>WNGO01000154.1_pt1 | contig 41831 bp, 33 predicted proteins | sample 5400511 | NCBI WGS metagenome assembly WNGO01 (sample SAMN13153380, study PRJNA577476) | soil metagenome | isolation source: 20 cm soil or saprolite under Garry oak tree replicate 2 | place: USA:California | collected 2016-06-15 | reverse complement strand
TTCAAGTCGGTGGCCGACTTGCGGAGAAAGCTTATGAAATACATCCGGAACTACAACAATGTGCCCAAAACCGTAAAGTGGCGCTACTTCGATCCGACACGTCGCATTACTCCCAGTTCAGCTGTTACAGTCCACTAGTTCTGAGCCACTCGAAAATACCTCCGACGCCAGCGATAGCCAACCTGCCTTTGGGAATCTTGGCCCTCCGTGGCCAAACGTCGCCGCTACTCCCTCCCTGTTGGTAAATTGTTTGTGTCAGAATCCTGTTCCGTGCATCAGAAGAGTGTTACCGGTATCCTCATGGAGCGCTTCCAGGCAACGTGGCAGGGAAAATCAAGCTGCACTAAGATTCGCCGAGAGATCCTAAACCTTTGAGGTAGCAAACTTGTCCTCGAACCGCCAAAGCATTTTGATCGTTGACCCCGACGCGGCCTCGCGTCAAGTGCTTGAGGAACTTGTGCGTTCGGCCGGCTACGATGTGGCCGTATCCTCCTCCCAGTCGGAAGGATTCAAGTTTGTTCAGGAGGCCAGCATCGACCTTTTAATTCTTTCCGCCGACCTTGCCGACATCCAGTGCTGCGACGCGCTGGCCGAAGTCAAGGGCAATGCGGCTACCTCCGGGACCCGCGTCATCCTTCTCACGAAAGGAGGCGGGGCGGAACGTGCTCGGGGCCTCGATCTCGGCGCGGACGAAGTGCTCACCTCGCCGTGGGACGGGGCGGAATTACTCGCGCGGGTTCGTGTTCAGCTGCGCGATAAACACGGCTTCGACGAGTTGCGAGAGAAAACGCGTATCGCCGACGAAAGCCGGGAGGTGGCGCAAACCGCTTTCCAGGCGCTCGCTGTCACGGAAAAGATGACCCGCGATGCATTCTCGCTCGAGCGGGCCTTGAAGATTGGCGTCTCCGCCCTATTTGCCATCGCCCTGATGATCGCAGGGATTTTCGTTCTTTTCTCCAGACGTGCCAGCAAGGAAGCCAACCGCGCCTATGCCGTGATCGCCCAATTGGAACGCGGTGCCCACCGCCAGGAACAATTGATGGCGGATGCTCGCAGTGCGCGCGCCGATCTAAAGCAATCGGATGTTCTCGAGCAAAAGCAGCAGCTCAAGCAGCATACAGATGAGTTGCGGCAGAAAATCTCGGACGCCGAACCGGGCGAGGTGTCCGCGCTTCGCAGGGAACTCGAGGAAACCACCACCCGCCTGAAACGCGTGGAGACCGAGTCGCAGTCCGCGGAGGGGGTGATTCGCGCCTACGCGCCAAGCGTGTGTCTCATCCACGTGTCCGTAGCTTTCCTGGACCGGGCGTCCGGCCGCCCCTTGCGATACGGCGGAATCAATCCGGACGGCGAGCCGCTTCACGACAGTGACGGCAACTCCGTGTATACATTGGAAGGGCGCGCGCCGGAAGTTCGCGCCGATTTCTTCGGCACCGGATTCATGGCCGGAGAGGGCCGCATTCTCACCAATCATCACGTGGCGCAACCTTGGTGGAAGAATGACGAACTCACGGCCGTCACCAGCCAGGGGCTTAACCCCACCATTGCCGACCTGACCGCCTATTTTCCAGATACCACTGCCGGTGTTCCCGTCAGCGTTTCCGAAATTTCCGAGGTAGCGGACCTGGCAGTGCTGAAAGGCGATTTGTCCGGCTTGAAGAAACCCGTCCTGAAAATGGACGGGCGTAAAGAAGCGGCAATCAGCGGCCAGCCACTGCTTTCGCTCGGCTACGCTACCGGTATCAGCGCCATTCTTGCGCGCGCCGGAGAAGACGTCGTGGACGAAATCGCCAAGAGCACTGGTGGCAAGCCGAAAGCAGTTGTCAACGAACTTCTTCGGCGCAAACTGATCCGCCCCCTTGTCACTCAGGGCCATATCGGCGACGTTCTTCCGGACAAAATTGTCTACGATGCGCAGACCACTTCCGGCGGCTCGGGCGGGCCGCTCATCAATCGCGATGGAGAAGTGATTGGCGTAACGTTCGCCGTGGTCAAGGGTTTTGGCGGGTCAAATTTTGGCGTTCCCATTCGTTTCGCCCAGCCGCTCCTCAAGCCATGAGGGAGCGTTTTGCTTTATTCTATAAGCGTGGAGCGGAGACCGCACCAACCTTGGCTGACTCGAAGCATGAAGCGGTTGCCCAACCGCATACGTTTGACTCTCGTTTTCCTGATCGCCCTTCTGCTGGCCTTGCCCGCTCCCGTTTACGCCTACGCTGTTCTGTCTCATGAGGCCATCGTCGATGCGGCTTGGGAAACGCACATCAAGCCTCTCCTCTTGAAAAAATTCCCTCAGGCAAGCGAGGAAGATCTGAGCAGGGCGCAAGCTTACGCTTACGGTGGCGCCATCATTCAAGACATGGGCTATTACCCGTACGGCAGCCCGTTCTTCAGCGACCTCACGCATTACATTCGCAGTGGCGATTTCATCCAGGCTCTGCTGCGCGATGCGAAGGACGTCAACGAGTACGCTTTCGCTGTTGGTGCGCTCGCGCACTACGCCGCGGACAACGACGGACACCGCCTCGGTACCAACCGGGCAGTCCCCCTTCTGTATCCCGGCCTTCGCAAGAAATTCGGCGACAGCGTTGCGTTTGAGGATAACCGGCTGGCGCATGTAAAGACCGAATTTGGTTTTGACGTTCTCGAAATCGCTCGGGAACGCTACGCACCTGACAGCTATCACGACTTCATCGGTTTCGAGGTTTCGCGCCCCGTTCTTGAGCAAGCCTTTCGGGAAACCTATGGCCTGGAGTTGAAAGATGTGCTCGTCAGCGAAGAGAAAGTCCTCAACTCGTACCGCCGCGACGTGAGCAAGCTGATTCCAACGGCCACTCGCATCGCCTGGCACCTCAAGAAGGACGAAATCAAGGACGATATTCCGGACGCGACGAAGAAAAAGTTTCTCTTCAACTTGTCCCGCGCTAATTACGAGCGCGAATGGGGCAAGGATTATCGCAAGCCCAGTCCGGGCGAGCGTTTTCTGGCTTTTCTCTACAAGTTGATTCCCAAGTTCGGACCCCTCAAGATCCTGCAATTCCGGACGCCTACGCCGCAGACCGAGCAGATGTTTGAAGCCAGTTTCAATGCCACTCTCGATCGCTATCGAGAGTTACTGACGGAAGTTCGCGAAGGCCGGCTGGACCTGCCCAACAATAATTTCGACACCGGCGAGAAAACTGGCCCCGGGAAATACCGTTTGAACGATGAAGCCCATGCCGAACTGCTGGATAAGCTGGCCGAGAGCAAGTTCGCGGGCGCCACTTCCGAAGTGAAGGCGGAGTTGGTGCGCTTTTTTGCCGAACCGGATGCGCCGTACGCGACAAAACGCAACGCCAAAGCGTGGACAAAAGTCCAAACGCAGTTGCAAGAGTTGAAGTCAGCACAAGTCTCGGCCGCTCCTGCCAATTCTGGACGACAGGTCGTGTGCGAGCCGCCAACCACTCCATAGATTAAGCCTGCGCCCCTGCGTGGCCTCCCCCTCTCTCGACGCCCAAAAATAATTGATGCTCCGAATCGAAAAGACTGCTACTTGGTCGCATCGTCGCCATGAAACAATGTAGAATTTCGCGCGACGCATTGATCGCCTCTGAGATGAAGAAGACCAAACCCATCCGCAAACTGCTCGCCGCCAATCGCAGCGAAATCGCCATACGCATCTTCCGCGCCGCCAACGAATTGGGGTTGCGAACCGTGGCCATCTATTCGCAGGAAGACCGGCTTTCGCTCCATCGCTTTAAGGCTGACGAAGCCTATCAGGTTGGCGCCGGCAAGGGCCCCGTGGAAGCCTACCTGGACATCGCGGGAATCGTCGGGCTCGCGAAAGAGAAGGGCGTCGACGCCATCCACCCAGGTTATGGTTTTCTTTCCGAAAATCCTGCGTTTGCACGCGCCTGCGAAAAAGCTGGCATCAGTTTCGTCGGACCTTCGCCAAAGCTTCTTGAATTGCTTGGAGACAAGACCGCCGCACGAGGACTGGCCACTTCGGCGGGCGTTCCTATCCTTCCGGGAACCGAGAATCCCGTCAAGTCGGCAGCAGAGGCGGAAAAAATTGCCCGGGAGATCGGCTATCCCGTCATCGTAAAAGCCGCGATGGGCGGTGGTGGCCGCGGCATGCGCGTCGTCCATGAGGCCACGCAGCTCGACGTGCTGCTCGAAGAAGCGCAGGGCGAGGCGCGCTCCGCTTTTGGCGACGCCTCTGTTTTCCTTGAAAAATATTTGCCCCGTGCCCGCCACTTGGAAGTCCAAATCCTTGCCGACCATCACGGTAACTTGTTGCATCTCTACGAGCGCGATTGCTCGATCCAGCGCCGCCACCAGAAGGTCGTCGAAGTCGCTCCTGCCGCGAACATCCCTGCGAGTATTCGCTCCGAACTCTGCGAAGCCGCAGTGCAGTTGGCGCGTAAGGCCAACTATCGCAATGCGGGGACCGTCGAGTTTCTCTACGACGTCGACTCGCAAAAATGGTATTTCATCGAGGTTAATCCGCGCATTCAGGTTGAACACACCGTAACTGAAATGGTGACAGGAATCGACCTTGTCCGCTCGCAGATTCTTGTTGCCCAAGGCCACAAGCTCCACGAGCCGCCCATGTCCCTGCCAAATCAGGAGAATATTCCGCTCAATGGCGCGGCTCTACAATGCCGCGTGACCACGGAAGACCCGGAGAACAACTTCGCCCCCGACTACGGTAAACTTTCCACCTACCGCTCGCCGGCAGGCTTTGGCATTCGTCTCGATGGCGGCACCGCTTATGCCGGAGCAACGCTGGCCGCCTATTACGATTCGCTTCTCGTCAAAGTGACGGCCTGGGGCGCGAATCTTCCCGAAGCTTGCCAGCGGATGGACCGCGCCCTCCGCGAATTTCGCATTCGCGGCGTGAAAACGAATATTCCCTTCGTCGAAAACGTCGTCAATCACGCGAAGTTCCGCGCCGGCGAAGTCACGACCTCTTTCCTCCATGACTCCCCCGAGCTTTTCCGCTTCCCCAGCCGCGGGGACCGCGCCACCAAACTGCTTTCCTATCTCGGCGATGTCATCCTCAACGGCAATCCCGAAGTGAAGGGCAAGCAGATTCCTAAAGAAATCGAAGTCGCGGTAATTCCGCCGTCACCCACGGGCAAACCGCCCGCCGGCTCCCGCCAGCTCCTGCAAAGGCTTGGTCCGGCAAAATTCGCTGCCTGGGCTCGAAAGGAAAAACGCCTGCTGCTTACGGATACAACTTTCCGCGACGCTCATCAATCTCTGATGGCTACGCGCGTCCGCACCTTCGACTTGCTTGCCACCGCCGTCGCCGTCGCGCATCGCCTGCCGAATCTCTTCAGCCTCGAGATGTGGGGCGGGGCGACGTTCGACACTTCGATGCGCTTTTTGCACGAAGATCCCTGGCAACGATTGCGTGAGGTGCGCGAGCGCATTCCCAATATCTGTTTTCAGATGCTCCTCCGCGGCGCCAACGCCGTCGGCTACACTTCCTATCCCGACAATCTCATCACTGAATTTGTTCGCGAAGCGCACGCCCAGGGCATCGACATCTTTCGCATCTTCGACTCGCTCAATTCCATTGAGAACATGCGCGTTTCGATGGACGCCGCCCTCGAAACCGGCGCCGTTTGCGAAGCCGCCATTTGCTACACCGGCGACATTCTCGATAAAACCCGTCCAAAATACTCGCTCAAATATTACGTCGCAATGGCCAAGCAACTGGAAAAACTAGGCACCCACTTCCTGGCCATAAAAGACATGGCGGGACTTTGCAAGCCTTATGCGGCATTCGAATTGGTGAAAGCCCTGCGCGACGAAGTCGGCGTTCCGATCCACTTTCACACGCACGACACCAGCGGCATCAACTCCGCCTCCGTTCTGAAAGCCGCCGATGCCGGAGTCGACGTCGCCGACGGAGCCGTCGCCGCCATGAGTGGCGGCACCAGCCAGCCCAATCTCAATTCCATTGTCGCCGCGCTCCGCCACACTCCGCGCGACACGCAACTCGATCTCGACACGCTCAACGAATGTTCCGACTATTGGGAAACGATTCGCACTTACGATCTTCCGTTTGATTCCGGTCCCAAGGCCGGCTCCGCGCGCCTGTACCAACATGAAATCCCCGGCGGTCAATACACGAACTTGCGCGAGCAGGCCGCCGCCATGGGCCTCGGCCATCGTTGGCGCGAAGTCGAACGCACGTATGCCGAAGTCAACCAGCTTTTCGGCGACATCGTCAAAGTTACGCCTTCCAGCAAAGTCGTCGGCGACATGACTCTTTTTCTGATGGCCAAGGAAATGCAGCCGGCCGACCTTCTCAAGCTCGACGAAAAACATGACGTGTCGTTTCCAAATTCTGTCGTCGAAATGTTTACGGGCGTACTCGGCATTCCTCCCGGTGGCTGGCCAAAAAAACTGCAAAAAATAATCCTGCGTGGCCACGCTCCTCTCCGTGGCCGCCCGAGCGCAAACTTGCAAGCAATTAAATGGGAAGAGGAGCACCAGTCTATCGAGAAGAAACTAGGTCACGCTGTCCGGCGTGATGACCTGCTGAGCTATCTGCTCTATCCCGATGTTTTCACCAAATACGACAAATTTCGCCAGACCTATTCGGACGTTAGCGTCTTGCCCACTCCCGCATTTTTCTACGGACTAAAGTCCGGCGAAGAAATCACCGTCGAAATCGAGTCCGGAAAATCCCTCATCATCAAGTTTCTGACTATCAGCGAACCGCATCCCGACGGCACTCGCACGCTCTTTTTTGAGCTGAACGGCCAGCCTCGGGAAGTGAACGTCCGCGATCGTGCCCTGCGCGTGGTCGAGCGCGCTCATCCCAAGGCCGATCCTGCCGATCCCGGCCAGGTGGCCGCGCCGACCGCCGGCGTCATCAGCGGCATCGCCGTCCAGGCGAATCACGCGGTGGAACGCGGCGCAAAACTTCTCACCCTCGAGGCCATGAAAATGCAGTCCAATATCTATGCGCCCATTTCAGGACGCATTGTGAAAATCCTTGTGACCTCCGGGCAGCATGTCGAAGCGAAAGATCTCCTCGTGATGATCGCGCCGTGAGTTCCGGACAGCTCCGCAAACACGAACAATTCCGCTCGCGCTTCCTCCGCAATCAGCGCGACCTCATCGTTTACACTCCGCCCGGATACGCCGACCAGCCTGCGCGCCGCCTTCCCGTCCTCTATCTTCATGACGGACAGAATCTTTTCGATGGCGCCACTTCCTTCATCCCCGGGCAGGACTGGCACGTCGGCCAGACCGCGGACTATGGCATTCAAGCTGGCGTTGTCGCCCCGCTGATTATCGTTGGGATGTACAACACCAAAGCGCGCATTCGCGAATACACTCCCACTCACGTCCCCAAACTCGGCGGCGGTCGCGCCGACCGCTACGCCAAATTTCTCATCGAAGAAGTAAAGCCCTTCATCGACAGCGAGTACCGTACTCTCGCGGGCTCCCAACACACCGGCATCGGCGGTTCCTCGCTGGGTGGACTTGTTTCTCTCTATCTCGGGCTCAAGCATTCGCGCATTTTCGGAAAGATCGCGGCGCTCTCCCCATCGGTGTGGTGGAACCACCAAGCGATTCACCGCTTTGCGCGAGCGGCAGTAATCGAGCCCCGCCCGCGTATCTGGCTGGACGTCGGCACTCGCGAAGGCCCGCGCATTGTGCCGCAAGTCGAAAAATTTCGAGACGTACTGCTCGAAAAGAGCTGGAAGCTCGGACAAGATTTGCATTACGACGTCGTTGAAGGCGCCGAGCACAACGAAGCAGCTTGGGCGCAGCGCGTCGGCCCGTTTTTGCAATTCCTGTATCCCGCGCGCGAGGCCGCTGTATAATCCGCGGTCTAATCTCGCGCTTCCAGGGGCGTCGCATGTCGGAAGGCCGGCCTCTCACCATTCTCTGCGTCAGTTCCTACGAAAAGGGTCAGGAATTTATCCGCACCTGCAAAGCGCTCGGCTGCCGTGTTTTTCTCCTGACCGTCGAAAAACTTCGCCACGCCGGTTGGCCGTTCGAATGCATCGACGAAGTCTTCACCATGCCCGAAGAGCTTCCGCTGCAGGGCCTGATTCACGCCGTCAGCTATGCGGCGCGGTCGCGGAACATAGATCGCATCGTCGCGCTCGATGAATTCGATATGGAGAATGTTTCCGCGCTCCGCGAGCATCTCCGCATTCCCGGCATGGGTCTCACCACCGTTCGCTATTTTCGCGACAAGCTGGCCATGCGTGCCCGCGCTCGCGAAGCCGGCATCCTCGTCCCCGAATTCGTTCACGTCCTCAATTACGACCATCTTCGCGAATTCATGTCCCGCGTCCCCAACCCCTGGCTGCTTAAGCCACGTTCGCAAGCTTCCGGCATCGGCATGAAGAAAATTCATTACCCCGACCAGTTATGGCACTGGCTCGACCAGCTCGGCGATCAGCAATCCTTTTATTTGCTGGAGCAATTCGTTCCTGGCTCGGTCTATCACGTGGACAGCGTGGTTTCCGAGCGCCGTGTTGTCTTCGCCGAAGCGCATGCCTACGGCACGCCGCCCCTCGATACCTCTCATCAAGGCGGCGTATTCACCACGCGCACTCTTCCCCGTCAAACCGAGGAAACCAAATCGCTCCTCCAAATCAACCGCAATTTACTGGATGGCCTCGGCTTCATGCGCGGAGTTACTCATGCCGAATTCCTCCGCTCTCACGCCGCCGGCAAGTTTTACTTCATCGAAGTCGCCGCTCGCGTCGGCGGCGCCTACATTTCCGATGTCATCGAGACCGCCACCGGAATCAACCTCTGGCGCGAGTGGGCCCGCCTTGAAGTCGGAGCGGGGAATCGGCCTTACGAGCTGCCCGCAGCGCGCCACGATTATGCCGCAGTCATTCTTTCTCTCGCTCGCCAGGAACATCCCGATACTTCCGCTTACACCGATCCGGAAATAACCAATCGCATCATCAAGTATCACCACGTCGGCTTTATCCTGAGGTCCCAAAGCCCCGAACGCATCCAGCAGGTGCTCGATTCTTACGCCGCCCGTTTTCAAACCGATTTCGTCGCCACCCAACCCGTCCCAGACAAGCCGACCTCCTAGCACCATTCCTCGCGCTCTGGCACTAGGAGTTCGGCTTCACTTCGGTGGCTTCGATTGGTTTACTTATGGTTACTGAATCAAGGACTTCTCGCTTTTCTTTCTCAACGCTACCCATGAAAACCATCACGAGTTGATACCGGCCCACGCCTTTGAAGTAGAACTCGATGTTTGCGCGTCCTCCGTAGTCTCCGTAGAACATATCATATTGGATAACCGCCCTCTGCCATTGGTCTTCTTGCCCGGAGCTAACTTGAACCGCTGGTTCATGAATCACTTGCGAAGCGACCTTCTTGGCGGCGGCAAACGCTGGGCCCGAGATTCGCCTGAGTATCTCCAACGAACTCAATTCAGTGACATATGCCCGTAACTGTAAGTCCCCGAAGGAAACGCCCTCGCGCCCCCAGCCTTCCCCTCCGACATGAGCTGCGCAGTATTCGAATGGCAGCGCGCTGTTGACTACATCTCCGTACTCGGAGTTCCATTCACCTGCTCCAAACCGAACTCTCTCTAACTCTCGGTGTGTCAAGTGAAGGTTATCGTGAAACTCAGCGTTCCAGGAAAGCCACTCCTGGGGGATTTGAAAGTTGACATCGGACGGATGCAGATAAATCGTCCTGTTCTGGCGGGTTGCATACCTTCCGGCGTCTCTAGTGAATATTCCCATTCGATAGGCTGGCCATAGAGCGGGCAGAAGGCAGGCGACCGCGGCAACAACAAGTGCAATTCTCGCCCTTGCGACTATCAATATCCAAAAAACGTTCAGCAGAGAAACTACAATCCCGACCAGAAAAGATGCTGCTGTCACGATGGCCAATATCATAGGAACAAAAGAATAAAACCCTCTCCATTCAAGAGCGTTTTTTAAAGTAAACATGGCGCAGAACCCGATGATAGCAGTTGCGTTCAGCCACAGCGCAAACCACGTGATTCGTTCCCGGGGCTTGCATTTAAAGTATTCCTCGGCGTGAATCTGAACGAAGTCCAATAGGCCAATGAAGAATCCGGGAATCATGAAAAGCAGTGCCTGAGCATTCCCCGCTGGAACCTGGCTGGCCACCAAAGCTCCTCCAAAACAGTACAGCGCGACCGATACCGTGGCATAACCCCCAACCGTTATGCCGAGGAGCCAGTTCTTAGACATAGAGCGTTTGTGATCGATGGGGAAAGACACTGCATTCACCCTATTCCCTTGGACTCCGCAAGGAGCGCAGTTGTTTCGAATTTATGCCGCGCGGGGACTAAGCTGTTCGTCAATAGTCGCCTTATCGCAAACTCGCCTTCCACCCCGCTTTACATTTCCCTCCATTTCCTTCAGTATTCCCCCCGGCCAGCCCCGGCGCGACCTGTCCCAAAGTCTAGTAACTGTCTGGAACAGCGGCTTCACACATTGTTTGCCGCGCACTCTTCTGGGGAATACAGTTTGCAGTACCCCGGATGGAATTCTGCGTTGGGGTGGTTTTGTCGCTTTGGAGGTCCGATGTGGGGCAATAAGAAACCGGATGCAGCGCAAGCAGGGCAACCGGATCAACGAAACTTACAAACGAATCAGTCGTCGAAGCCTGCTTCGCCGGCTTGGGAGGATAAACCCGCGATGAGTACAGATGCGATGCGTCCATTGGGTGCAACCGCGGACCGCGCCACGGCGCGGCTCGGGGCCAGTCTGCACGTGAAAGGTGAGATCTCCGGCAACGAAGATCTGTTGATCGATGGATCGGTCGAAGGACTGATTCAGCTCGATGAGCGGAAACTGACTGTCGGGCCCTCAGCAAAAGTAACCGCTGATATCATTGCCCGCGAGGTAGTGGTGTTCGGCAACGTGAAGGGCAACCTTCGCGCAAAGGATCGAATTGAAATCAAGAAGGATGGTTCGGTCAACGGTGACCTAACCACTTCCCGAATCATGATCGAAGACGGCGCCTACTTCAAAGGTTCCATCGAGATCGACAAGAGCCCCGAAAAGGAATCTGGTTCGAACGCGTTTGCCCGCTCGTCTTCGTCTGCGGCCGCGCCAGCAGCCAAGACCATTTAACTTTTTACATTCAACCCTGTTTCAAAGACGGCGTCCCGGTATCAGCGGGGCGCCGTTCACTTGTTAGCTCGCCCGTATTCCTCTCTGGCCATCTGTTTGAGATGTAGAATTATTGTTCAGCTTGCCGCCGTTCCCCTGGGAATCGGCACGATCACGCCCACAACTGTTTTCGCAACAAGCGCCGCTCTCACCATTCGCGGCAGCGGCTTTCAGAGCGGCGCGACCGTCACCATGAATGGAAAATCCGCTAGTGTTACATTCAAGGACGCCAACGCTCTCCTGGTCGTAACTCCCGCCCTCAACTCCGGCTCTCAGCAAATCATCATCACCAATCCCGACGGCGAATCTGTCTCGCTCGACGCTGCCTTCACCGCTAACTGAGCAATTCTTCTCCACTTTTCTCTTCTCCGGATCCCCTCTAACCTTTTCGCGGTATCCTCATCCAACTTGAAGAAGATAAAATAGTCAGACTCGCCGCCAGGGAGATTTGCCTCACGCGGCTCGCGGAGAAGATTCGAATGGAAACGCGAAAACTGGGAAACTCCCATATCAAAATTACACCCGTCGGCTTTGGCGCCTGGGCTCTCGGTGGCGGCGGCTGGGAATTTGCCTGGGGTCCGCAGGACGACACCGATTCGATCGCCGCAATTCATCGCGCGCTGGAGCTGGGCGTCAACTGGATCGACACAGCCGCCGTTTACGGCCTGGGCCACTCCGAAGAAATCGTCGCTCGCGCGCTGAAGGAATGGCGCGGCCCGCGCCCCTACGTTTTCACCAAGTGCGTCTTGCGCTGGAACGAGAAGGGCAAAATTTGGAAGGAGTTCAGCCCCGTTTCCATTCGCCGCGAATGCGAAGACAGCCTTCGCCGCCTGCAAGTTGATACCATCGATCTCTACCAGATGCACTGGCCCTCGGACGACGGCAAACCCGGAATCGAAGAAGCCTGGCAAACGCTCGCAACGCTGAAGTCCGAAGGCAAAGTTCGCTGGATCGGCGTGTCCAACTTCAACGTCGCTCAAATCAAACGCGCCGAGAAAATCGCTCCGGTGACTTCTTTGCAGCCGCCCTATTCGATCATTCGCCGGCAAATTGAAGGCGAGATTCTTCCGTATTGCCAACAGCAGGGAATCGGCGTGATCAATTACGCCCCCATGGCTTCCGGACTTCTGACCGGAGCCATGACTCGCGAACGCGCTGCCGCGTTGCCCTCCGATGATTTTCGCAGCCGCAATCCGGAATTCCGCGAGCCGCGCCTTTCAAAGAATCTTGAACTTGTGGAACGCCTGCGCCAGGTTGGCGCGCGTCACCATGGCACTCCCGGCGAAGTGGCCATCGCTTGGACTTTGCGTCATCCGGCCATCACCGCTGCCATTGTCGGCGCCCGCAATGCCAAGCAAGCCGAGGGCGTCATGCGCGCCGGAGAACTGAGGCTCACAGCAGACGAAATCGCGGAAATCGAAGGCGCTGCGGCGCTCGCCACTGCGCGATAATATTTAATCATTAGGCGCGGTGTCGAACCGCAGTGACCAAGCGCCGTACTCCTTAAAACAATTTGTTGCGAGCGGCGTGCGCTAGGCGCGCTGGTAGTCCGGCCTCCAGCATTTGATCAGTTGCTTGATGGCCTTACGCTCCGTCAGCTTTTCGTCCAGAACTTTTCGCGCCAGCGCCGGCAATTCCACGTCGCTTGAGAAACGCAGCGCAACAACCTGGTCGATGGTCAGCTCGGCGCACCTCGCCTGCAAATCCGCCGGCAGTACCTGCGAGTATCGCAGCCGCTCCTCGAGCCGAATGACGCGGTCTTGCACCGCTAGCGCAAACAACCGCGCCTGAAACGCCAGAATCACCAAGGCCGCGGCCAGAATCACGCCGAAGATTCCGGCGAAAGAAAAACCTAACTTCCACAGCCGAACCAGCGACCAAACAAAGTTAATCACAAAAACTGGCATCGCAAAAAAATGATACGTGGGAACAAACTTCCTGTGGTTCGCAAAATTCTGTTCTTCCATCGGACTATCCCCCTTTACACCTTGTGCCTTTGCTGGCTGATTGTAACAAACTGCAGTCGGCCATTTCGGAAGACTCGCTTGCAACAGGCTGCCTGCTTCGATGCGGGGTTATTTATTTCCTTTCGCCGATTTTCTGAACCCATCCATTCGCTTTGTGCATCCAACCCCTGGAGGAATTCAAGGGTCGGGCGATCGACCTTTTCCGAAGGTAGCGCACTGCGCGGGAGACGCAGAAAATGACCAGAGCATCGTGGGGCGGAAAAATCATTGCCGAAAGCAACGCCACTGTCGTTGTCGAAGGCAACCAGTATTTCCCGCCCGAAGCGGTCAAGAAAGAAAACCTAAAGCCGAGCAGTCACACTTCGGTCTGTCCTTGGAAGGGCACGGCCCACTACTACCACGTCGAAGTGAACGGCATTCGCAATGACAATGCCGCCTGGTATTACCCCGAACCGAAGCCTGCGGCCGCTGAAATCAAAGACCGTATCGCGTTCTGGAAGGGCGTCCGTGTCGAAATTTAACTGTCCTCTCTGACTTCTTCTTATTTCGCAATCTCATTCTTGAAAATCGCTCCGTTGTGCATCACAAAACGCACACGCTCGAGCTCCCCGATGTCTTTTAGCGGATCGCCTTGTACCGCAATCACTTCCGCATAAGCGCCGGGTGCGAGCACACCAATCTCGCCTTTCATGTCCAGCATCTCTGCTGCCCGAGACGTGGCCGATTGAATCGCGTCCATTGGCGCCATTCCCAGTCCCACCATCCGCTTGAATTCCTGTGCGATCGGGTCGGTCCACGGAATCCCGCCCATATCCGTTCCAAAGACAATCTTCAAATGCGCCTGCAGCGCCTTCTTGAAGGTGATTTCGTGCACCGCGGCTCGCGCACGGTCGCGCTTTCCAGCCGGAGTATCCGCCTCCGCCCAATCGTCGTAATACGGGGAAAGCGTCGGGCAATACCAGGTCCCCTGACGCAGCATTTGCGCGATCTGCGCGTCGGTCATTTCCAAACCGTGCTCGATGGAATCGCATCCGCCATCCAACGCCCGCTGCAGCCCGATCCCGTTGTACGCATGGCAGGCCACTTTCTTCTGCCATCCATGCGCTTCGTCCACGATGGCTTTCAACTCTTCCACGGTCAGCGTGGGCTGCGAGACCAGGTTTCCTTGTTTGTCCACCCACGAGCGGTGCGTCATGTACACCTTGAGCCAGTCGGCACCGTGCTCGAGCTGTTGCCGCGCGGCCTTGCGCGCTTCCACCGGCCCGTCGACGAGCTCTGCGCCCTTGGGCATTTCCAGTTCCGGCGCGTAGCCTTCCAGGTTGTATCCGCCGGTCGTGGAGATCGCTCGCGTCACGCAAAACAGCCTCGGTCCCGGAATCGTACCCTCTTCAATGGCCTGCTTAATCCCGACGTCGCCATACCCCGCGCCCTCAGTTTCGACATCTCGAAGCGTGGTGAAGCCTTGCTCCAGCGCGCGCCGCGCCGCGTACGTGGCACGCGCGGCCCGAAGCGCAATCCCCGCTTTCAAAATGTTCTCGTCGTAACCGCCCTTTTTGGGATCCTCGCCCCACAGGAAAATATGTGTGTGCGAATCGATCAATCCCGGCAGCACCGTCGCGCCAGAAAGATCAATCACCTTCGCTCCATCGGGAATCTTGGTTGAAGCGTCCGCTATTTTTTCAATGCGCTCTCCGCGCACAAAAATAAGCTGGTTTTTCTTCGGCGATTCGCTTGCGCCGTCAATCAGCGTGCCCGCGCGGATGACCGTGAGCGGCGCCGGCGCAGGAGACGTGGACTGACCTCGAACGGAAACAGCGCACAGAATCAGCGCGAGCGCGAAACAAGAAAAAGAAAGACGCATGCCAGGCTCCTCAACAGCGTCCGGTAGCTTGCCGCAAAGGGACAGGCGATTGCAACCATTCCGCACGGCGCCAGAGTTCATGACGGTTTCTTGCTGGGGTCGGGCTCTGGAATAGAAGGATCCCAAGTATTGTGGGAGACGGAAGCAGGATCTGGCTTTGTCTTTTGGGTCGCGCACGTTGGCATGTTTCAATTGTTGAACGGCGTCTTCATTACTGGCGCGATTTCCTGCCTGGCAAGCCTGGGCGTTCCCGATCTCGTGGAACACGGGCCGAAATCAGCTGACGAGCTGGCCAACGCGATCGGAGCGGATCCGCGCGCGCTCTATCGGCTGATGCGCGCTACCGCCAGCGTAGGAGTGCTCTCGGACGGCCCCTATGGAAAGTTTTCGGAAACGCCGCTCTCCGCGGTGCTACGCAGCAACGCGAATCCGAGCTTGCGAGCGTTCGCGATCATACACGGCAGAGCTTGGCACGGGCTCGGCTGGTCCGAACTCGAACATTGTGTGCGCACCGGGAAGCAAGCCCTCGATAAAATTTACGGCGAGCCCATCTTTCAATTCTTCGAGCGGCGCCCCGAGGAGTCGCAACTCTTCAATCAAGCGATGAGCGATTTATCCACCATCGACGCTCCGGCGGTGGCGGACGCCTATTCGTTCGACGGAATTCATTCCATCGTGGATGTGGGCGGCGGGCATGGGCTACTCCTGGCGACGATCCTGGCGAGGAATCCGCATATGAAGGGCACGCTCCACGAAATGCCGCACGTCCTGGCGGGCGCCAAAGACGGGCCGCTCAAGCCCATGATGGAACGGTGCACGCTGGCGTCCGGCGATATGTTTTCCTCGGTTCCCGGTGGCGCCGACGCCTACATCATGAAACACATCATTCACGACTGGCCGGATGGAGTGTGCATCAAAATCCTGAGAGCGTGCCGGAAGGGCGTGAACCCCGGCGGCAAGCTCCTCGTCGTGGACAACGTGATTCAGACCGGCAACAATTTTGCACCGGGCAAATTCATGGACTTGCAAATGCTGATCTTTCCTGGCGGGTGCGAGCGTACCGAAAAGCAGTTCCGCGATTTGTTCGAGGCCGCGGGGTGGCGGTTGAGCCGTGTTATCCCCACCGCCGTTCCCGAGTCCATTGAGGAAGGCGTTCCCGCCGGCTAGTTCTCGTAAGCCTTTTTCCGGCTATACTGGGCTGACCTTCCATCTGCAAGGGGGAAGCCATGCCGCGCAGATCCGCTCCAGTCTTACTCGCCTTTCTGCTGGTTCTTTTTGCAAGCGCCAAGGAAAAAGACAAAGTTATTTTGCCAGCCGACGTTCTGCAGGCACAGACGGTCCTCGTAGTCATCATGCCCGAAGCGGGAGAGCCCCTCGCCGATCCCACCGCCAATCGCAAAGCGCTGGAAGAAGTGGAGAAGGCGCTGATGAAATGGGAGCGCTTCCGGCTCGCTACGGAAGCGTACACTGCGGACCTGGTGATTGCGGTGCGAAAGGGAACCAAGCAGGCTATCACTCCCGTGATTCGCGGCGGTCCGGTTGACACGCGCCCCGTGATCCTGGAGCCGACAGAAGGGAACACGCGGGTCGGCGCACAGCAGGGACGCCCGCCCGATCTTACGGGAGCGGGAAACGGGACACCAGACAACGGTCCAAAGTTGGGAACGGAAGTCGGGCCGTCGGAGGATACCTTCGCGGTTTATCGCGGCAAGATCGAGTATCCACTGGACACCTCTCCTGTGTGGCGTTACGTCGCAAAAGATTCGCTGAGTTCTCCTGGCGTGCCGGCCGTAGATGAATTTCGAAAAGCCATCGCGGCCGCCGAAAAAGCCGCGGCGCAGAAGCAGCAGAAAAAACAACCGTGACCTTTGCCCGTGCGGATTATCGACAGCCGAGGGACGCTTCAGGGGCTGAAGCCCAAATCACAAAGAAAGGACATACGGCGGGGCTGAAGCCCCGGCCTCCTAAAGAATCGGAGTTGCCAAATAGATTCTAGCTCCCGAGGAGGTTGGGCTGGAGGCGCGAGTAGCCGTGCTCGTGTGCCCAGAGTGTGAGCGGGATGGCCGCCAGGTCATCGACCACGGGGATGGCGTGGCCGTCTTTTGTGAGATCGACAGTGGTGAGGAAAAACTTGCAAGTGTCGCAGGCTTCGACGCGAATGTGCGGCAATTGCTCCGCAACGTAGACCGGCAACTTGCCTTCCTCTTCTTCACCGCACGTGGAGCAGAAGATTCTGCGGAATTCCCACTCCTGCGAGCAGAACGAGCAGAGGAGGAAGCGTTTTCCGCCGTCGCCTTCAGGACGCAGCACTCCCAGCAGCGGGCGCGCGCTGCACAAGGGACAAACGCGCATGGTTGTAACCACGGGAGGCTTCGGCGCCAGCGCCACGCGAAATTCGGCATAGGGCTGCAGGAAAGCTCGCGCCAGGAACTGCGCGAACGCACCTATTTGCTGGTCGTACTTGCCGGCGTGTTCCCAGTACGCTTCGAGGCTGGCAATCCAGGAATCCGAGGGCAGTAGGGACATCTGGCGCGCGGATTCGCGGAGAGCGGCCGGAGCGTGTTGCTCGATAGAGGAGAGAAAGCCGCGAAAGTGGGGAAGAAGCACGGTGAGGTCGAGCGGCTCTCTTATTTCGGTTGCACGCGTGCCGCTTGATTTCGTTCCACTCGACGACGCGATGTTGGCACGGAGCGTTTTCTGAAAGGCCGCGACGTACTTGTAGAAATTCAAAAACTCCGAGGCGAAAGAGTATTCCGAGGAAAGCCGATCGGCGCGCCGGATTCGGACGTCGTACTCGGTCACAGAGATTTGCGTAATAGAAGCCATCTCATAAATACACTAGTGGGACTAGACCGCTTTCTTCAGGGGCTAAAGCCCAACAACAGAGCAGCTCATATGTCGGAGCTAAAGCTCCGACGCACTGAAGAGCATTCACGAGACAGACCTGGTCATTTGCGCGGCGTGGACGAACCGCCGACGATTTCTTTATACCAGCCGGGATGGTAGCGCTTGGCGAACTCGATGGAAACATCGCCGCGAATGACCGAGCCAAACGCGCCGCGCTCCGCAAACACGCCCATGTACACGTGAATCAGGAACAGCCCAATAGTGAAGAGCGCCGCCGCGGGATGAAGGAGAACGGAAATGTAGCGCAAGAAGCGAAGATTCCAAGGAATGTACTCCGGGAACCATAGCACGACTCCACTGGCAAGCAGCGCCACCGCACTCCAGAAAAATCCCCAGAAAAGAAATTTCTGTCCTGCGTTGTAGCGTCCGGCGGGCGGCATCTTGTCGTCTTGATTGGTGCTGTAGTAGCGCACGGCTTTCCACCACGCTTTGTCCACGTCGGTGTGCTTCATCTGCGGCGCCCACATCACGTACATATTCCAGACCGCGGCGAAAAAAATCAGCCCGGCCCAAGGATGCAGCATGCGCGATACCGGCGCGCCGCCCAAAATCACAGCGACCCAGAAGAGCCACGGCGACCAAAACGCGAGGCCAGTCACCAGCAAATAAATGTACGCGACTGCCGCGACCCAGTGCGTCAACCTTTCCTTCAGTGTGTAGCGGAGGACATGTCCGTGAGGAATGATTTGTTCGGATTGTCTCACGATTTTCCTCCCGGAGTGAGATCCTCTTCGTCGCGGTCCTTGGGGCCGAATCGCAGGTAGTGCACGAAGAGGCCAATCAATCCGCCAACCATGGCGACGTTGCCGAGCCACTTCAGCGGCCCTTTCCACAGCTTGACCGTCCATGGAACGTGCGGATCGCTTGGCAGGCCCCCGTAAATTTCCGGCTTCGTGGCGTCATGCAGCACGTAAATGACGCCGGTGCCGCCAACGCCCGGAGGATCGTACACGCCGGCGTGCGGGAAGTTGGAATGCTCGCGAAGCTGCTTCGCGCGTCCTTCCGCAAGGAACTTCATATCGTCCTTGCTACCGAAGTGCAGGCATCCAGTCGGGCAAGACTTTATGCATGCAGGTTCGAGCCCTTCGCTGACGCGATCCGTGCAAAGAGTGCATTTGAAAACGCGATGCGTCTTCGGGTTCATCTTCGGAATGTCAAACGGGCATCCCGTGATGCAGTAGCCGCAGCCGATGCAATTGGCCTGCTGGAAATCGACGATGCCGTTGGTGTACTGCACGATGGCGCCGTCCGCGGGACACGCCGCCAGGCATCCGGGCTCGGCGCAGTGCATGCACTGGTTCTTGCGCATCAGCCACATCAGGGAGCCGTCTTCTTCGCGCACGTGTTCGTTGAAGAGGATGAGGTTCCAGTAGTTCCAGCGCGTTTCCGGCATGGTCTGGTAAGTGTTGTCGAAAACCGTTTCGCCGAAGGGCAGGTCGTTCCACTCCATGCAGGCGACTTCACAGGCCTTGCACCCGATGCAGGTCGTAGTGTCAATGAGTTTGCAGACGGTGTATTCGCGCTGGGTGCCTTCGCCGGGAACGGTTCCGGCATGGCCGGAGATTTTTTGAACGCGTAGTGTGGCTTGGCTCATGGCATCCCCTACGCTCTCTCGAGCTTCACCAGGAAGCCCTTGAATTCCGGCGTGTAGGCGTTGGGATCAAATACGGTTGGGGTCAGCAGATTCACCAGCGTTCTCGCATCCTTGCTCTCGTCCTCCTTGATGCCGCGATAACCCTGGTGAATGGGAATGCCGATCTGGTAGACCTTTTTGCCGTCTATCATCATGGACTTGATGCGCTTCGTGACCATCGCTTTTGCGATGTACTCGCCGCGGATGCTGGAGACTTTTATTTTTTCTCCGCCCATGAGGCCCATCTCCTGCGCCATTTCCTCGGAGATTTCCACGAACGGCTCGGGCACGAGCTGCACGTTCATCGGATTGTTTTTTGTCCAATAGTGATAAAGCTCGGTCAAGCGATAAGTCGTGCAGACGACGGTATAACCGTCCTTGGGCGTAGCATATTTGTCGTCTGGCGTTTTGAACCGCTTCACTACGGGATTGTGCGTTTGCGCCGGATGAAGCGGGTTGTCAATCGGGCTTTCGATCGGTTCGTAGTGTTCCGGAAAAGGACCGTCGGCGAATGCGCCAAGCGGCGCAAAGATCCGCCCGACGCCTTCCGGATTCATAATGAACGGGCCCATGTGATCCTTGGGCTTGGAATCGACCTTGAAGTCCGGCACGTCGTTGCCTACCCATTTTTGCGCGCTTTCATTCCACCAGACTTGCCTTCGCGTTGGATCCCAAGGCTTGCCGTCGGCGTCGCAGGACGCGCGGTTGTAAAGCACGCGACGATTCGCAGGCCAGGACCATCCCCATCCCGGATGCAAACCCAGATTCGAAGGATCCGACGGATCGCGCCGCGCTGTCTGATTGCCGGCTTCGGTAAATGAGCCACAGTAAATCCAGTTGCCACAGGACGTTGTGCCGTCGTCTTTCAGCCAAGCGAAGCCGGGGAGCTGCTGGCCGGCCTTGATTTGCTGTTTCGTCGCTGGATCCTCAAGATCCGCCAGCGCCTTGCCGTTGACTTCCTTCAACACCTCAGTGAGAGACGGACTCGTTGGGACAGTGTAGTTCCACGTCAGGTTCAAGATGGGATCGGGGAACTTGCCGCCGTCCTTTTTGTACAGCTCGCGGATCTTCAAGAAAATTTGCGCCACGATGGCCTGGTCCAGCCGGGCGTCTCCAGGCGTCGGCAAAGCCGTATTCTTCCAGAGCAACCAGCGCGCGGAATTGGTGAACGAACCGTCTTTCTCGGCAAAACCCGCGCACGGCAGACGGTACACGGTGGTTTGAATCTGCTTCATTTCGTCCGGCGTGATGCCGGGCGATTTCCAGAATTCGCTGGTTTCGTCCGGGTAGATTTCGCCGACCACCAGCCAATCCGTTTTTTTCAGCGCGTCAATATTTTTCTTGGAGTCGGGACCGATGGCCACGCCGTTCATCCCGAAGGCCAGCATGCCCTTGACGACGCCGTTGTACATGTCGTCCCACAACTGCACCCAGGAATAGTTGCGATCCACCTTCGGCATATAGTCGAACGCAAAGCCATTCTGTTTCTTGGCCGCGTCTCCATAGAGAGCTTTCAGATAGCTGGCCGCGAATTTCGGCGTGTTGCCCCAGTAGTTGAACGAATCCCACGGGGCGGGCTTCGAGGATGTCGGCGTAATGCGCTTCATCCAGGCGTCGAAGGAAGTGTCCGCGGGAGTGGGCACTTTTAGGTAGCCGGGCAAGTTGTCGAAGATGCCGGCCATGTCCGTGGCGCCCTGAATGTTCGAATGGCCGCGGAGAGCATTTACGCCACCGCCGGCGCGGCCCACGTTGCCGAGCAGCAATTGCAGCATCGCGGCCGTACGAATGATTTGCGTGCCAAACGTGTGTTGCGTCCAGCCGACGGCGTAAATAATCGTGCCCGCCTTCTTCATGTCGCCGTCTTTGCGAATCGATGTAAAGAGGTCGGCGGCTTTGAGGAATTGTTCCCTGGGAATGCCGGTGATGCGCTCGACCATCTCCGGGGTATACCGCGAGTAATGTTTCCTCAGCAGTTGGAACACGCAATTGGGGTTCTGCAGAGTTAGGTCGAACTCGACTCTTTCCGGAAGCTTGGGAGCGGGTGGAGCGCTTCCGCCAACGGGATGCGTCGCGTCTCCGCCGCCTGTCCCTGCATAATTCCATGTGGACTTGTCGTAGCTCTGCGACTTGGCGTCAAATCCAGAAAATACGCCGTCCGTGTCGGCGGGCATCTTGAAATCGCCTTTGACGATAAACGCCGCGTTCGTGTAGTTGAGCAGGTAATCTTTCGCAATGCGGTTGTTCTCGATGGCATAGCGAACGACGCCGCCGAGGAAGGCGATGTCCGTGCCGGCGCGAATCTGGCAGAAGAGATCAGCGACCGCGGATGTCCGCGTGAAGCGGGGGTCGACCGAGATTATCTTTGCATTGCGCGTGCGTTTTGCCTCGACCGGCCACTTGAATCCACAGGGATGATTCTCGGCAGGATTACCGCCCATGATGAGCATCATGTCGGTATTCTTCATGTCGACCCAGCCATTGGTCATTGCGCCCCGGCCGAACGTTGGTCCCAAACTTGAGACCGTGGGGCCGTGTCAAACCCTGGCCTGGTTTTCCAGATGCACGACCCCCATGGCGCGCATTGATTTTACGACCAGATAGTTAAACTCATTGGTGTCGGTGCATCCGCCAATCCAGGCGACTGACTCCAGCCGGTTCACCGTGTGTCCCGCGGCATCTTTTTCGATAAACGTTTCGTCGCGGGTCTTCTTCACTTTCGCGGCGATTTCATTCAGGGCATCGTCCCACGAGATATCTTCCCAATCCGTACCACCCGGCCGGCGTACCAGCGGCTTCAGCAAACGCCGGTCGTTCATGATTTCTTGCTGTAGTGAAGAACCCTTGGGGCAAAGCGTGCCGCGGTTGGTCGGATGATCCGGGTCGCCCTCGACGTGGACCACTTGCGCGGTCACGTTTTTAGCGCGGTCGCCAATCGTGTAGATGATCGTGCCGCAACCCACCGCGCAATACGGACACGTTGAGCGCGTCTCGCTGGCACGCGCGATCTTGAGCGTGCGGAGTTGCGCAAACGCGGGCTTCAAATCGAATCCGAAGACCGCGGCTGCAGCTCCGCCGACGGTCGTTATTTTAAAGAAATCACGGCGGGTAGGGTTCATGCCGGGCCTCACCTGCGGGGAGAATAAGGTAGGGGAAGTACCCGCAGAACCTCCTTAATAAGACTTGCCAGCCTGTGTGTCAAGGATGAAATTGCGGCATTCGAAATTTGCTTGTGTCCCCAAAATTCTTCGTATCCGGTTGCCTTCGAACTGCATCTAAATGGACCAATCAGCTTGCCGTGCTTCGCCGATTGCCCGCGAAAATCAGGATACGCGATGCTCATCAGCAATTCGGGTGCGCTCTTCAGTTGATGTCCCTCTCAAGCTGAAACATGACCGTAAGACGATAAGTCAAATCTCTACCAACACTTAAACAACGCGCAAAAAGATGCGGAGCCGTGTCGATTTCGCGGTTCCCCGTTCGACGTATAGGTAGGCGGAGATACAACCATGATGCGAGAAGGAAGACTTCGGGAGGGCCACTTGACTCGCCCAAAAACCCGCCGTCCGAGATAGAATGAATGTGACTCAAACCTGCCTCCGGCATCTGTTATTTATAGGGGTTGGAATTCGTAGATTAGGGTGGAGGTTCCCAACCAGGAGGGAACGGGGCGCTGATGGCTAGTCCAGAAGTTTCGGCAAAACCTGATCTTGGCTCGCTGCGCATCCATGATGGCCAGCGGAGCCAGTCGAGGATGGGCAAACGGGTGCTTTATGCCTCGATCCCTGTCCTGATCTTTGCCGGCATCGTTGCCGCTGCTTTCGCTTTCCGTAACCAGAAGCCTGTGGTGGAAGTCGCCGCGGCCGCGAAACCGGATGCGGGCGGGCCGCAGGCGCTGTTGAACGCCAGCGGCTACATTACGCCGCGCCGCCGCGCTACGATTGCAGCCAAGATTACCGGTCGGGTCACGGGTGTTTTCTTTGATGAAGGCACGCGCGTCGCGGAGGGCCAGCTCCTTGCCACGCTCGATGATTCGGACGTCAAGCGTGCTCTCGATTCTGCGAAGGCCGACCGGGATGCCTCGCGCGCTGCAATAGCCGACTTCGAAGTCCAGCTCAAGAACGCTCAGATTGCGCTGCGTCGCGCCGATCAACTACAAAAGGCCGGCGTCCAGACGCAAGAAGCTCTCGACAACGCCACAACCAACGCGGACAGCCTGAAAGCCAAAATCGAGCTCGCTAAGCAGCAGGTGGCTGCTGCCGAATCCCGTATTGCGGTCGCCCAGCAGGCTGTGGACAATTGCACGATTCGCGCTCCGTTCGCCGGCATTGTCGTTTCCAAAGACGCGCAGGTCGGCGAAATGGTCTCGCCTATCTCCGCAGGCGGCGGTTTCACACGCACGGGCATCGCCACTATCGTGGACATGAACTCCAATGAAATCGAAGTCGACGTGAACGAATCCTACATTGCGCGCGTGGTGCCCGGCCAGCAAGTCACGGCAACTCTCGACGCTTATCCCGATTGGCGGATTCCTTGCAAGGTCCGCACGGTCATCCCCACAGCGGATCGCCAAAAGGCCACTGTCAAGGTTCGCATTTCGTTCTTGAAACTCGACGCGAAGATTCTGCCGGACATGGGCGTGAAAGTTGCTTTCCTGGAGGAGGAGCCACCTCCGTCGAAGAACAAATCGAAAGACAAGGGGCCGCAGGCAGTGGCTTTCATTCCGAAGGGCGCGGTGCGCTCCGATTCCAATACATCTTTTGTTTTCCTGGTCCGCGACGGAAAGGTCGAACGACGCGCGGTCAGCCTCGGCATTGACCGGGGGACGGACGTGGCAATTTTGGCGGGAGTAACTCCCGGCGATTCACTGGTTGTGAAAGGCCCGGAGAATTTGCGTGACGGCGATAAAGTTGAAATCCGGCAATAGGAGCGAAGCATGATTCGAGTTGATGGGCGAGACGATTCATCCAGCCTCATCCGTGTTCGCGGTTTGAACAAGACCTACAGCCGCGGCGGCGAGAAGATTCAGGTGCTGCAAGGACTGAATCTCGACGTGGACAAGGGCGACTTTGTCGCGTTTATGGGACCCAGCGGCTCCGGCAAGACTACGCTGCTCAATTTGCTTGGCGGCCTCGATGTTCCCTCGGCCGGCAGCATCACCGTGGATGGCGACGAAATCACACACATGTCCGGCAGCAAACTCACGCGTTGGCGCGCCCGCCACGTCGGGTTCATCTTTCAGATGTATAACCTGATTCCGGTTCTCACCGCTTACCAAAACGTCGAGCTTCCGCTGCTCTTGACCAAACTCTCTGGCTCTGAGCGGCGCAAGCACGTCGAGACGGCACTCGGCGTTGTCGGCCTCACCGACCGCATGCACCACTACCCACGACAGCTTTCCGGCGGACAGGAACAGCGCGTCACCATCGCTCGCGCTATCGTATCCGACCCGACCTTCCTGCTCTGCGACGAACCCACCGGCGATCTCGACCGCAAGAGCGCGGATGAAATCATGGCGCTCATTGACGAGCTGGTCGGCAAGTACAACAAGACCATCTTGATGGTTACCCACGACCCGGTGGTGGCGGCTCGCGCCCATACCACGTTGCACCTTGACAAGGGCGTGCTCGTCGAGAGCAAGACATCCCGTGAAAGCGTCCTCGCCGGAGGTGCCGCATGAAATTCAGCCGCTTAATCTTCGCGAATCTTTTTCGCAAAAAAGCCCGATTGGTCCTGACCGTCGGCTCGTTCGCCATTGCGCTGGTTCTCTTCACGTTTCTTGCCGTGGTGAAGAGCGCCTTCAGCCGCGGCACGGAAATCGCGGGCGCGGACCGCCTGGTCGTCAAAAGCCGCATCGGCTTAATGCAATTAATGCCGATCTCCCACCGCGACAAGATCCTTGCCATCCCCGGTGTCAAGGCCGTCACGCACAATCACTGGTTCGGCGGCGTCTATCAAGATGAAAAAAACTTCTTTCCACAATTTGTCATCGACCCCGAAAATCAACGCCAGGTGATGACTGAGCTCATAGTCTCTGATGACCAATGGAAGAATTTTTTGAACGACCGCCAAGGCGCCATCGCGGGCGCCCGCACGGCTGCACGCTTCCATTGGAAGATCGGCGATCGCATCCCCATCAAAACCACCCTGTATGGCGGAGGATCTTCGGAGTTCAATCTCGACGGGATTTATCACAGCGAACGCCCGGGCGGCGACGAAAGCCAGTTTTGGCTGCAATGGAAATACTTTGACGAGAACGCACCGGCTCCGGTCAAGAGCACGGCCGGATGGTACGTGATCAAACTCAACAGTCCCGATGACGCCGTTCGCGTCGCCAAGGCCATTGACGAAAAGTTCGCCAACTCCTCGTTTGAGACCAAGACCGAGACAGAATCCGCCTTTGCCGCAGGTTTCGCCAAGCAGTTCGGAAACATCGAACTCTTAATCACTACTATCGGAAGCGTGGTTTTCTTTACGCTGCTCCTGGTCACCGGCAACACCATGGCCATCTCTGTGCGGGAGCGCACGTCCGAGCTGGCGGTCCTTAAAGCCATTGGTTTTTCCGGCCGGGCTGTTCTTTTCTTCGTTCTGGCGGAGTCTCTCGTCATCGCCCTCGTCGGCGGTTTCCTGGGCCTTATTCTTGCCTACCTGGCCATTCCGGTTATCGGCGTGGCTCTCACGGGTTTGCTGCCTCCTCTTATCCTTTCGAAGTCTCTCCTGACTCTTGGCGTTGGTTTTGCTCTTTTTGTCGGGGCCGTGAGCGGCTTGCTGCCGGGAATCGGCGCCATGCGGCTGCGCATAGTGAATGCCCTTCGGAGGGTTTGACATGTTCGTTGCGGCGATTGGACTATTCTTGCTTGGCGTTGCATCGCTATTGGCGTTAGCGATCGTTGTCGGACTGCTATCGCCTCTTTTTATTTCGGTTCCCGTGGCCTACAACTTCCGTAGTATTCGCGTGCGGTGGGCTTCGGCCGTGGTTGCCGTCCTGGGTATCGCCGGCACGGTGGGCGTTTTTATCGCCATGCTGTCTCTCGCTCGAGGCTTTCAGGCCACGCTGGTTTCTTCCGGCTCCGCGGACAACGCACTCATCACCCGCGCGGGGGCCACATCTGAAATGACCAGTGGAGTCGCTCTTGATTCCGTGAAAATTATTCAGGATGCCCCGGGCATCGCTCGCGGGGCCGACGGTCCGTTGGTGACGCCGGAGGCTGTGCTGATGGCGCCGATTCCGTTGCGCTCCACCGGCACCGATGCCAATGTTGAGCTTCGTGGTGTCTCGCCTAATGTCCTTGCCATTCGCGGCAATGTCAAAATCATCGAAGGCCGCATGTTTCGGCCTGGTCTGTCCGAACTTGTCGTCGGCAAAAACGCAAAGGCCACGTATTCGGGCTTGACTCTGGGAAGCACCATTTGGCTCGGTAGCTCGCGTTGGCAAGTGGTGGGCATCTTTGACGCCGGCGGAAGCGCTTTCGATTCCGAAGTTTGGGCCGATCCCCACCTCCTTAACGGCGCCTACAAGCGTCCCGACACTTTTTCGCAGTCCGTTACCGTGCACCTGGCTTCACCGGTCGCCTTGCAGCAACTGAAGGACTCTCTCACCAGCGATCCGCGTTTGAATGTCGACGTAGTCCGCGAAATCGACTACTACGCCAAACAGTCCACGCGCATGACCACGCTCATCACGCGATTGGGCGGGTTTGTCGCGCTAATCATGGCCATTGGCGCAGTTTTCGGCGCGCTGAATACGATGTATTCCGCCGTCGCCGAGCGCGGCCGCGAAATCGCCACGATGCGCGCCCTGGGGTTTGGCGGCGCAAACGTTGTTCTGTCTTTCGTCTTTGAAGCTCTGATGATCTCCCTTTTCGGCGGCGTGCTCGGGTGCCTTGCCGTTCTGCCCCTCAACGGGTTGACCACCAGCACCATGAATTTTCAGACTTTTTCCAACCTGGCCTTCGCCTTCAAGATCACTCCGCTGCTGCTCCTGTCTGGTGTGTGTTTTGCGCTAGTGATGGGTTTTCTGGGTGGCATCCTGCCCGCTGTTCGCGCCGCGCTGCTTCCTGTGGCCACTGCACTCCGCGAACTGTAGCGAAATCTGCGTCCCGCACGATGGCCTAAGACGCGCCCCCAATCCCGCCATGCACGGGAGACTCCTGTCTAACTTTTCGTGTCATTTTCGAGGCGGGGATTTACTCTTCCGCACGGCGTCCCTTGACGATTCAAGGACAGCGACCCTAGCCTAGGTAGAGAGGTGGTGGGCAGCAGTATGGGTACTATGGCAAGACCGATTGCGCATAAGCGCCGCTGTGTATTCTGCGGCAAGCATATTGCTGGTCATCTGACACAGTGCCCATTTTGCCGCGAAGCAGTTCCGCAGGTGCAACTCTCTCGCCCTACAGGGCCGGATGGCGGTTATCAGATTCGCCGCGGACTCCTTTATATGCTTCTCGCCGGCGTCATTCATTACTTCGCTGCCGGTTACGCCGATCCCATTAGGATTCCGTTGCCTGCCCCCATCCTTCCGCTCGTAACCCAATACGGCACGCCACTTCTTTTTCTTGGCGGTCTAGGACTGGCGCTATACGGCGTCATTCTCCGATTTAGGCACTGAGCCTCGGCATTAGAACTGCCACGTTTTCCAAATGCTGAAGAAATTTTCGCGCCGACAAGGGAACCTGTTCGAACGGCCAGCTTGACTGATTGGAGTAGTACCCGCCTATCGTAAGCACGGTCTTCCTTACCTGCTGTGGCCTACTGGGAGAGAGGCCGTTTCCCCCAGCCTTGCCCGTAGATCTTCCACTGAGGAGTCACTATGAAAAGATCGATCTTGGTTGTGGCAGTCCTAATTCTAAGTGTTTCGTTGCTCTCGACGGTGGGCGCGGAGCGCGCAGGGGCGCAGGGTCCTGCGGGCGCGGGCGCATCCATGGCAGCACAAGGGAATTCGAACGCATCCAGTTCCAAGAGTGGACATTCGCTTAACCCCATCAAGTGGGTCAAGAAAGATAAGGGTTCAAAGAATTCTGGCGATTCGAACGGCAGCCGGAGCGACGTCGAAAAGAAGCTGACGCCAAAACTGCAGGTTCAGGGTCTTTTGCCGGCCAATGCGAACGCTACGGATGCGTGCGCATCGTTCACCGCACTTAATGAATGCCTAGCCGCGCTGCACGCCAGCCACAATCTGGGAATAGAGTTCAAGTGCTTACGCGCCAGCGTGACCGGCGTGCACACAAGCGCCGATCTCTCCGGATGCAAAGCGGGTGACAGCGACAAGGCCCTGAGTCTTTCGAAAGCAATTCGTGCGCAGAGTCCTGAAGCGGACGCAAAGGGAGCAACCAAGAACGCCGAGCAGCAAGCTAAGGATGATCTGAAGGGTCTCGGCGCGTAAGGCCGAACCACAGGATAATCTCGACGCGCCAAATACTTTCGGCGAAGGCCAAGAAAAATCCGCGAAATCGAAAAAAGGGCGAAGGCCGATGCATGTGGCTTTCGCCCTTATTTATTTGAAACTAAAGAGCCGTCCGGAAACAATCATTGGACGAAGGCACTTCAATCCCGTTTTAGCCGGAGGCAGCCGATGCAGGCGACGCGGACACCGGGGGTGACGCGGAGGAAGCAGCTGCGGAAGCGGATGATGAAGACGATGCGGACCCCGGGACGTCGCTGTCTGTGGTGGCAGCGGCGGCAGTTGCGCGGTAGCGAACGATGAGTAGCGTGAGGTCGTCGGCCTGGTGGGCACCGCGCGCGAAGTTTTCTACAGCTTCAAGGACGCACTTCTGGAGCAATTCAAGGGGGCACTCGAGCTGGCCGGTGAGAAGCTCTTTGAGTCGGGCGATGCCGAACATCTGTTCGTCGGGATCCACGGCTTCGGTGACGCCGTCGCTGAAGAGCACCAGCGTGTCGCCGGGCTCAAGCTTCAGGCAGACGGCGGTGTACTCTGCCTCAGGAACCAGCCCGACGGGATAAGAGCCTTCAGTAAAGGCTTCTTCGGCGACGCCGCGCCGAATGAGAATGGGCGAAGGATGGCCCGCGTTGATAAATTCCAGGTGGCCTTCCTGATCGAGAATACCGAAGAACATGGTGGCGTAACGGCCGACCTCCGAGTGATCACAGAGGAAGCGGTTGACATGATTGAAGACGCTCGCTGGATTAATACCGAGAGTCATCCCGGAGAGCGCACCCTGAAGCATGGTGGTGAGAATCGCGGCACCGAGTCCCTTACCGGAAACGTCCGCGATGAGAAACGCAGTACGGCCGTCGCTGAGCGGGAAGACATCGAAGTAATCTCCGCCGACCGCCAAGCAGGGGAGATTGAACCCGGTAACGGCAAGGTGCGGGTATTCGCGGAAATCGCGGGGGAGAAGCGCCTGCTGAATGTCGCGGGCGATGTTGATCTCCTGCTCGAGGCGCTGGCGTTCGCGCTCGCGTTCGACGAGGCGGGCATTGTCCAGAATGTTCGCAGCGTCGGCGGCCAGGGCATCCAGGATCTGGCGGTCGAGCTTGGAGAAGGCGGCAGGGCGGCGCGAATCCAGGTATAGAACGCCAAGAAGTTCTCCGCGCTTGATGTTGACCATCGATTCCTGCGTGTTCGCGCGTGAGATGGCGAAGAGAGGAATCACCACAACGGCTCGCAGACGCTGGGCGACGACGCTTTGGGCGGCCTGCAGATCCACGTCCGCTTGCGCCAGGTCTTCGGTGATCACCGGCGATTGCTGTTTGAGCGCAAGCTGGATGGCAGTCTTGCTGGGTGTCACACTTTCCGGCGGCAGGCGCAATGCGCCGTTGCGCCGGGCGAGTTTTACTCTCAGCGCGTCCGTCGTGTCCTTCTCAAGAAGCAGGCCGCGATCCGCATCGGTTACGGAGACGGCATGATCCAGCATATGGCTCAAGGCTTCGTCGAGAGGAAGCTGAGAGTGCAGCAAGGCACTGGCTTCGAGTAGACGCTTGAGCTTGATCAGACCGCCGCCGGATGGTTCGGAGCTGGTGATGTGCTCCATCCGCGTGAGCAGTTGGGGAAGGGAATCACTGTCCGTACCCTTGGCGGAACGGAAGATTATTTCATAGGAGTCGTCGAGACCGAAGGTGATGGAGTCGCCATCCTGAAGCTCGCGGCTATCGACTTTTTCTCCGTTGACGAAGAGGCCGCGGCGCTGGCCGCGATCCTCGATATAGAAGTGATTGGCTTCGATGACCACGGCCGCGCAGTTGCGCGAGATGCGACGGTCGGAGAGCTGCAGGTGATTGCCGGTCTCAACACCGCGGCCGATCATGAAAGGCGTTTGCGTGATGCGGGCGTAGCGGCGCGCGCCGTCCGGAGAGACGACTTCGAGAACAGCTTCACCGGCAAGAGGTACGGTGTCGGGCATGGGTGAGTCCTAAGGCGGGAATTGTAGCATGCGAGAGGACGTGAGTGGCCTGACGCAGACGGATTGCCCCTACTGTTAGGTGGCCAATGGCTGGCCGGCGAGGGGCCTGGCGGGGTCAAGGTTGGGAAGGAAAGCGGTCAGGATGCCAATGGCCGGGAGAAACGAGCACACGTGATAGACGAAGTTGAGATCGGTCAAATCGGCCAGCTTGCCCAGCAGTGCCGCTCCGACTCCGCCCAAGCCAAACGCAAACCCGAAGAAAAGGCCGGAGACCGCTCCCACCCTTCCAGGGACCAGTTCCTGGGCGTAGACCAGGATCGCGGAAAAAGCCGACGCCAGGATGAACCCAATCACCACGCTGAGGATAGTGGTCCACAGCAGGCTGGCGTACGGCAAAGCCAGTGTGAAAGGGAGAACGCCAAGGATGGAACACCAAATGACAAACTTGCGGCCGATCTTATCGCCCACCGGACCACCGATAAAAGTTCCCGCAGCGACGGCGCCAAGAAATAGCGAGAGATGGAGTTGGGCATCGTGGACAGAGAGATGAAACCGGTTCATCAGGTAAAAGGTGTAATAGCTGATCAAGCTGGCCAGATAGAAGAATTTCGAAAACATGAGAGCCACCAGGATTACCAGGCAGAACGCGACCTTCCTGGTGGACAAAGTCTGGTGCGGCTGAACAGACTCCGGGGACGCCGGAAGCGCGGAATCATTTGAGAATGGTTTCAACTGAAAGGACCGGTGCTGGCTCAACCAAGTGCCAATGTTCGTGAGCAATACCATACCCAGGAGAGCCACCAGCGAATACCAGGCGATGCTGGATTGTCCTTTGGGAAGAGCGAGGGCTGCCAGCGAGGGACCCAAAGCGGTGCCGGCGTTGCCGCCAACCTGAAAAAGGGATTGGGCCATGCCGTGTTGTCCACCGGAAGCCATGCGCGCGACACGGGACGACTCCGGGTGAAACACGGCAGAGCCGATGCCGACGAGTGCCGCGGCTACGAGAATGGTGCCGAAACTCGGAGCTATTGAGAAAGCCAGCAAACCAATCAGGGTGATGCCCATGCCGACGGCCAGGGAATAGGGCTGCGGTCGGCGGTCGGTGTAAAGGCCCACAAGAGGCTGAAGAAGGGAAGCCGTCACCTGGGAAGTGAGGGCGATCAAACCGATTTGCCCAAGATTAAGATGGAAAGAGGTGCGGAGAATAGGATAGATCGCAGGAATCAGCGATTGGACCGTGTCATTCAGGAGGTGGCAAAAGCTGATCGCCAGAAGAATCTTGAAGACCGTCTTCCCGCCAGTGTCTGCTGGAGCGGTCGCCTGAATTGCGGTCAAGTTTGTTTCGCTAGCCATCTAGAGCCGGAGTCTCCGAATCATCGTCGCGGGCGCGCATTGCTATTACCGCGCCGCAGAGGCGAGGCGGCGCGAGACGTAGTCGGCGACGTAGGCGTCGAAAAGCTCGTTGAGCCGTTCGCAGACGAGACCGCGAGTGGGGATTATGTTGCCCGCAATTTCGCACACGCTGATGAGATTGCGGTTTGTGGACGAGATAAAGACTTCGTCGGCCGAATAAAGGTCTTCCGGACGAAGCGACTGCTCGACGACGGAAACTCCGGCCTCCGGCGCGATTTCCATGAGGATGCCGCGCGTGACGCCTTCGAGGCAGCCGCAGTTCAGCGGGGGCGTGAAGACCTTCTCGCCCTTGACGACGAAGATGTTCGCGGAAGTGCATTCGGCGACTTCGCCGCGCTCGTTGAGCATGACGACTTCGTCGAATCCTTCTTTGACGGCCTCTCCAACCGCCCAAACGTTATTGAGCCAGGAGATGCTCTTTACCCCAGACATGGGAGACGCGGCATGGCGGCCGTTTTCGCGGAGGGCCAGCCGGACGACTTCGCGATATTCGGGAAGACCGGCGGTGTAGATAATCAGGTCGACCTGCGGAAGCTTTTCGTCGCTTTGCCAGAAGCCTACCGTGTTGTAGACCAGATAGATGCGCGCACAGCCCTCGGTGACTTTGTTGGCGCGAATCACTTCGTGGAGATGGACGCGCACTTTGGCCGCGGTGTAGGGCATAGGGAGACGGGTGATGCCGGCGTCTTTTTCCAGGCGGCGCCAGTGGCGCTCGTAAGCGAAGGCCTCGCCACGGGAAATACGCAGCGTGGTGAAAATGCCCCACCCGCAGATGAGACCAGCCTGACCCGGAGAAAGCCGCACCTTCTCGATAGGCTGCAGTGTGTCATTGTGAAAGACGTTCCGGTGAATCACCTGGGCCTCACGAAAGGAATCTTGAGACTGTTTTCTATTGTATCCGAAATCCGCATTCTGAGCCGCGCGGGAGCGATGCCCCGGCGCTCAACGATGGAAAAAAGAGAGGGCGGGCCGAAGCCCGCCCCCTCTGCCAGTAATCTTGCCAAAAGATAGAAGGGACGACCGACGCTACTTTGATAGCACCGGTCGTCCCAACTTAATCGAAGATCAACTTAGTGTGGTGGCAGCGGGACAGTCAGATACAGATTACTGTCCGGCATCGTCAAGAGCACGACCGAATTATTGGGGTCACTCCCGATGCCCCTCAGAGGCGTGGGCGTCGTTCCGCTCATGACTTGCGTATTACTCACGACGTCGTAGATCACGAATCCTGTCGCGGTCGCACACGCTCCCATACCGTTTCCCCATTGGGCGCTCACCGCGCAGCCTTGTGAACTCACGCTTGGGTTCGGTAACGTTTGCCCAGTGGTAGACTCGGAATAAGCGATGGCGGAGGAGTATGCGTACGTACCCGAACCGGTTAGGTTGCCCAGTTGCAGCTCATTAGATGAGTACGTGCTGCCACCGGAGCAACACGGGTTGCTGACCAAGCTGTAAACGAGCGCATTCTGCTGATTGCTTGCTGCCACCGACGTGACCGTGCCGTTTGCGGAAACAGTGTTCACGACAGAAAACGAGGTGAGGTCAACTTTCTTCAAGTATCCTGACCCACCGACCCAAACAGCCGACCCACCCGGGTCCATGGCTACACTCTGAGCAGCCGTTCCCACGGTGGCTGTTCGACTAACGCTGTTATTCGATAGGTTGATTTCATACAGGGTTCCGTCACCGTAATCGGCCACGTAAGCGTACGTTTGGTTTGAGTTTAGGGTGACGGCAGTTGGTTGGAGACCTACGGCGATGGTTGCCATCACTACGTTATTCACAAGGTCAACTATGCTGACGGTATTGCTGTCCATGTTCGTTACGATGGCCTTCGATAGTCCAGTTTGACAAAATGGCACGCCGAATTGGTCTGGTTCGGTACATTGAGTCCAGCGCTGAACCACGGGGAAAACAAGAAGGGCGGGCTGAAGCCCTCCCTCATTCGAGACTACTTCTCTGAGCGGCTGTTAAAAGCGCAACTTCAGAGCAAGCTGTAATTGCCGGGACGACCCGGCGTCTGCCGTTGGGAAGCGCGTACTGGTGATCGCCCCAAATGAGGAGGCGGGGACGCCACCGCTAAAGGTAAGAACGCTGCTGGTGAGGCCGCTGAACGGACCGGGCTGTCCGAAGTTCGGATGATTCAACACGTCGAAAGCGTCAACACGGAACTGGAGGTCCACTCTCTCCGTCAGCTTTGTATTCTTCACCGTGGAGAGATCAACGTCCGTGAAGCCAGGTCCCGTGAACGCGTTCCTTCCCAGGTTTCCAAACCCGGTCGCTGGAGAGTTCGCGGACGCCGGAAATACCGCAGCCGCGTTTGCGAACCAGCCGGCGGGATTCCCGGTAACAACTAACGGCCCGGTAATGGTGGGTCGCACGGTATTCGGCACTCCGGTGAGCGCTGCCGTCCCAAGTACCACGTTGAATGGGTTCCCTGTTTGGGCGGTGATGATGGTTGCCAATTCCCATCCGGCCACCAATCGGTTGCCCTTGAAAGGCAATTCGTATACGGAATTGATTGCGAAGCGGTGCCGCGCGTCGAAGTCCGAGCTTCCGCGCTCTCCTTGTACATTGTTACTGTCCTGCATTACCACCCCTTCGGCATTTCTGGAGTTATCGTCAATCGAATGGGAGTAGGTGTAGGAAGCATTGAATTGCAGGCCATGAGAAACGCGCTTGTTGGCCGTAATCCACAACGCATTGTAGCTGGAGTTGGATGAGCTATCGAATTCCCGGATGTTCGGGGCCAGCGTAGTGCCGTTCAGAATTGTGCCTGCCAATGTCTGGAACGGCCGCGTGCTCGTGTTACCCAGGACCACCGGCTGATTGATATTGCGGTCAATTTCCAGGTGCGTGCCCTTGCTGCCGAAATATCCAATCATGATCGCCGTATCGCGGGTGATCTGTTGTTGGACATTCAGGTTCCAGGACTGAACGTTGGCATCCTTAAAGTTGCGGCTAATGGCCAGCGGCGCGAGGTTAGACGGTGTAGGACTGCTATAAATGCTTGTCAATCCCGCGAAAGTCTGAGCCCCTGTGCTAATGGGCAGAGCAAAGGGCGGGTTCGCGGGCAGGCCATTCACGAAGCCTGTGACCGGCTGGTCCACCAGATAGCCGTATCCTCCGCGCAGAACTGTCTTGCCCGTGTGTGACAAATCCCAGGCAAAGCCAACACGCGGTTGGAAGTTCTTGTTGTTCTGCCCATAAACGTCGCCGAACCCGCTCCCTTCTTGCAGAAGCGACGAGGTGGCGGGGTCGAAGACAACGAATCGGTTCTTGGCTTCCGACGGCGTCATATTCCAGGAATAACGGAGACCGAGTTCCAGAGTAAAAGAGGGCTTCAACTTGAACCCGTCTTGCGCGAAGAAATCGAGAGCGTTTTGCGTGATTCTGTCGGCGACGTTGCCAACGGTTCTGGCAGAGGAGCCTACTGCGCCGTTTATGAAGTCTGTGTCTGTATTGAAAGTCAGTCGCCCCGGATCGCCGTTGAAATTATCGTTCCTGAAGTCCCGAAACTCTCCTCCAAACTTAAATGAGTGACGTCCGCGAAGATACGTCATGGTATCGCCGGCGAAAACTGTAGTGTCTCCGCGCCCCTGAGGAAAATTTTGTTCGGACCCGAAGGTAAGACCAAGACTAGTAATCCGGATGCTTGGCAAGAAGGTTTCGTTCGGCCCTAACACGCTGCCGAGCCCCACCGAGTTGGGATCCGTCAGGTTATTAGGAACGAATGTGATGTGGATTCTATTCAGCCCCAAGCGCCCTTCGTTGACTATGCTTGGACTGAACACATGGGTCTCGCCGAGAGTGAGCACCTGACGATGCCCCTCGCGTGTGTCCCCGAATCCAGGGATCGTGGCGCCCGCAGTGGATTCGTGACGCAAATCGTGTTGATACGCGTAGAAGCCGTGCAACTGATCCGCGCTGCTGAAATTGTGATTGATATCCACTGTGGACTGGTCGATGTTCACGGGAGCGGTTGCCGATCCGAAAAACGCAGGGCCCCCGCTGAGAATTCCGTTGCTGGCTGGGATCAGGGCCAGCAGCGCTTTAGCGACGGTATTGCTGGAACCCTGAATCTGCGTTCTTTGCGCGTCAGACAAGACGTTGGCAGCGGTGTTCAATCCCTGGATATGCCGCAATCCCTCGTAGCTGGCAAAGAAATACGTTTTGCCCTTCCGAATAGGCCCGCCAAAATCGCCGCCAAATTGATTCCTCTTCAGGGCCGATTGTGGCTTCCCGACGGGGTTGAAGAAATTTCGCGCGTCAAACCAGTTGTTACGGAGGTAATCATAGGCTTCTCCGTGGAACTCTTCCGAGCCCGAGCGCGTCGCTATGTTGACAATCGAGCCGGAATTCCGGCCAAACTCCGCGCTGTACGTGGAATTGTCGATCTTGAATTCCGACACGGTGTTAATCGTCGGCTGGAAAGTGATCTGATTTTGCGACATGTCACTCAGGTTTACGCCATTCACCATGAAGTTGATCGCGTCCTCACGGCCACCTCCACTGTTGAATGCCAGTGCGCCTTGTCCACGGATCGGCGCGGTCAGAAAGCCATTTGCCGGAGCGGTCACCGTGCCAGGAACGAGCTGTGCCAAGTCGACGAAATGCCGGCCGTTCAACGGGATTTCCTGCACAACGTTTTTGTCAATCACTTGTCCCACAGTCATCGTCGTCGAATCGACGACCGGAAGGGTACTCTCAACGGTGATAATGGCGCTTGACTCCGCTACTTTCAGGCTGAAATTCTGGAGCGTGTTCTGGCTAACTTGCAGGACGACGTCTTTCGCGACTTGCGCCCCGAATCCCGTTTTCTGAACTTGAACCTCGTACCTGCCTGGCGGCAGCGCGGGGACTTCATATTCGCCTCCGGTATTCGTTTCCGTCGTCCGCTCTATTCCTACGGCCGTGCTTTTGACGACTACTTTTGCGCCGGCAACTGTCGCCCCAGTAGCGTCCGTAACCGTGCCCTTGATGCTTGCGGTCACCTGTGCCAACGCCACGCCTCCTAGACCACTTAACAGAGCGACCAAAACGAACACACGAAAGAATGAATTGCGGGAAGTCATAAATTTCGCCGTTGCAACTTCCATAAATTTGCTCCTCCTGATGCAAGAACGCACTTGGATTGTTCTACCCAATCCCCAATAGGTTCGCAATCCCGGTGCCAGAATATGACTTTCTCAAGCCGCTTCCAAGACCCCCTATATCAGTAGCTTATGGGTTTACCGCAACGCTTATGCAGCGGGGCCTATAAGCGGGCTCCCAAAAACAGAAGGTACCTCCCGAATATCGAAGGTTTTTATATTGAATTTAGAGGAATCGCAGGCGCGGCGCAAACCGCGGAATTCTACGGTCTGCAGGCGGCGGGAACGAGGAGTACTTGGCCTTCGAGGATCAAGTTCGCGTCGCTGACGGCCGGATTCGCCTGAGCGATGCTGGACCAGCAGGAGGCATGGCCAAAATGGCCATGAGCGATGGACGTCAGCGTGTCGCCCTTCTTGACAGTGATCTTCGTCGCCGTCCGAGATGAAGAGACTGTCGCAGGCAGAAAAATCGGCGAGCCTGCCTTGATCTGGTTCGCGTCACGAATCGCCGGATTGACGGAGAGCAATTCTTGCCAGCGGGCTCCCTTGCCCAAATTTTGTTCTGCGATTTTCCAGAGCGAGTCACCTGGTTTTGCGATCACTGCGTTGAGTTTTGCCGCGGCGTTCGGTGCCACAGGAACAATCGGTGCCACGGGCGCGATCGGATCCGGAGCGGCCGGCCGCGGCGCTGCTCGAAGCACAGGCGCACTCGGAGGAGCCATGAAAACTCGCGGACGCTCGAACGGTGAGCGCTTCACGGGCGGCTGGTAAGGAACAAATCTTGGCGGAGCAGGAACGGAAACCGGCGGACGCAGCGGCATCACCGGAGGCTTTGGCGAAGCGAGCGCCGGAGCATCGGCGAACGGAAGATGGAACTCCGCCGATCGGTGAAGCTTTTCTGACTCTTTCTGCTTGCGGAAGCGGCGAGCGACGTCACCGAGCGGAGCGTCGGCTGGAAGCGACTGCGCGTCGACGGCATCTCCCGATTTTTCTGCGGGCGGCGCAACGGTCTGGTTTTTCTTCGCCTCCACCTGAGCGCGATCTTCGGGCGTGAGAATCTGCGCGCGCTTTAGATCCTGCTCGGTGTAGACGTGTTTGGATTTTTTCTGCTGGCTTTCCCTCTGTGTGCGCTCTTGACGAGCCGCTTCGGCGACATCCTGAGCGGAGCACTGCGCGGCGCCAAAAATAGCGGAAGTGGTTATCAGAATCGCAGGGAAGGACACGCTTCGCAGACGAGAGGAACGCCTCGCGGGAAGCGACAGGGCTGTCAAGGCTGGAATCTCGAGATCAGTTCGTTGCATTGCAAACCGACTACGGGGGGACGCCGCTTAGAAGGGAATATACCAGGAACAGGGCCCTTTGGGAAGAGGGATTTTCTGGGAAGGCGGGTACCCCAGCCGAGGGCCTGGCCATTTCAGGGGATTAACGGAGCCCGGCTGCGTTATGATTTGCCTTCTTGACATCTCGCGCGGGGGCCGCGGCAAGGAGTAAAGAAACTATGAGCAAGGCGCAAAACTTCTCCCGGAGACAATTCGTATCCTCGGCGGTCTCTGTCGCCACGATTTCTTGCTTGCGGCCTGGGCGAGAGCTTTTCACGGCTCTTTCACCCCCCAAAGGTGGAACAAGCGAATTCGTTCATCATTCGCAAGTCGCGTTGACGACGACTCCGCCTTGGCGTGACCAGGGCATTCTCAACCTCGCGAAGTCACCGTACGCCAAACTGAGGAACGTGCCGGTACACGCCGTCACCATCGAAAATGGTTTTTGGGCGCAGCGCCGCGAAGTCAACGTCAGCAAGAGCATCCCGTCGATGGAAAAACTGCTCGAAGCCAACGGCCGCATGGACAATTTCCGCCGCCTCATCGGGAAGAGCACTGCTGGGCAGCGCGGCCCGGTGTATTCCGATTCCGACGTTTACAAGTGGACGGAAGCCGCCGGCTTCGCTTTGCAATCCAGCGAGCGTCCCGAGCTTCGCGGAGCTGTAGAGAAAATTACAAAGGACGTCATTGCCGCGCAGCAGCCCGACGGATACTTGAACACCTATTACGTCGGCGAACACGCCTCGCAGCGAATGGAACCGAAGGTCCAGCAGTGGGGCCACGAACTTTACAACATGGGCCATTTCCTGCAAGGCGCCATTGCCTGCTACCGCGCCACCGGCGATCGGACTCTACTCGACGCAGGAATCCGTTTTGTAAATGATTTCCTCCTGCCCAATTTTGGTCCGGGCGCAGACAAGAAACCTCTGTTCTCCGGCCATCCGGAAATGGAATTGGCCTTGGTCGAATTATTTCGAGTGACCGGCGACAAGCGGCAGCTTGATCTCGCAGGTTATCTCCTCGCCGGCGACTCTCGGATTCAAGTGAAGCCTTGGGATTACGTTTATCATTTTTGCGGCACTCCTTTTACTTCGCGAACGCATCTCGAGGGCCACGCTGTGCGCGCCATGTATGCTTGTTGCGGAGCGACCGACTATTGCCTCGAAACGGGAGATCCCGCCTACTGGAAGACGCTCAACGTTTTATGGAAGGACCTCGTTTCGGCGCAAATGTACGTCACCGGCGGAGTGGGCGCGCGCAGCGACGGCGAAGCATTCGGTGATCCTTATGAATTACCCAATGCGCGGGCCTACGGAGAGAGTTGCGCGGCCATCGGAAACATGATGTGGAATTGGCGCATGCTTGCGGCAACCGGCGAATCCAAATACGCGGATGTGATGGAACGCGCCCTGTACAATGGCATCAATTCGGGAATGTCGCTGGATGGCACACTCTATTGCTATCGCAATCCCCTGGCGTTTGATCCTTCGGGTGGTGACAAGATTCGCAACGAGTGGTATGACACGACCTGCTGCCCGCCGAATCTGGAACGCACTTTTGCTTCGCTACCGGGATATTTCTACAGCACCAGCAGTGACGGCATCTATCTCCATTTCTTCGACAACTCGCAACTCGACTGGCATCTCGAAAACGGCATTGGATTGAAGGTCCGCCAGAAGACAAATTATCCGTGGGACGGCGCCGTCGAAATTACCGTCACGCCCGCCGAGCCTGCCGAGTTCACATTTTTCCTGCGAATCCCCGGCTGGACAGACCCGGCACAAGTCGGCGTCAACGGAAAGCCGGTCGCAGGCGCCACTCCCGGCCAGTACCTTGCGATTCGGCGCCGCTGGGCGTCCGGCGACGTCATCCGCGTGCAATTTAATATGAAGCCCCAGCTTCTCGAAGCCAACACACAAGTTATCGAAAACAATGGCCGAGTCGCCGTGCAGCGCGGACCGCTCGTTTATTGCCTGGAGCAAATCGATCAGCCGGAAGGCGTGCCGCTTAGGGATGTGGCGTTGAACCTCGGCCCGAAATCGAGCACGCAATTCCGGGAAGAATTTCGGAACGACCTGCTTGGTGGAATCATCCTGCTGCGCCATGCCGGTGCGGCGTACGGAGAATCCGAGGAGCAGAGCCATCTCTATTTCCGCTATCCCGCCGAGCCTCGAAAAGCCAAACCCGTCTCGCTAACCTTCATTCCCTACTACGCGTGGGCCAATCGCACGGCAACTCCGATGCAGGTTTGGACTCCCATCTCACAGGCCATCGCTGGGTAAAAAAGTGCGCCGTTCGTGATATAACTTCACGCCATGACGGACAAATGGGGAAGGCGCCTGTTTAAAGTGGGCGCGGCGGCGCTGCTGATCCTGGGATTGGTGCACTCACTGTCGCTGATTCGTGAGCTCGTTCCTGCAAATGAAACCGAGAAGCAACTGCTCGGCCTGATGTCCGGCTACAAATTCAACTTGATGGGATCTATGCGCAGCATGGATGACATGTTGCGCGGGTTTAGCGTGTCCTTCATGTTGGGAGCCCTGGGCTTTGCACTGTTCGATCTGTTGCTTTTCCGGGAACGGGCAGGATTACTGAAACGGGCGGCGCTCGCAAATAGCATCTGGCTGGCTGCGATGACCGCCGTCGCTCTTCGTTATTTTTTCATTATCCCGACTTCGTTTCTCGCTGTCACGCTGCTGATTTTTGTTCTGGCCTGGTTGAAGCTGCCGTCCGAAGGGACAAGTTAACAAGTGGATTCTCCTGGTTGAGTTTTGGTTCAGGGCGGAGTACGCTTTGAGTGTGGAGGGTATTTTATGAAGTTCCCACCGCTCCCGGTCATCCTCACGTGTCTGGGCTGCCTTCTCGCCGTACTTGTGGGCACTGCCTTTCGCGTTAGCCTCCTAATGCAAGGCTCCGCTGAGGCGAAACTCTTGCCTGAGAGTTTGCGGCGTTGGCTTTATGGTATGAAGCACGCCAAGAAACCAAACTAATACACCAGCCCCGAGACAGCCGTTTCGGAAGATTGACAGCCACTAACCCAGTCCGCCCCAGTCAGGTCGCTCTTTTGTCCCACTTGGCAGTCCTTCTTCAGTAGACTCCTATTTTCGCATTCGCAGAGGCCACTTGATTTATGCCTATTCTTA
>WNGO01000626.1_pt1 | contig 41843 bp, 33 predicted proteins | sample 5400511 | NCBI WGS metagenome assembly WNGO01 (sample SAMN13153380, study PRJNA577476) | soil metagenome | isolation source: 20 cm soil or saprolite under Garry oak tree replicate 2 | place: USA:California | collected 2016-06-15 | reverse complement strand
GGTCGCCATTTCGTCATAGCTCAAGTCTTCGACGTGCCGCAACAGGAACGCTTCGCGGTACGGTGGATCCAGCCGGTCGAGTGCCCACGCGATCTCTGCCTCCCAGTCCAGGCGCTCAGCTGTCGAAGCAACCGCCGCCACCAACGACGCTGACTCGTCGTGCAGCACCACCCGCTCGCGCCGGGCGCGCCGCGCGTACGACGTGCGGCAGCGGTTCACCAGGATGCCGAACAACCACGGCCCGAAGCGCTGCGGGTCGTCGCAGCGGGGCAGGGACCGGTAGGCGCGCACGAACGCGTCCTGCACCGCTTCTTCCGCGTCGCCGCGATCGCCCAGCATGCGCACAGCGTATCGTGCGAGCCGGTCGCGATAAAGCGCGACGAGGCCGCCGTAGGCCGCCGCGTCGCCCGCCAGGACGCGTCGCACCAGTTCCGCGTCCTTGCTCATTCCTTCACCAATACCCATCGCCGCCTCTCGCCGTCACCGGCGTCCCGGGATTGTGACCGCGGCCAGACCGGGCAGGTATTCGCAACGGAAGGACCGTCGCTTCAGCCCCTTCATACCCGGAGATCCGTAGATGCGCTTCCGCTTGCTCCTAGTCATTGCCCTGGTCACGTTGAGCGTCGCTACGGCCTGCTATCAAACGGATGCGGTCGGGCCTCTGGACAAGGGCGTCACGCGCGTGCTGCTCACCGATGCGCCGTTCCCGTTCGACTCGGTCACGCACGTCAATGTGTACGTCGTCCGCGTCGACGCGACCACCAATCCCGATACGACCGTACAGGACAGCGGGTGGGTCACCGTGGCCGCTCCCCACAAGGTGTTCGACCTGTTGGCGCTGCAACAGGGGACCACCACTATCGTCGGCTCAGGAGAGCTCTCCGCCGGAGCGTACAAGGCACTCCGCGTTGTGATCAATGCGGATTCGTCGTCCATTGTGTGGTCAGGCAACATCCCCGCCGCGGTCGACTGGCAGGAGTGGAATGGTCCCGAGGTTCCGTTGTACGCCCTGGTGGAGTCGCCGGTGGCGGTGCCGCAGGAGGGCGCCGACATCGTGATCGATTTCGACGTGGGCCGCAGCTTCCTCTACGACTACTTCGGCGTGAAGGAATTCGTGCTGACTCCCTGGCTGCGCGCGGTGAACGCCGCGGCGACGGGCGCGATGGCGGGAACCGTCACGTCGAACCTCTCCGGCACGACGCAGCCGTTGCAGAACGTCAACGTCACCGTGTACCAAGGCGATTCGCTCCAGTCGCTCGCGACGTGGACCACGGTGGCGACCGGTCACACTGACGCCCAGGGACACTACCGCATCGCCTATCTGCGGCCCGGCACTTACACCGTGCGGTTCGAGGAGCCGATCATTCCCGCGCTCAGCCCGGCGACCCGTACAAGCGTCACCGTGACGAGGGCCGGGACGACCTCCTTGCCGGTCTTCCTGGCGACGAGCACTGCCGGCAGCGCAGGAGTCCATCTCTCCGGCGCGGCAAGTATCGGCGTGGGTGGTGGGGGCAGGTTCTCCGCCTGGGTGCTGGACTCCGTTGGCAATCCGGTGTCGAGTGCGGTCGTGACGTGGGCGGTGTCGGACACGAGCATTGCCGCAATCGGCGGGGATTCCAGCTACGCCGGCGGCTCGGCGGCGTTTCTCGTGGGGAAACAGCCGGGATGGCTCACCCTGACCGCGACGAGCGGTGCGTCTGCCGACTCCCTGTTGGTCCAAGTCGTCGGACAACCGGCCCCGGTTGCGAGCGTCTCACTGACGCCGTCCGACACGACGCTCGCCGTGGGCGACAGCGTCGAGTTCCGCGCCATGCTGCGCGACAGCGCGGGTGTCGAGATTGCTGGCGAGGTCGCCGTGTCATGGTCGATCTCCGACTCGACGGTGGTTCGCCTCACCTGGAGCAGCGGCCGCTACGCGCTGGTGCAGCCGGTCGGCCCCGGCACCGCAGTACTGCAGGCGCTGGTGCAGGGGAAAGCCGGGAGGTCAACTCTGACCGTACACTGACCGTCGGCCCTTGCGCGCCCCCCTAGCTTCTTGGCTCGGGCGACGGAGGGCAGGATGGCCGCGCATCACCGGCCGCGTGGCGGGTTTCAGAATCCCTGGAACGACAGACCAGATCCCGGCTTCCGCGATTTCCTCAAGTGGGTGCTGGTCGAACGGCCGCTGCACGGCCGCCCGCCCGACCCGCCGCGCAGCACGTTCGTGCGCGCCACGCCCAATTTTCCCGCACCACGCGCGCCCGCCGACCAGGCGGTGCTGACGTGGGTGGGCCATTCGACCTTTTTACTGCAAATCGGCGGTCTCAACGTGCTGACCGATCCGATGTGGGGCGAGCGGGCGTCGCCGGTGCGTTTCGCGGGGCCACGCCGCTGGGTCGAGCCGGGGATCGCCTTCGACGCGCTGCCGCCGATCGATGTCGTGCTGCAATCCCACAATCACTATGACCACCTCGATGTCGGCACGGTGCGGCGCGCGGGCCGCGCGCATCCCGCGGCGCAGTGGCTCGCGCCGCTCGGTGTCGGCGCGTTGCTGCGGAGCGCGGGCGCCACACGGGTCGCCGAGCTGGACTGGTGGGGTGAGCAGACGGTGGGCGACGTGCGGTTCGTCAGTACGCCGGCGCGGCACTTCAGCTCGCGGAACCTGTTCGATCGTAATGCGACGTTGTGGTGCGGTTGGGCGGCGCTCGCCCGCGGGCGGCGCGTGTTGTTCGGCGGCGACAGCGCCTACCACCCGGCGTTCGCGGAAATCGGGAAACGCTGCGGCCCGTTCGACGTCGCGCTGCTGCCGATCGGCGCGTATGAGCCGCGCTGGTTCATGCGGTTCGCGCACATGAATCCAGAGGAAGCGGTGCAGGCCTTCATCGATCTCGACCCCGCGGGCCGCAGCGTAATGGTGCCGATGCACTGGGGGACATTCAAGCTGACCGACGAGCCCATGGACGAGCCGCCGGCCCGCGTCGCCCGCGCGTGGCAAGCGTCGGGCCGGCCCGCCGACCGGTTGTGGCGTCTGGCGCACGGCGAGACGCGCGCACTCTAGCCGCGGTTGAGGCGCGCACCTAGCTTCGCCGCATGCGTTGCTCGCCGTCGCTTGTCGTCTTATCGCTCGCCGTCGCCGCGTGCGCGCGCAACCCCGCGCCCCCGCTCGCAGGTCCATCCTCCGCGCCGGTACTCGAGCCACCGCAGCGCGTCGCGCTGGTCACGGTCCCACGCGGCGACGACGAGTGGCGCGCGCTCGGCCGGGAAGCGGCCGACCTGCTCTCCCAGTACATCCGCATCAACACCACCAATCCGCCGGGCAACGAGATGCGCGCGGCGCAATGGCTCGCCGCGGCGTTGCGGCGCGAGGGTGTCGAGAGCCAGGTATACGAGCCGGCGCCCGGGAAAGCCAATCTGTACGCGCGCGTCCGCGGCGACGGCAGCGCGCGGCCGCTGATCCTGCTCAGCCATATGGACGTGGTGTTGGCGACACCCGAGTACTGGACGGTGGATCCGTTCAGCGGCGCCATTAAAGACGGCTACGTGTGGGGGCGGGGCGCCCTCGACATGAAGGGTGAAGCCATCACGCAGCTGATGGCACTGGCCGTGCTGCAACGGGCGCACGTCCCGCTGAAGCGCGACATCATCTTTCTCGCGACATCGGACGAAGAAATCGGCCAGGGCGTGGGCGCGGGGTGGGTCACGGCGCAACATCCCGAGCTGGTGCGCGACGCGGAGTTCCTGATCACCGAGGGCGGCACGATCCGCGCGGACGCGGACGGGCACATCGCCTATTACGGCGTCGCCACCACGGAGAAATCGCCGTTCTGGCTCGACATGGTGGCGCGCGGCACGGCCGGCCACGGCTCACGGCCCACCCCCGACAACCCGGTGCACCATCTGGTGCGGGCGCTCGATCGCGTCGCGAGCTACCGCACGCCGCTGGTGCTCACGTCTGCGGTCGAGCGGTATCTGAAGGATCTGGCGCGCCTGGAGGCGGATTCCACCCGCCGCGCGTGGTTCGCGAATCCCGCCGCGGCCCTGCGCGACTCCGGGGCGCTGCGCTTCTTCACCGGCGATCTCACCTACAACGCGCTGCTGCGCAACACTATTTCGATCACCGGGCTCGCGGGCAGCGACAAGACGAACGTCATTCCGTCGGTCGCGCGCGCCGCGATCGACGTGCGGCTCCTGCCGGGGCAGGCGCCCCAGGCGTTCCTCGCGGATCTGGTGCGGTTGGTGGACGACACGGCGGTCACGATTCAGCCGCAGGGACCCAACTGGCCGGCGACCGAGAGCCCGGTGGAGACCGATCTGTTTCGCGCGGTGGTGAGCGCAGCGCGGGCGCGCGATGCGAACGCGCTCGTTACCACCCCACCGCTCGCGGGCTTCACCGACAGCCATTTCTTCCGCACGCTGGGCATCACGAGCTACGGGCTCTCGCCCTTTCCGCTCGCCGTCGCCGACGCGCGCGGCGTGCACGGCAACGACGAGCGCGTGAGCATCACGGCGCTCACGTTCGGCGTGCACTTCATGTACGACGTGGTCGCGGGCGTCGCTGCGCGCTGAGCGCGCTCAGTTGCCCGTCGCCGTCGCCTGCCGCGGCTTCGCGTTCTTCACGTACTTATCGAACCAGTCGAACATCTCCGCCACCACGTCGAGCACGGACTCGCGCGCGCTGTAGCCGTGCGCTTCTGCTGGCAGCAGCACCAGGCGCGTCGTCTTGCCCAAGCCCTTGAGCGCCGCATAGAGACGCTCCGACTGAATCGGGAACGTGCCCTGGTTGTCGTCGGCCTGGCCGTGCGTCATCAAGAGCGGCTCGTTGATGCTGTCGGCGTGCACGAACGGCGACATCCGCAGGTACACGTCGGATGCCTCCCAGAAGGTGCGCTCTTCGTTCTGGAATCCGAACGCCGTGAGCGTGCGGTTGTACGCGCCGCTGCGCGCGATCCCTGCCCGGAACAGATCGCTATGCGCGAGCAGGTTGGCCGTCATGAACGCGCCGTAGCTGTGCCCGCCCACGCCGATGCGATCGGGATCCGCCACGCCCATATCGACGAGCGCCTTCACCGCGGCCCGCCCACTCATCACGAGCTGCTCCACGTAGTGATTGTTGGCGGTGTCGCCGCCCAAGATCGGCATCTTGGGGTCGTCGAAGACGGCGTAGCCTTGCGTGAGAAACAGCAGCTGCGACGGCCCGCGCACGAACGTGAAACGGTTCGGCGCCGCGCTGACCTGCCCGGCCGCGGCGGCCGACACGAACTCCGTCGGATAGGCCCACATCACCACCGGCAACCGCGTGCCGGGGCGGTACCCGGGCGGCAGATACAGCGTTCCTGAAAGCGGCACGCCGTCGGCCCGGGTGTAGGTCACGAGCCGTTTCTGGACGCCGGTCAGCTGCGGCGCGGGGTCCTTGAACGCGGTGAGCGCGCGCAACGCGCCGCCCGGGAGGCTCCGCTCGTAGTAGTTGGGCGGCTCGGTGCGCGACTCGCGGCGCGTCAGAACCTGCCGGCCCGCATCGTCGAGCACGGCCACCACCGCCTCGTAGTGCACGGTGTCGGCGCGCCACAGGCGCTCGGTCTTCTGCGTCGCGACGTTCAAGCGGTCGAGGAACGGCCGGTCGCCCTGCGGCGACGCGCCCGCGCCGGCCAAGTAGATCCAGTCGCCGGTCCGCTGTATCACGCGCTCGCCCGCCGGTGTCACCACGGTGATCGGCGCGCCGGGATTGCCGTAGCGGTCTTCGGCACTGCGATCCCACAGCAGCTTGGGCGCTACGCCGGCCGCGCGGGTGTCCACGATCCACGTCTTGGTCCAGCGGCGCTCGCGGTCCGCCTCCGTCAGAAGGCCGAGGCCCTGGGCGTCCCACTGCAGGCCGCCGAACCGCTTCTCGAGACGGGCCAGCTCCGCCGGGTCGCCGCTCAAGGGCGCCGCGAGCCGCACCAGGCGATCCTGCTGGGCGACTTTGGTCCGCGGGTCGCCGCCGTCGAGCGCCTCGACCCACACCAGGGACGCGGGCGCGCCGGGCTGCCACGACAACGCCCGCGGCCCCGCGCGCACGCCGCGCGCCGGCACATTCTCGGCGAGCGGCAACGTCGCCAGCGCGCGAACCACGTCGCCCTTGAGATTCCAGATCTCGATCTGTTTGGGGAAGAGATCGGACGGCACCAGATAGGAGTACGGTCGCGCGGTCTTCACGATCAACACGTACTCGCCGCCCGGCGCCGGGCTCACGCGATCGAACACCGCCGGCGCGCCGACGCGGGTGAGCGTACCCGTGGTCACATCGATCAGGGCGAGCTGTGCGGTGAAGTAATAATCGTACAACGCTTCATCCTGTGCGTTCTGCAGCAGGTCTTCATAGGTGCGCACCGGAGCCGCGCGCGACGAGGTCTCCTGCACCACGGGGCCCGTGGGAATGAGCGGCTCGGCGGGCGGCGCGCCGCGCCCGCTCGGAACCACGAGGCACAGCAGGCGTGTGGCGTCGGGCATCCACTGGCACGGCGGCCCGTCGGCGGCATCGAGCGGCGGTACGGCAAGCGCGTGCGCCTGTCCCGTCGCGACGTCGGCCACCCACAGCGCGACGGCGCTGTCGCCCGGGACGGCGAACGCGATGCGCTTGCCGTCGGGTGACCAGCTCGGGAAGGCGATGATCGCGCCCGCCGGCGTCACGATGCGACGCTCGGCGCCGCCGGCGACGCGCTCCAGCACCAGGCCGTTGATCAGCGACGGCAAATGCGGCCCGTTGTTGCGCGGATCGATGCGGGTACCCGCCAAGCGCAGCATCGGCCGTCCGATCTCGGCGATCGTGGGCATGCTGCGCTGCTCGAGGAGCAGCAGCCAGTGACGGTCGGGGCTCACGCTGACCGCGGGAAGCGGCGGTGCGTCGAGGATGTCGACCACGGTCTGTGGCGGCAGACGGTACGGGGACTGGGCGGCGGCAGGGCTGGCGCCAAAGAGAGCGGCGCACGCGACAATGAGACGGCGCATCGGAAGGCTCCTAAGCCAAGGACACGAGGAAGCGAACGCTAACCGTCTCCGCCGTCTGCGGCGAGACGGTACAAAAACAGTCGCGACCGAGCAGGCGTTTCACGCCGAGCACCTCGGCGTCGGCGATACCGGTGACGTCGCGGTAGATGATCTCCAGAGTGCGGGCGTCGATCAAGCGAAACGCGACCGGCCGGCCCAGCAGGCGATGATGCGGGTCGATGCGCGCCAGCGCGTCGGAGGACAGCAGGCGGCGGATCTCGGCGGCGCGATCCGCGGCGGCGGGCGCGGGTCCGCTCATGGCAAACGGTTGCCCTGTACGGCGCGGGCATTGCGCCGCATGCCCGCGGATCCCGGCCGCTCGAACGGCGTGTCGCCCCAGCGGCGTGCGAACGTCGCGTCGTCGGCGTCGAGCAACGCGTCCAGCTCCGGGGTCGCGACGTCGGCGCGCGGCTGCCACGCCGGATCGGCCGTCGCCTGCGCGAAGCGCACGTTCCATGGACAGACGTCTTGGCACACGTCGCAGCCGAACAGCCACTCACCCACTGAGTCCTGCTCCGCGGGAGTGAATGCGGCGCGGTGCTCGATGGTCAAGTACGAAATGCAGCGCCGGGCGTCGAGCACGTGCGGTGCGGGAAAGGCATCCGTCGGGCAGGCGTCGAGGCAGGCGCGGCAGGTGCCGCAGCGATCGGCGTCGAACGGCAGATCGGGCGAGAGGTCCGCGTCGGTGAGCACGACGCCGATGAACGTGAACGAGCCGCTGCGCGGATCGATCAGCATGGTGTTCTTGCCGATCCAGCCGAGCCCCGCGCGTGCGGCGAGCTCGCGCTCGGGCACCGGTCCCGCATCGACATAGCAGCGCGTGCGGGAGCCGGGGACGACTTCGCGGATCGCCTGCGCCAGTTGTTCGAGGCGACGGTCGAGGATTTGGTGATAGTCGGCGGTCCAGGCGTACTGGGCGACCTTGGCGCCCCGCGGCATGGCCGCGGGGTTAACCCACCCATGGAAGTAATTCGTGAGGGTGACGACCGCGACGCGCGCCTCCGGCATGATGTGTCGGGGATCGGCGCGCTTCTCCTGTTGCCGCGCGAGGTAGGTCATCGTGCCGCCGTAGCCGGCGGCGAGCCACTGCGCCAGCTCGGCGGCGTGCGGATTGGGCTCGAGCGGCGCGATGCCCGTGGCGTCGAAGCCGAGCTCGGCCGCGCGACGCTTGATCTCTATGCTGCTCACAGACCCATCGTCTCGCGCCGCCACCTGGCGAAGCGGATCACGTCGTCGATCGGCGGGACGGCGTGCTCGTCGCCGTAAGCGGTGAACATGCGCCAGCGGACGTATTCCGCCGGCGGCAGCGGCAGAAACGGCGGGCGGCGATACCAATCGCGCGCGCGGAAACTCCAGGTGAGACGCACGAGATCGAGCGCCAGCCGCGGACGCACGGCGGCCCGCAGGATCAGGCGAATGGTGAGGGACGGCCAACTCGCGGGACGCGACATTCCTTCTGTATATTTAGCCTCTATGAGCCTGGCAAGCGGCGTCGCGGCGCGCGACCGGACGGAGCCGCACTCCCTGGCCCGCTACCGCAGCGAATTCCCGATTTTCCGGGACAAGATCTACCTCAACACCTGCTCCCTCGGCGCCCTGGGCGACCGCACCCGGCGCAAGGTCGTCGAGCACCTCGACTTGTGGCAAGCGCGGGGCGCGTCGGCCTGGTATGACGTGTGGTGGGCCGCGCTGGGCGACCTGCGGGCGCGTTACGGCCGCCTGGTCGGCGCCACGCCCGCCGAGATCGCGCTGGCGCCCAGCATCTCGGTCGCCGTGACGGCGATCGCCAGCGCGCTCGACTACCGCAAGCGTCCCAAGGTCGTGGTCACGGCGCTCGACTTCCCCACGGTCGCCTACCAATGGCTCGCCAAGCGGCCGCAGGGTGTCGAAGTGGTGGTGGTGGAGAGTCCCGACGGGATCAACGTTCCGGTCGAGGCGATCGCGCGCGCCGTGGACGACCGCACGGCGCTGGTGGCGACGTCGCACGTGTATTTCACGACCGGGGCGATCCAGGACATCGCGGGTGTCGCGGCGGCGGCGCACGCCAAGGGCGCGCTCTGCCTGATCGACGCGTATCAGTCGGTGGGCCAGCTGCCGGTGGACGCGCACGCCGCGGGCGTGGACTTCCTCACCGCGGGCGGACTCAAGTGGCTGTTGGGCGGAACGGGCATCGTCTTCCTTTATGTACGGGAAGCGCTCGCCGCCCGGCTCGAGCCGACCGTCGCCGGGTGGTTCAGCCACCGCGAGCAATTCACCTTCGATCCGCGCGCGCTGGCGTTGCACGACGACGCGCGGCGCTTCGAGTTGGGCACGCCGGCCCTGGCCGCGATCTACGCGCAGCTCGGCGGGCTCGAGTACATCGAAGAGATCGGCGTGCCGGCGATTCGCGCCGTCGCAGGCGCGCTGGCGGAGGATCTGATCGCGCGCGCCATGGCGGGCGGGTTCCGGCCGAAGTGCGCGGCGCGCGCTGCCGACCGCTCCGCCATCGTGATGTTGCCCGCGCCCGATCCGCACGCCGCGGTGCGCGACCTGGCGGCGGCCGGCATCATCGCCGACGCGCGGCCCGGCCACGTGCGGCTCTCTCCTTTCTTCTATAACCTGCAGGATGACCATGTCACAGCGCTCGAGCGGCTCGCACCACAGCTCGCTCACTGAAGACGAGCAGCTCCTCTCCGCGCCGCCCGACGACCGGCGCTCCTTCATCCACACCGATCCCTGGCGCGTGCTGCGCATCATGGGTGAGTTCGTGGAGGGGTTCGATACGTTGTCGGACGTGCGCAACGCCGTGACGATATTCGGCTCGGCGCGCACGCCGACGGACGATCCGTATTACGAGCAGGCGATCGCGACGGCCAAGCTGCTCGCCAAGGAGGGGTTCCCGATCATCACCGGCGGCGGGCCGGGCATCATGGAGGCGGCGAATCGCGGCGCCAAGGAGGCGGGCGGCGTCTCGATCGGCTGCAACATCGAGCTGCCGCACGAGCAAGGCACCAATCCGTACGTCGAGCGCTCCATCAACTTCCGCTATTTCTTCGTCCGCAAGATGATGTTCGTGAAGTACTCGACGGCATTCGTCGTCTTCCCCGGCGGCTTCGGGACGATGGACGAGCTGTTCGAGGCGCTCACCCTGATTCAGACCGGCAAGGTGAAGCACTTCCCGGTGGTGTTGTTCGGGACGAAATATTTCCAGGGATTGATCGACTGGTTGCGTGACGTCGCCGCCCCGGAAGGAAAGATCGACGCCAAGGATCTGGATTTGCTGCACGTGACCGACGACCCGGCCGAAGTGGTGCGGCGCATCCAGAAGGCGCGCGAGCGACGCACCAAGTCCCTGTCCGTGGTGCAGTCCTGATGGGTACCCGGAAGGAATATCTCGGCGGGCAGCGCATCGATCCGCATGCGATCACCGGGCGCGAGAGCGTGGCCGAGCTGGTTGACAACGCATTCCTTGCGTACAACGCCGGGCGCCTGAGCGAGGCCTGCCGGCTGTATGCCGAGCGCATGCTCGAGGACGATGTGACGGTGGGGATGAGTCTCACCGGCGCGATGACGCCGGCGGGGCTCGGCATGTCCACCATCATCCCGTTGCTGGAGGCGGGGTTCGTGGACTGGATGGTCTCGACGGGCGCGAACCTGTATCACGACGCGCATTTCGGCATCGGGCTGGAGATGCATCGCGGCACGCCGTTCATCGACGACGTCGAGCTGCGCGAGGAAGGCGTCGTGCGCATCTACGACATCTTCTTCGACTACGACGTGCTGCTGTCGACCGACCGCTTCGTGCGTGAAGTGTCGGCTGGCCTTGAGTTCCAGCGCCCCATGAGCACGGCCGAGTATCACTATCTGCTGGGCGGCTACGTGGCGGAGCGCGAGAAGGCGCTGGGCCTGTCACGCAAATCGGTGCTGTCGGTGGCGCACCGCTGCGCCGTGCCGATCTACACGTCGTCGCCGGGCGACTCCTCGATCGGGATGAACGTGGCGGAACAGGCGCTCGCGGGGAGCCAGTTGCGCTTCGACGTGAGCGCCGACGTGAACGAGACGTCGGCGTTGGTGTTCGACGCGAAGGTGCACGGCGGCAAGAGCGGCGTGCTGTTGATCGGCGGCGGCAGTCCCAAGAATTTCGTGCTGCAGACCGAGCCGCAGATCCAGGAAGTGCTCGGCATCAGCGAGAAGGGACACGACTACTACCTGCAGATGACCGATGCGCGCCCCGACACGGGCGGCCTGTCGGGCGCGACGCCCGCCGAGGCGGTGAGCTGGGGCAAGGTGGATCCCGACAAGCTCCCCGGCACGGTCGTGTGCTATCTCGACAATACGGTCGCGCTGCCGGTGCTCGCCGCCTACGCCCTCGCCAAGCGCAAGCCACGGAAGCTGAAGCGGCTGTATGACCGCCGGCCCGATCTGATGCGCCAGCTCACCGACGCCTATCTCAAGGCCAAGGCGGATCGCGATTCACGCGCGGAGGCGGCCACTGGCGGGCGCCGCGCCTAAGGCCGGCGCAGCGGACAGCCCCGGGGCGTATGCGGCCTACGCCCTGGGGCTGCTCACGTTGATCAACTTGCTCAACTACACGGACCGCAACGTCGTCTTCGCGCTGTTCGAGCCGCTGAAGCGCGACCTGTCGCTGTCGGATCAGCAGCTCGGCTGGATCGGCTCGGCATACATCGTTGTGCTGGCGTTGGCGTCGCTGCCGCTGGGCGCGCTCGCCGACCTGAAATCGCGCCGCGGCGTGATCGCATGGGGCGTGGGCCTGTGGAGCGCGTGCACCGCGCTGGGCGGCCTGGTGCAGAAATTCTGGCAGCTGTTCGTCTGCCGCGCGCTCGTGGGTGTGGGCGAAGCGGGATACGCTCCGGCGTCGCAGGCCCTGATCGCCGAGTACTACAAGGGCCACCGCCGCGCGTTCGCCATCGGCATCTACTCGGTCGGCATGGCGTTCGGCGGCGTGATCGGCATCTGGCTGGGCGGCGAGTTGGAGCACGCGTTCGGCTGGCGTATCACGTTCCTCGCGATGGGCGTCCCCGGTTTCGTGCTGGCGCTGCTCGCGGCGCAACTGCGCGAGCCGGCGCAGCGCCCCGCCGGTTCGCTCGTCAGCGCGCTGCGACGGTCGGTGCAGCGGGGCGTGCGTCGCGCCGCGTGGTATCTCACGCCGCTGCTGGGCCTGGCCCTGGCCGGCGCCGCGGTGAGCGGCGTACTGGCCCTGTTCGAAGACGTACCATCGGAAGTGGACGCCGCCGTCTTCGCCGCGTTCGCGATCGGCGGCTTCGCCTGGACGGTGGGGCGCCTGGTGCCCGCGGCCGTACGGCGTACCACCGAGGCGGGTGAAGTGGCGTCGAGCGCATTCGAGGACTTCCTCGAAGCGGCGACTGTGGTGCTGCGCACGCCAACCCTCATCTGGACGTTCGTGGGCGGGGCGTTGGTCACGTTCGCCGTGAACGGCTTGATTGCGTGGGCACCGAGCTTCATGCAGCGGGTGCACGACATGCCGGTGACCACAGTGGGGCGCAATTTTGGACTGTGGGCTCTCGCGGGCAGCGCGCTGGGCGCGTTGTTCGGCGGGCGTGCGGCGGATGTGTTGTTGCGCCGCTGGCCGGGCGGCCGCGTCCTGGCCTCGGGTGCGGGGTTCGTGCTGGGCGGGCCGGTGTGCGCCGCGCTGTTGCTCGTGGACCGGATGGCGTTCTTCGTGCCGCTACTGTTCGCCACGTTCTTTCTCTATACCTGGTACAATGGTCCGCTCGCGGCATTGATGTTGGACGTGGTGCCGCCGGCGGTACGGGCGTCGGTGCTGGGCGCATTCGTGCTGTTTTCGCACCTGGCCGGCGACGCGTTGTCGCCGCCGCTCGTCGGGTATCTGTCCGATCGCTTCGGCCTGCGCGCCGCGATGATGGTGCTGCCCGCGGCGGGTGTGCTGGGCGGGCTGGTGATCCTGATCGCGCTCAAGACGGTGCAGCGGGACATGGGGAGGGTGCGCGCGTGAAGATCGCCGTGGTGTTCGATACGCTCACGCCGGGGTGGGAGGATGCCGAGTACAAGAAGGAAATCGCGGCCAAAAAAGAAGAGGAGGCCGAGTACGACGTCGCCCGCGCGCTGCTCGCCAAGGGGCACGACGTCCATCTCATCGGCATCGGCGACGACCTGAACCCGATGCTCGAGCGGCTGGCGGCGTTCCAGCCGAAGGTGGTCTTCAACGGCGTGGAGGCGTTCCGCGGCACCGCGCGCCACGAGTACGGTGTGGCCGCGGTGCTGGAGATGCACGGCTACCGCCACACCGGCTCGTCGCCCACGGGCCTGCTCGTGGCGCGCAACAAGTCGCTCACCAAGAAGATTCTCACGTTCCATGGGATCCGCGTGCCGGCGTTCACCGAGTGCCAGCCCGGCGAGAAAGTGGTGCGTCCGTCCGAGCTGCGGTTCCCGCTGATCGTCAAGCCGCTGCTCGAGGACGCGTCGATCGGCATCGCCAAGGCGTCGGTGGTGGAGAGCGACGAGGCGCTGGTCGAGCGCGTGAAGTTCATTCACGAGAAATTCAGCCAGGCGGCGATCGTGGAGGAGCTGATCGGCGGGCGCGAGATCTACGCCGGGCTCGTGGGCAACGACAAGATGCAGGTCCTGCCGCTCGTCGAGCTGACGTTCGGCGAAGAATCGGGCGACCTCTCCATCGCCACCTACAAGGCGAAGTGGGACGAAGAGTATCGCAAGAAAAAGAAGATCCGGAATGTTTTCGCCAAAGGCCTGTCGGACGACGTGCAGGCGCGGATCGGCGACATCTGCACCACGGCATTTCAGGCGTTATGGCTGCGTGACTACGGCCGCGTGGATCTGCGCCTGACGCACGACGACGCGGTCTACGTGCTCGAGGTCAATCCCAATCCGTTCCTGGCCGAGGAGAACGAGATGGCGGACGCCGCGGCGAAGGCCGGGATGAGCTATCCCGACTTCATTCAGCGGATCGTGGACGAGGCGCTGGCCCGTGCCGACTAAGCGGCGGCGGCGCGAAGTGCCCACGCCCGAGCTGGTGTGCGGCACGTGCGGGCGGGAGCTGCAGCGGTTCTGGCGTCATTGCCCCGACTGCGGCCGGCGGCAGGTCTGGCGCGACGAAACGCGGCAGACCGGCGCCGAGTGCTACTACTGCGGCTGGGTCGTGTCGGACAAGCACTCGTTCTGCCCGTGGTGCGGCCGTGCCATCGCGGACCGCCGCTCGAGCGTCGAGCCCCTGAAAGCGCCCAAAGGATTCCGCTACGACCGGCGCTGCGAGTGGGGCTGCGGCGGCGGCGTGATGTACCCGATGGCGTTCTGCCCGTGGTGTGGCCGGCCGCAGAAATGGAAGTACCAGCAGTTCGACAACCTCTGCCCGCACTGCAACAAGGGCGTAGACGACCGCATGGACATCTGCCCGTGGTGCGGCGAGGACGCCACCGGGCGCGATCTGGTGCGGCGGGCGTTGACGCGCGCGCGCCGTCTGCTCGTCGTCTCGCGGTTGCGGGATTGGAACTACCGCGTGCTGCTGCGGCCGGGGGTCTCGGGCGTCACGCACCGCACACCCAAGATCATCGAAGTCGAGCGGCGCTACGTGACCGGTAAGCGCCGCCGCCGCGACGAGATTTCGTGGAACATGCTCACGGGCTTGTTGCTGCACGAGCTCGGACACTCGTTCCTGTTTCATCACTGGAGCTGGACGCGCACGCGGCGCTTCCGCCGCGCCTTCGGCGAAGTGCGCAAAGCGTATCGCGTGGCCGATTCCAAGTGGGTCGACTTCGAGCGCCGCGGCGTGGCGACGACGTTGGCCGACTACGTGACGGCGTACGCCGGCACGCACCCGCAGGAGGATTTCGCCGAGACGTTCCGCTTCTACGTGCTGCGGCGCGGCAAGCTGCGCGAGCTGTTCAGCGAGTTCGGCCGCAAGCGGAAGGGTGTGGTCGTGTACGAGAAATTCCTGGCGCTGCACGACTACGTGCGGTCGCTCAGGGCGTAAGGTCCGCCTCCGCATCCACACGCGCTTCGAGCCGGTGCAGCGCCGCCAGATTCTCCGTGAGGCTGTCGGCGGTCGCGAGGCCGGCACGCAAGCGCAACAGCTCCAGCCGCACATTCTCCAGCGCGCTGACGGTGCTGGCGAGACGCGCCGCGGTTTCGGCGCGGGCCTGCTCCAGCTCGCGCACGACCGCCGCGCGGCGCGGCGCCTGCGCGTCGCCCACCCTCGCGGCCGCGTCGTCCAATCCATCCAAGCGCCGCCGCAAGGCCCCCGCATCCCGTTCCAGCTGTCCGAGCATCTTGTCCACGTCCATGAGCTGCCGGCGCTCCGGATCGGGGAGCGCGCGCAGCACGTCGCGCGCCGCGTCGGCGAGCAGGGCCTCCGTCGGCCGGTCGGCCGCCGCGCTCGCGAGCGCCGGACGGGCGCGCCACCGCGCCGCCCAGAACAACACACGCCCCTTGAACCGCGCGATGAAACGACTGAACAGGCCCGGCTTGCCGTCGCGCGGCGCCTCGAGGCGCGCGCCGAACCAGCGCCCGAGGGCGATCGGCAGGATGAAACCCGCCAGCTCGATCAGCACCGCAAGCGGTCCTTCCATCGATCCCAGCGCAGCGAGTTTCGGCCCGATCCAGAACCACAGCAGGGCACCAAACGCCGCCACGTAAATCAGTGCGCTCGCGCCGAGCCCCGGCCGCGGGGCGGGCTCTTCGGCGCTGCGGCGCCGCGCCTCCCGCTCGATCGCCCGGGCGAGGTCGAGGTCCGTCCACCCCTCCGCCGCGGCTTCGCGCACCAAGTGCGCGGCCGACATGCCGCGCAGCGCCGTAAGGCTGACCAGGACCAGCGCGATGGCGATCGTGTACACGTGCCCGAAGCCGAGGAAGTCGCGACCTCCGATGAACAGCTGCGTGAGCAGCGCGAGGCCCGCGAGCGTGGCGTAGCCCGTCATGTCTACGCCGAAGGCCGAGATCTCGCGCACCACGCGTCGCAACGCTTCGGGAACTCCGGTGGCATCGCGCGTGGCCCCGACGGCATCGGCCAGCGCCGCCGCCGTCGGGAAACGCGCCGCCGGCGACTTCGCGAGGCAACGGTCGATGGCCGACGCGAGCGTCGCGGGCACACCGCGCCGCAACGACGCGACGGGCGGGGCCGGCAACGTCAGATGTTGGGCGAGGAGGCGCCGGGCATCGTCCCCCTCGAAGGGAAATCGTCCCGTGAGGGCGCAATACGCCGTGGCGCCCAGGGAGTAGAGATCGCTGCGCCCGTCGACCGGCTCACCCGCGGCCTGCTCGGGACTCACGACCTGCGCGGTGCCGACCATCCGACCCGCGCCCGTCACCGGGGTGGACGCGGCGACTCGCGCGATGCCGAAATCGGCGACCAGGGCGCGGCCGCTGCCGCGCTCGAGCAGGATGTTCGCCGGCTTGATGTCGCGATGCACCACGCCCGCCTCATGCGCGTGTGCCAGCGCCCACGCGACTTCCTGCATGATGCGCGCGACGGCACCCGGGGGCAGCGGGCCCTCGTGCCGCACCTGCTCGGCCAGGGTGCGGCCCGCGACGTACGCCATGACGAAGAAGACCAGGTCGCCGTGTTCTTCCACCGCGTGGATCGGGACGATGTGCGGGTGCGCGAGCTGCGCGGCGGTGCGGGCCTCGAGCAGGAAGCGGGCGCGTAGATCGGGATCCGCCGCGAGCGACGGCGGCAGCAGCTTGATCGCGACGGGCCGATCGAGTGCCACCTCGCGCGCCAGGAAGACGACGCCCATGCCCCCGCGGCCGAGCTCGTGCTCCAGCACGTAGCGACCCGCCACGGCGGCTTCGAGGGCGAGGAACTCAGGCGTCGGGGCGGTCGGCATGGGGCTCAATGTACGCGCAGCTCGCAAGTGGCGACACGACGCGGAGATGCGAACCTCGGTTTCGCCGTCGGGATTTTCGCTAGATTATGGCGGCTCTTCACACGAGGCATTGACTATGGCGTTCCGCACGAGGAATCCCGCGTTGCGTGCCAGCGTGTTCGAGAAGTACGGCACCGCAACCGCCGGCGAGGCGATGACCGTCGAGGGGACGGTCAACAAGACGGCGTTCCTCCTGTTCCTGGTGGTGGTGCCCGCGGCGTGGGTGTGGTCCCAAGTGACGGGTGCGTTCGATCCGCGCGCGGCGGCCATGCCGTACATCCTGTGGGGCGTGCTCGGCGGGCTCGGCTTCGGCCTGGTCACGAGCTTCAAGATCGACTGGGCGCCGATCACCGGTCCGATTTACGCCGTGTTCGAGGGGCTCGCGCTGGGCGCGTTCTCGGCCTACCTCGAAGTGACCTATCACGGGATCGTGGTGCCGGCGGTGGCGCTGACGTTCGCGACCTTCGCCTGCGTGCTGATGGCATACCGCGCCGGAATCCTGCGTGCCACGCCGATGTTCATGCGCGTCGTCGTATTCGCCACCGCCGGTGTGGCGCTCTTCTATATCGTGTCGCTGGCGATCTCGTTCTTCGGCGTCACAGTGTCATATTTCAGCAGCACCAGCACGCTGAGCATCGTGATCAACATCGGCATCGCTATCCTCGCCGCGATGAACCTCGTGCTCGACTTCGACTTCATTGCGAGCGGCGCCGAAGCTCACGCACCGAAGCAGCTGGAATGGTATGGCGCGTTCGGGCTGGTCGTCACGCTGGTCTGGCTGTACGTCGAGATTCTGCGACTGCTCTCCCGCTTGCGCCGCCGCTAGGGCGCCGCGGCACCCAGTCCTCACCGGCCTCGGGAAATCCCCGGGGCCGGTTGTTTTTTGGAGTGCAACCATTCGGCCGCCATGGCCATCTCTAGGGGTAGCGCCGCCCGCCCGGGGCGGCTGTTCCCGTCTCCAGACCGGTAGGTCGCTCATGTCGAATCGCATGCTCACCCTCGTGCTCGCTGCCGCGGGTCTCGCATCCAGCTATGTGGCCGGCGTCGGCCGCACTACCTCCGCGGCTGCGACAGCGGTGGCCGTGATCAAACCCGTCGATTCGGCCCGTGTGGCGGAGCTGCTGAACCGCCTGCGGGCGAGCGACTCGGCGGTGTGCGAGCTGGCGGGCCGGGCGATCACCAACATGGGCGGCTGGTTCTACGACGACACGCCGCGGCCGATGCCCATGCCGCGCCCCATGCCGATGCCGATGCCCATGCCGTTCGCCGGTCCCGGCCGCATGTCCATGCCGCGGCCGCCGCGCCCCGGACGTTCGGGCCGCTGGTTCGGCGGCGGCTGGTACGACGCATCGTCGCTGGGAGCGTTCCGCGCCGTGCTGCGCGACGGTAATCGCTGCGTCCGTCGAGTCGCCGCGCGCGTGGTCGCCGACGCCGGCCAACCCGGCACCTACGAGCTGTTCGTCGCCTTGCTACGCGACGCCGATGCCGGCATCCGGGAGAACGGCGCCCTCGGTCTGGCGCAGCTGGGCGACGACCGCAGCGAGCGGCCCCTGACCGACGCGCTGAAGGACGCCGATGCCGGCGTGCGCGCCACCGCGGTGCTGGGGCTGGGACGGCTCGAGCACGCCTCGAGTCTCGGCCCGCTCACCGCCGCGCTCGACGATCCCGCGGTCGCGGTGCGCCGCAACGCGGCGTGGGGCATCGGCGCGCTCGACATCAAGAGTGCGGTGGATGCATTGGCGAAGGCGCTGAAAGACGCGGATGCCGACGTGCGCCGCATGGGCGCCTGGGGCTTGGGAGAGGTGGAGGATCGCGCCGCCGTGGCGCCGCTGGGACGCGCGCTGGTCGATCCGTCGCCCGACGTCCGCGCCACCGCCGCGTGGGCGCTGGGCCAGCTCGAGGACAGTGCGTCCGTGGTCCCGCTCGCGGGCGCCGTGAAGGACAAAGACGCCCATGTGCGCGCGGCCGTCGCCTTCGCGCTCGGCGCCGTGGAGAATCACGCGGGTGTGGCACCGCTGGCGACCCTGATGCGCGACGCCGACGGCGACGTGCGCCAGACCGCGGCATGGGCCTTGGGGAATCTCGACGTGGCGGCCGCTCTCACGCCGCTCGCCGGGGCGCTGCAGGACTCCGACGCCGAAGTACGGCAAACGGCGGCGTGGGCGCTGGGGGAGATCGACAATCCAGCGGCCGTGGCGCCGCTGGCCGGCGCGCTCAGGAGCGATGCCGAGCCGGGCGTGCGGGCGACGGCTGCCTGGGCGTTGGGAGAGATCGCGAGCAGCGAGGCGGTGGAGCCGCTCAAGGACGCGATGCGCGACAGCGACGCGTCGGTGCGGCGTGCAGCGGTCTGGGCCCTGGCGCAGATCGACGACGAGCGCGCCGATGATGCCGTGCGCAACGCGGCGAGTGAAGACCGGCCCGCGGTGCACCGCACGCCGCGCGCGCCGCGCCATCGCCCCTAGCCGATCAGCTCACGCGGCTCGCGCGCGGCACGCCGGCCATGAAGGCGCGCGCGCGTTTGACTTCCGAGAGGTACGCGGCGATCTCCTCACCTTCGCGGCCGCGCTCCCAGCCGAGCAGTTGCGCCATGCGGCGCGCGACGGGCGGCGCCGCCGCGGCGCCGTGCCCCGGGTCCTCATAGAACAAGTGCAGGCGGCGGATCAGCACGTCCGACAGCCGCTGCGCCATCTCGCGCTCCACCGCGTGCACCACTTCGGCCCAGATCTCGGGGCGTCCCTCGAGAATCGGCCGGCCTAAGGCGCGGTCGCGTTCCATCAGATTCACCACCGCTGCGGCTTCGCTGCCGTAAGCGCGTACCAGGTGGCGGGCTCTCGCCTCGGGGATGTTGCGCGCCCGCGCGGCGTCCACGAGCACCTCGAGATCGGCGGTGTCGCCACCGGGCAGCGGCAGCCGGTCGGTGGGGGCGCCGCGCGGCGCCGGCCGGCCGTCCAACGCGCGCAGTCTCTTCACGACGACGTCGACGACATCACGTGCCATCACGCGATAGGTTGTGAGTTTCCCGCCCGCGATGGTGATCAGGCCGCTCACGCTCTCGACCACCCGATGCTCTCGCGACACCTGCGCCGGTGAGGCGTCGCGCGCGGGTGCCAGCAGCGGCCGCAGACCCGCCCACGTGCTGAGCACGTCCTGCGGCGCGAGGCGCGCGTGGGGGAAGAAGGCGTTGGCGGAGCGCAGCAGATAGATCACGTCGGCGGCTGTGGCCGCGATTTCGTCGGGCGGCGTTTGCTCGTCGGTGTCCGTCGTACCGATGTAGCTCAAGTCGCCCCACGGCAGCACGAACATGACGCGGCCGTCGAGCGGCGACGTGAGCGTCACTGCGTTGGTGTGGCCGATGCGCGCCCGTGGCACGATCACGTGCACGCCTTTGGTGGGACGCAGCAGCGGCGCGGCCTTCGCGTCGTCGGCGTGGCGCAGCGCATCCACCCACGGCCCCGTCGCGTTCACCACAGTGAAGGCCCGGATACTGCGGCTTTCCCCCGTCAGCACGTCGCGCACGGTCGCGCCGGCGACGCGGCCGTCCGGCTTGAGCAGTGCCGTCGCCTCGGCGTAGCTCGCGGCCAGCGCGCCCGCCTCGACGGCGCTGCGCATTGTGGCGAGGACCAGGCGCGCGTCGTCCGCCTGCGCGTCGTAGTACAGGGCGCCGCCCTTCAGGTCCTTGTCGCGCAGGCCCGGCTCGATGCGGTGGATCGCCTTGCGACTGAGCCAGCGGTGGGCGTGGACGTTGCGGAAGGCCGCGAGGATGTCGTACAGCCACATACCGGCGCGCAGCTGCCAGGCGGGCACGCGGGCGCCGCGGTAGGCGGGGAACAAGAAGGCGAGCGGGCGGACCAGATGGGGCGCGATGCGCAGCAGCATGCGCCGTTCGTGACTCGCCTCGAACACCAGGCGAAAGTTGCCGTGCTCGAGGTAACGGATGCCGCCGTGGATCAGTCGCGAAGAGTGCGACGACGTGCCCGAACCGAAGTCGCCTTTCTCCACCAGGGCGACGCGCAGGCCGCGCAACGCCGCGTCGCGCGCGATGCCCGCGCCGGCAATGCCCCCGCCGATGACGAGGACATCCACCGGCGCGTCGCTCATGGCCGCGAGTACGCCCGCGCGATCAGCCGCCACACCGCCTCCGCCTTGGCCCGCGAGCCGGGCCAGTGGTAGGTTTCCGTTCCAGCGAAAGGAGAATGTAATGCCGTTGGGGAACGGTCGGCGCGTGGCAGTAGTCGCCGGGTGCCGCACGCCGTTCTGCAAGGCGGGCACCGCGCTGAAGGACGTGCGCGCCGTGGATCTCTCCCGTTACGCCGCGCGTGAGCTGCTCGAGCGCGTCAACATCGACGGCAAGGATGTGGACGAGGTCATCTGGGGCCAGGTGGTGGCGTCGCCGCTCGTGCCCAACGTCGCCCGCGAAGTGAGTCTCCTGCCGCAGCTCCCCAAGGAAACCCCAGCGTACACCGTGAATCGCGCCTGCGCGTCGGCCGGCCAGGCCGTCACCAACGCGCACGACCAGATCGCCATGGGGCACGCCGACGTGATCCTCGCGGGCGGCGTCGAGTCGCTCACCGACGTCCCGATCCTCGTGTCGCGGCGCCTGCGAGAGATTCTGGTGGACGCGAGCCGGGCCAGGACGCTGGGTGCGCGGATCAGAACCTTCGCCCGCATCCGCCCGCGCGACATGATCCCCGTGTCGCCGGCGATCGCCGAGCCGTCCACCGGCGAATCGATGGGGCAGTCGGCCGAGAAGATGGCGAAGGAAAACCACATCAGCCGCGAAGAGCAGGATCGCTGGGCGCTGCGCAGCCACCAGCTCGCGGAAGCTCAAGCCGGTGTTCGACCGGCGCTACGGCTCGGTGACCGCCGCCAATTCGTCGCCGCTCACCGACGGCGCCTCCGCGGTGCTGCTGATGAGCGAGGACGCCGCACGCACGCTGGGGTACGAGCCGCTCGCCTTCATCCGGTCCTATGCCGTCGCCGCCGTGGATCCCGGCTGGCAATTGCTGCAGGGCCCGGTCTGGGCGGTCCCCAAGGCCTTGGAGCGCGCCGGCATCGCGTGGAAAGACCTTGGCCTGATCGAGGTGCACGAGGCGTTCGCCGCCCAAGTGCTCTCGAATTTCCAGGGCTGGGCGGCGAAGGGCTGCGAGATCAACGAAGACATCATCAACGTGATGGGCAGCTCGATCGCCATCGGCCATCCGTTCGGTGCGACCGGCGGCCGCATCATCACCACGCTGGCGAACGAGATGCGCCGCCGCGACGTGCAGTTCGGCCTCGTATCGATTTGCGCGCAGGGCGGCATGGCGTTCGCGCTCGTGCTGGAGCGGCGCTGATGGCGGCGCTCAAGTGGCAAGTGGAAGACGGCATCGCCGTCGTCACGCTCGACGTCGCCGGCAAGCCGGTCAACACCATCTCCGCCGCCGTCAAAGCGGAGTTCCGCTCGGCCTTCGAGGAGCTGGCCAAGGACGCGAGCGTCAAAGCCGTGGCCCTGTTCTCGGGCAAGGCCGACAATTTCATCGCCGGCGCGGACATCGAAGAATTCGTCGCCCTGACCAACGCCGCCGAAGCGGAGCGCCTCTCGGCCGAAGGCCAGGAGCTGATCAACAGCGTTGCGCAGCTCGGCAAGCCGATTGTCGCGGGCATCCACGGCGCGTGTCTGGGCGGCGGCCTCGAGCTGGCCCTGGCGTGCACGTACCGCGTCGCCAGCGACCATCCCAAGACCCAGATCGGTCTCCCGGAAATTCAGCTCGGCATTTTGCCGGGTGCGGGCGGGTGCCAGCGGTTGCCGCGATTGATCGGCGCGCGCGCGGCGCTCGACATCATCCTCGCCGGCAAGGTCGAGCGGTCCGCCAAGGCGTTCCGCCTCGGCATCGTGGATGAGCTGGTCCCCCAAGCCATTCTGCGCGACATCACACTGGAGGCGGCGCGACGCCTCGCCGGCGGCTGGCGGCCGCGGCGCAAGCGGCCGGGCGGTTTCAAGGGCTTCCTGCTGGACGGCAATCCGCTGGGCCGGCGCATCGTGTATCACTTCGCCGCCAAGAGCATCGCCGCGAAGACCGGCGGTAATTACCCCGCACCGCCGGCGGCGCTCGAGGCCGTGCGCACCGGGCTCGAACGGGGCATGAAGCAGGGGTTCAAGCGCGAGGCCCAGTTGTTCGGCCAGCTCGCCGTCACCGACGTGTCGCGCAAGCTGGTGCAGATCTTCTTCGCTACCACCGAGCTGAAAAAAGATCGCGGCGCGCCCAACGCGCCGCCGCCGCTCGCGGTGCAGCGGTTGGGCATTGTGGGGTCGGGGTTCATGGGCTCCGGGATCGCGGGCACCGCCGTGGCGCAGGCCGGCGTCGACGTGCGGCTGCGCGATACCGAGCTGGGGCGGGTGGGCGCCGGATTGCGCGCCGCACGCGACATTCTCGACGACCGTCTCAAGCGCCGCCGCATCACCAAGTACGAGCACACCCGGCTGGTGGCGCTGCTCTCCGGCAGCGACGTGTATTCGGGCTTCGGGCGGGCCGAGCTGGTGATCGAAGCGGTGTTCGAAGATCTCCAGGTCAAGCAGAACGTGGTGCACGAAGTCGAGGCCGCCATCGGTCCGACCGCCATCTTCGCGTCCAACACCTCCACGATCCCCATCACGCGCATCGCCGAGGCGGCCAAACGGCCCGAGCGCGTGATCGGCATGCACTTCTTCTCGCCCGTGGCGCGGATGCCGCTGCTCGAAGTGATTCCCGGGGCGAAGACCGACCTCGAGACCATCAGTACCGCCGTGGCGTTCGGCCGGCGCCTGGGCAAGACGGCGATCGTGGTGAAGGACAGCCCGGGATTCTGGGTGAATCGCATCCTCGCGCCCTATATGAATGAAGCGGCGCACCTGCTGCGTGAAGGCGCATCCATCGACGGCATCGACGAGGTGATGACCGCCTTCGGGTTCCCGGTCGGGCCCATCACCCTGCTCGACGAAGTCGGCCTCGACGTGGCGCAGAAGGCGTCGGGCGTGCTGTTCGCGGCGTTCGGGGAGCGGCTCACGCCGGCGCCGGGCCTGGCGGAGCTCGTGAAGGCCGGGCGCATGGGACGCAAGGCAGGGAAGGGATTCTACCGCTACGTCGACGGCAAGAAGAAAGGCGTGGATCATTCCGTCTACGCCGCCATGGGCGTGCATCCCAACGGCGGCCCGCGCGCCGCGGAGATCGTGGTGCGGCTGGTGAGCGCGATGCTCAACGAAGCGGCGCGCGCCATGGGCGAGGGCGTGGTGCGCTCGCCGCGCGACGGCGACCTCGCCGCCATCTACGGCTTCGGCTTCCCGCCGTTCCGCGGCGGCCCGCTGCGCCACGCCGACGACCTCGGCGCGGCCCGCCTCGTCGCCGATCTGGAGCGCCTCGCCGGCCGCTTCGGCGCCCGCTTCGCCCCTTGCGAGGTCCTGCGCGAGCAGGCCAACCGCCGCACCAAGTTCTACGCCTGATGCTGCGTTCCGGTCTCCTGTGGCTCAGCGAACAGCCCCGCATTTTCCGCTTTGTCCGCAAGAACGGTCTCGCCAAACGGTTCGCCTCGCGCTTCGTCGCCGGTGAAACGGTGGACGAGGCCGTAGCGGCGCTGCGCGACCTCAACGCGGCGGGCGTCACGGCGAGCCTCGATCTGCTGGGCGAGTCGGTGACCAACGCGGACGAGGCGCACGCCGCGCGCGACGTCTACCTCCAGACGCTCGACCGCATCCACGCCGCCCGCGCCCAGGCCAACGTGTCGGTCAAGCTCACGCAAATGGGACTCGACAGCGACGCGACGCTGTGCGTCGCCAACATGCGGGCGATCATCGGGCGCGCCAAAGCGCACGGCAGCTTTGTGCGGATCGACATGGAGCAGTCGAGCTACACGGCGAGGACGCTCGACTTGTTCACGCGCATTTTCTATCCCGAGTTTGGCAACGTGGTGGGCGTAGTGTTGCAGTCGTACCTGCGCCGCACCGAGCAGGATGTGGAGGCAATGATCGCGCTGGGCGCGCGGGTGCGGCTGTGCAAGGGCGCCTATCAGGAGCCCGCGACCTCCGCCTTCCCGGCGAAGCGCGACGTCGACGCGAACTACGTCGCGTGTATGGAGCGCCTGCTCGCGCGCGGCAACTATCCCGGTATCGCCACGCACGACGAGCGGATCCTCGCCCACGCCAAGGCTTACGCGCGGCGCGAAGGCATCGGCGCCGAGCGGTTCGAGTTTCAGATGCTGTACGGCGTGCGTCGCGATCTGCAGCTCGGTCTGCGGCGCGACGGCTGGAATGTCAGGGTGTACGTGCCGTTCGGCACGCACTGGTATCCCTACCTGATGCGGCGGCTCGCCGAGCGGCCCGCCAACATCGCGTTCATCGTCGGCAACGTCGTGAAGGAATCATTCCGCCGCGCATGATCGACGACGCGACCCTGGGCGGCTATCAGGCCGTGCATCACCGCGCGCCGGCGTTCGAGGGCGCGGACGGCCAACCGTACTCGGCCGACACATTCGTCGACGAGCAGCCGGATGCCTTCGGACGTTACGGCGCGGCGCTGCTGTTTCTCCGGTGGGTCGAGGGCGGCGCCAAACCGCTGGGTCATCTCGAGACCGACTATCTCGCGTTCGACAAGACGCCGGAGGAGGCGCGGGCGCGGGTGCTGGCGTTGCCGTTGACGGACGTGAAAGCCCACCTCGACGCGTGTATCGCGGCGGCCCGATGACGACGGGCGTCGTCATCGCGCGCGAGGGATCGACCTACCGGGTGCACACGGCGGCCGGCGAGACGTCGGCGGTGTTGCGCGGGAAGTTGAAGCAGAAGGACGACGACCGCGTGACGGTGGGCGACGTGGTCGAGCTCGACGTCGACGCGGCCGGCGCCGCCGCCATCACCGCGATCCAGCCGCGGCGCTCGATGCTGGCGCGGCGGGCGGCCGGCAGCGGCAAGCGCCGCGGCCAGCCGATCGCCGCGAACGTCGATCAGGTCGTGGTCGTCGCCGCGGCCCAGGATCCCGAGGCCAACCCCCGTCAGCTCGATCGCTTCCTGGTGATCGCCGAGGCGAACGAGCTGCCCGCGGCGCTCATCGTCAACAAGATCGAACTGAGCCGTGCCATGGGTGAGACACTGGCACGCCGCTACGCACCGGCTGGGTATCAGGTGATCGCGACGTCCGTGAAAGCGCCGGAGGGCATCCCGGCCCTGCGCGATCTGCTAGCCGGTCGCGTGTCGGTGCTGGCGGGAGCGTCGGGCGTGGGGAAGTCGAGTCTCCTGAACGTGCTCGAGCCGGGCTTGAAGCTCCGCGTCGGCGCGATCAGCGAGAAATGGCGCACCGGCAAGCACACCACCACCGCCGCGGAGATGGTGCCGCTGGCGCTCGGCGGGTACGTGGTGGATACGCCGGGCATGCGGGAAGTCGGCGCGTGGGGAATCGCCGTGGACGAGTTGGGGGCGTGTTTTCCGGAGTTCCGCCCGTTCTTGGGCCATTGCCGCTTCGACAACTGCCGCCACCTGAACGAGCCGGCGTGTGCGGTGCGCGGGGCGGCGGCTGAGGGGAAGTTCGATCCCGATCGCCTGATCTCGTACGAGCGGATTTACGAGGAGATCAACGTCCCTTCCTGGTCCAGCGGTCGGCGTCGCGGGTCGTGACCTTCGCCATCATGCGGTCGAACGCCTCATCGAGATCGATTTTCTGGGAGTTCGCGAGACAGATCACGACGAACAGGATATCGGCGAGCTCGAGCGCCAGGTCGCCGTCGGCTTCTTCCTTCTTCTTGGTCTTTTCGCCGAAGCGGTGATTGATTTCGCGGGCCAGCTCCCCGACCTCTTCACTGAGGCGCGCCAGGTTGGTGAGCGGCGGGAAGTAGCCTTCCTTATATTGGCTGATCCATTGATCGACGCGTTGCTGCGCTTCGCGCAAGGCCACCGGAGTCTCCGTCGCTCGTGAAGAAGGAACCGCTCCCGCCGCTCGTGCTGCCCTTCCGGGGCGAACGCTACGCCGCCACCGAACGGTTGGGCGCCCTGATCGCTCCGCCCTACGACGTGATCTCGCCCGAGGCCCGTCAACGCTACGCCGCGGCCGACCCCCACAATATCGTCCACGTGATGCTGCCGGAAGCGCCTGCGGGCGGCGACCGCTACGCCCACGCCGCCGCGCTGCTGCATGCCTGGCGCGAGCAGGGCGTGCTGCAGCGGGACGCCACCGCGGCCGTGTACGTGCAGGCACAGATCTTCGTGACGCCCGGGGGCGAACGGCGCACGCGGGTCGGGATGTTCGCCGGGGTGTGCGCCGAGCCGTACGAGACCCGCCGCGTCCGGCCGCACGAGAAAACGCACGCCGGCCCCAAGGCCGACCGTCTGGCGCTGCTGCGCGCCACGCAAACCGGGCTGGAATCGATCTTTCTTGTCGCCCCCGACGCGGGCGGCGGTCTCGCCGCCGCGCTGCGCCGCGTCACCGACGGCTCGCGCCGGCCCGACGCCGTCACCGAGCTCGACGGCGTGCGGTTGATGCTCTGGGTCACGCCCGGCGAGGAGGCACTGCGCCTGGCGCAGCTCGCCGGTGCAGGCCCGCTCTACATCGCCGACGGCCACCATCGTTTCGAGACCGCCGTCGCCTACGCGCGCGAGAACCCCGCAGCCGACCGCGTGCTGTCGTTCGTGGCGTCCGCCCGGGACGAAGGCCTCGTGATCCTGCCGACGCACCGCGTGTTGTTCGCGCCGGGACACAACGTCGCCGCCTTGCGTAGCCAGTGGCGGCCGTACTTCGACGTCGCGGAATTACCGACCGCAGCCGACCCGAGTGCGGAGTTGGCCCGTGTGGGCAAGGATCGGACGGCATGCGTGGTGGTGTTGCCCGAGGGTGGCTATTCCCTGGCGCTCAAGGCGGGGGCGCCACTCGATGCCATCCCCGATCTCGGCGCGACGCCCGCCGCGCGCACGTTGGATGTGTCGATCGTCGAGGCCCTCGTGGTGAAGCCGATCCTCGCGGCCGGCGCGGCGACACCCACGCTGACCTACACTCCCGACGCGGCGCACGCCGTCGCCATGGTGCGCCACGGCAACGCGACCGCCGCGGTGCTGCTGAATGCGACGCGCATCGAGCAGGTGTTCGCGGTCGCCGACGCGGGCGACGTGATGCCGCAGAAGTCGACGTACTTCGCACCGAAGGTGCCGAGCGGGCTGGCCTTGCGGCCGCTGTGAATTAAGTTCCCACTCGCCTATGACTCCTCGACAGCGCGACCGTATTCTCCAGAATCTCGAGAGCGTCTACCGCGACGCCTATGATCGTGCCAAGGTCGCGGACGATGCCGCCCGCATGGCGGATCTCGACGCCGCATTCCAGCGCGAGCAGCTGCTGCTCGAAGTCCTGCTGGACATTCGCGATGCCCTGGCGGCGCCGGCCGCCACGGCGCCCGCGCCTGACCCGGGTCCTGACCCCATCACCGCCCTCGAAACCATTCGCCGGATCACCAAGCTGCGCTGAGGACCTCTATGTCTCGTCGTCTCGCGATCGCCGCGCTCTGTTTCGCCCTCGGCTGCGCACCGAAGGCCGACCTCGTCATCGTCCACGGCATGGTGTGGACGGGGCTCTCCACCGGCCGGCCGCAACCGGGCGTCGTCGCCGTCCGTGGCGACAGGATTCTCGCCGTGGGCGACAGCGCGACTATCGCCCGCTACGTGAGCGCCGGCACCAAGGTGCTCGACGCGCGCGGCGGTCTGGTCATGCCCGGCTTCGCCGACGCCCACACGCACTTTGTCGACGGCGGCTTCCAACTCGCCTCCCTCGACCTGCGCAATGCGGCCACGCCGCAGGAGTTCGTGCGGCGCGTCAAGGAATTCGCGCACGGCCGCAAGCCCGGTGAATGGATCGTGGGCGGCGACTGGGACCACACTTTATGGAAAGGGCAGCCGCTGCCCCGTCACGAATGGATCGACTCCGTCACGCCCGACAATCCGGTGTTCATCAACCGGCTCGACGGTCACGAAGCGCTCGCCAACGCGGCGGCGATGCGTGCCGCCAAGGTCACCAAGGACACCCCGACGCCGTTCGGCGGGCAGATTCTGCGCGACCCGCGCGGTGAGCCCACCGGCATCTTCAAGGATCAGGCGCTCGACTTGATCGGCCGCGCAATTCCCGATCCCGCTCCCGATGTCCGCGACTCGGCCACGGCGCGCGCGCTGCGCTACGCCGCGTCGCTCGGCGTCACCGCGGTGTCGCATGTGTCGGCGTCGTGGGCCGATCTCGCGAGCTACCGGCGGCTCGAGCGGGCGGGCCGCATGACGATGCGTGTCGCCCTGTACATCCCGCTCGATCAGTGGCACGCCGTAGCAGACTCGATCAAGGCCGGCGGGGCGGGCGACGACTGTGTGAAGATCGGCGGCGTGAAGGGGTACATGGACGGCTCCGCCGGCTCGCGCACGGCGTACTTCTTCGAGCCCTACAGCGACTCGGCGGGCTATCGCGGTCTGACGCAGAACAGCGAAAAGGACATGCGCACGTGGATCGGCAACGCCGATTCAGCCGGACTGCAGATCGCTGTGCACGCCATCGGCGACGCGGCCAACGCCATACTGCTCGACATCTACGACAGCGTGCTGCAGGCGCACGGCGCGCGCGACCGCCGCTTCCGCGTGGAACACGCGCAGCACCTGCGCCCGCAGGACATCCCGCGCTTCGGCCGCTTGGGCGTGATTGCGTCGATGCAGCCCTATCACGCGATCGACGACGGCCGCTGGGTGCAGGCGCGTATCGGGCCCGAGCGCATCAAGACGACGTACGCGTTCCGCACGCTGCTCGACACGCACGCGCGGCTCGCGTTCGGCACGGATTGGACCGTGGCGCCGCTCGATCCGATTTGGGGCGTGTACGCGGCCGTCACACGCCGCACGCTGGACGACAAAAACCCCGGCGGTTGGGTGCCGGACCAGAAGATCTCGCTGGGGGAGACGCTGCAGGCCTACACGGCCGGCACCGCCTACGCGATGTACGACGAGGGGAAGTGGGGAGTGCTGGCGCCGCAGATGTACGCCGACGTGGTGGTCCTGGACCGCGACCTCTTCGCCATGCCGCCCGAATCGGTCAACACGGCGCACGTCATGACGACGATCGTGGGCGGGAAGGTCGTGTACGCGCGGCCGTAAGCGGGGCGACTAGCCCGAGTACTTGAAGCCCGCCTGCTGGAGCGTGAGCGGCTCGCCGTCATGCTCCACGCCCGCCGCGACCACTTCGCCGAGCACCAGCGTGTGATCGCCGGACGGCACCGTGGTCATGAGGCGGCACTCCACCCAGCCGATCGCATCCGCGAGTACCGGCGTCCCCGACACGGGCGCCGGTTTCGTTTTCAGGCCCTTGAGTTTCTGCGGCGCTTGCTCCGACGAGCGGCCGAGCTTCCCCGCGAGGTCGCGCTGATCTTTCTGCAGGAGGTTCGCGGCGAAGTGATGCGAGTCCCGGATCATGGCGATGGTCTTGGAGGTGTTCTCGACCGCCACGGCGATCATTGGCGGCTCGAACGACGCTTGGGTCAGCCAGTTCGCGGTCATGCCATGGTCTTCGCCGCCGGAACTCACGGTGACGACGTACAGGCCGTACGGGAAATGGCGCAACACGGTCTTCTTGGCGGCTTCGTCCATGGTGAATATTGACGCCTTTCGGCCGGTCCTTCAACTTGGCCCTGTGGGGGTCCGGCCGGCCGTTCTCGGTTCGCTGCTCCTTGGCGCGCTGGCGTCGCATCTCGCGGCGCAAGGGACGCCACCGCGGTCGCGCTCGGTACAGGACGTGGAGGCGCGCCTCGCCACCGTAGACTCGAACGACGCCGCCGCACAGTATGACGCAGCCATCGCATACTGGGCCGCCAAGCGGTGGGACGATGCGGAGCGCTCCCTCCGCCTCGCCGTGCGGATTGAGCCGCGCTATCCCCAGGCGTGGCTGGCCCTCGGGTGGCTACCCTACGCTCGTCGACCGAAGCTGTGGAAGCGCCTGAGCAAGCGACGCGATCTGCCCGACAGTCTCACGGCCGTAGTGCGCGAGGCGGACGTACTGCAACGGCGCGCCTTCGTGATCGATCCCTTGGTGGATCTGGGAATCATGAGCACCGTCGTGCCCCACGAGGGCATGCGCCTGGTGTTCGGGCGAGGCATCATCTTCGTGTTGGAGAGCCCCTTCGACGCGTTTCGCGACGGGCGGTACGGCGTCGCGTACTTCTATTTCGATGGTGCCATCAAGCATGCGTCACGGGATTCTGTGCCATCGTTCGTATTGTGGTATGCAGCTCTCTCGGCGGCGCATCTCAAGCTCTACGACGACGCGAGCACCGATCTGCAGGCGCTGCTCGTGCGGACGGAGCGGGTGGAGCAGGACTCCATCGTACACGTTCCCATGCGCACGAACGATTTCCGCTATGCTCTTGCCCTGATAAAGCTATGGTCCAATAAGCCGGCTGACGCACGATCATTATTGGAGGACCTCGCCACCACCGACGTCGGCTTCTATATGGCGCATGTCAAACTCGCCGAGTTGTACGAGTCGTACGGCATGTGGACCAACGCTGTGACCGAAGGGCGGCTGGCAGTCACCGCCAACCCCGATGACCCGAGCCTGCTCACCGACCTCGGCGTGCTGCTGCGCCAGGCGGATAGTCTCGCCGAATCGGAGACGGTGTTGCGACAGTCGATGGACGCGAACCCGCGCGACCCGCGCCCGCCCTACTATCTCGGGCTGACGGAGCTGCAGATGGGTAGGGCGGACGCCGCTCGCAACGCGTTCCAGCGCTTCTTGGCGATGGCGCCGCGTCGCGACTCGGTGGAGATGGCCGAAGTCCAGCGCTACATGGTCATGTTGCACTAGCGCTACAGTCATTCGCCTCAGGGTTATCCCGGGATCAGGCGCACCCCTAGCGCACGTTGTAACCCCGCTCCAACTTCGCGACAACCGTCTTTCGGAGGGTGATCGCGTGCCGTCGCGTTCGTTCTTCTCTGGCGGAATCGCCATCGCACTGGCGGGTTGGGTATCGCTCGCCGCGCAGGTGAAACCCACTCCGCCCACGCTCGCCGAGCTCGAAACCCGTGCTCAGCAAGATTCCAACGATGCCGGTGCGTTGTACGAGCTCGGCCTGCGGTATTGGGATCTCAAACGCCTTGACGATGCCGAGCGGGAATTCAAGCAAGCCGTCAGCGTCGATCCGCGCTACGCGCCGGCCTATTTCGCGCTGTCGTTCCTTCCGTATGACCGCCGCCCCAAGCTTTGGAACGAGGAGCGCAAAGGAAAAGTCCCGCTCGAGTGGCGGCCGGTGCTGGAGCAGGCCGATCAGATGCGCCACAAGGCGTTCATCATCGACCCGTTCGTCGATTTCCGCGTGATCGGCGCCACGCCGCCGCCCGAAGACATGGTGGTGATCCACGAGTACGGCGCCTACACAACGTTCTACCTCCTCTGGCTGGGCCTCGGCGCGTTCGGCGCCGCGCGCTACCAGCTCTCCTACAGCGCGCTGCAACACTTCGTCGACCGCGCATTCAAGAATGAGCCGCAGGACTCGATTCCTGGCGAGTTGTTCTTCTATCGGGGGATTGCCGCGGCGCATCTGGGTCTGTGGCAGGAAGCGACCGGCGACGTGCAGGTGCTGCTCGACCGCTCGCTCAAACGTGAGCACACCGACTCCCTGATTCAGATTCCTCTCAACACGAATGACTACCGGTACATCCTGGCGCTCTTGAAGGACCGTTCCGGGCGTCCGGCCGACGCCATGACGCTCTATAAGGAAGCGCTGGCGAGCGACCTCGGCCTGTACATGGCCCACGTGCGCCTGGCGGACCTGTTCGAGCAGTACCAGATGTGGAACGACGCCGTGACGGAGCGGCGCCGCGCCGTCGAAGCGAACCCGGATGATGAGACCCTGGTCCGCGACCTGGGAGCGACGCTGGCCCGCGCCAACCAGGCCACCGAAGCGGAAACGGTGCTGCACCAGGCGATGGACGCGAATCCGCGCGATCCGGGTGCGCCGTACGTTCTGGGCATGGTCGAGCAGCAGCTCAACAAACCGGCGGATGCCCGCGCCGCGTTGACCCGTTTCCTCGCGCTGGCGCCCAGCAAGGACACCCGCATCGCCGACGCCAAGGATCGCTTGGCGAGACTGCCATGAAGTGCCCCAGCGTGGTCGCGGCGTGGCTGGTGATCGCATTGCCGCTGGGCGCCCAATGCCGCGTCAAGCTGCCGATGAAACTCGGCGATCTCGAGGCGGCGGCGCAGCGCGACTCCGACGACGCGGCGGCGCACTACAACGTCGGTGTGGCGTATTGCGCCGCTGAACGCTACGACGATGCGGAGCGTGAGTTCAAACTGGCTACGACCATCGAGCCGCAGTTCGCGGAGCCGTACCTCGCGTTGTCACAGCTGCCCTTCGCGCGCCGCACGCGCTTGTTCCGCGACCAGTACGAACACGCGGTGCCCGACGAATGGGTGCCCAAGCTGAAGGAAGCGGATCACCTGTACACCCGCGCCTTTCTCATCGATCCGTTCGTCGACGTCAAGATCATCGGCGCCGTGACGCCCCACGACTTCGGCGTCAACGCCGACATCGGCGAGTACTACGCCGATTTCCTGCGGGATGTCTTCGACGGCGTCGACTTTTTCAGCGAGGGGAAGTACGACCGCGCCTACACCAGTTTCCAGCGGGTCTACAACGAACTGGGCGTCGAATCGCACCCCGGGCGGGTCCCCAACTACCTCCTCTGGTATCACGGCATCGCCGCCGGTCATATCCAGAAGTACGACGACGCGATCTGGGACATCCAGACGATCCTGAACCGCTTCGAGCAAGCGGAGAAATCCGACTCCCTGATTCGGATTCCGCTCGCCACCAATGATTTCCGTTACATCTTGGCGTGTCTCAAGCAGCGCGCCGGCAAGCTGCAAGACGCCGCCGACCTGTTCCGCAGCGCCCTGGAGCACGACGCAGGTCTGTACATGGCGCACGCGCGCTTGGCGCAGCTGTACGAGTCCGTACAGCGTTGGCCGGTGGCGATCAGCGAGCGGCGTGCGGCGGTCAACGCCAATCCCGACGACCCCAGCCTGGTCTACGATCTCGGCGTGACCCTCGCCAAAGGGGCGCAATGGCCCCAGGCGGACTCGACGCTGCGCCAAGCGATGGACGCGAACCCGCGCGACTCGCGCGTGCCCTACTACCTCGGGATCGTCGCACAGCAGCTCGGCAAGAAGGACGAAGCGCGGACTGCGTTCCAGCGATTCCTGACGCTCGCGCCGAGCCGCTACCAGGCACAGATCGACAATGCCAAGCAGCGTATCGCCGCTCTGCAGTAGCGCCTGCTTGGCGCTGGCCTTGCTGGGAGCGGCGCCCCTCCCGGCCCAGGGCGACTTCTTCGAGCTGCCCGCCTCGCGTAGCGCGCTGGAGCAACGCGCCGTGCGCGACTCGAACGATCCGGCGGCGCACTACAACGTCGCACTGGCCTTATGGAACGATGAGGAGTACGCGCGCACGCAAAAGGAGCTGCGGCTCGCGGTGAAGCTGGATCCCCGCTTCGCGCTCGCGCACCTGGCGCTCGCCTGTCTGCCGTTTTCGGAGCGCACCGGCCTATGGAACGACATTTGGGGCAACAAGCTGACTCCCGAGTGGCGACACCGGCTACGAGAGTCCGACGACGAATTTGGTCGCGCGCTCATGATCGACCCGCTCGTCGATTTCAACGTGGCACGCGTCATGGTGCCGCCGCGCGACATCTTCTCGTACATGATCGCAATGGTCGCGGACTGGTACGAGCACTACCAGCAGGGATACAGGGACTTTTACGAAGGGCGTTACGCCGACGCCGAGCACAACCTCGGGCGTCTGATCCGCGAGGCGCCGCGGCGCGACAAGATCCCCGAGTCGTTGCTCCGGTTCCACGGCCTCGCGGCGGCGCACCTCGGGCGCTACGACGCGGCGATCGCCGACTTCGCGGTGCTGCTGGCGCGTTCCGAGCGCAGCGAGGAGAGCGACTCGATCCAGCGGTTCACGCTCCACACGTCGGAGTACCGCTATATCATCGGATTCCTGGAGCAAAAGGCCGGGCGCGCCGACACGGCGCGGGCGCTGTACCAGCAAGCCGCCGAGGAAGACGCCGGCCTGTTCATGGCGCACGTGCACCTCGCCGACATTTACGAAGCGGAGGGGATGTTAGGAGCTGCCGCCGCGGAGCGAGCCAATGCGGTCAACATCGCGCCGGACGACGGCAGCCTCTGGCTCGACTTGGGCCTCACCCTGTATCGGAGTCGCCGATTGGCCGAAGCGGAGGCGGCGCTCACCCAGGGCCGCACCGTCAATCCCCGCGACGCGCGTCTTGCCTACGTGCTGGGCCTGACCGAGCTCGCGCTCGACCGGCCCGAGGCAGGGAGGGTGGCGCTCGCTGATGCCGTGGCGCTGGCGCCCACGCGCTTCTCCCAACTCGTCGCTGACGCACGCCAGCGGCTCGCCTCGCTTCACTGAGGAGTCCACCATGCGCTCGAATGCCCGGGTTGTCTCCGTTCTCCTCACCGCGCTCGGCGCCGCCGCGCCGCTCGCCGCGCAACAGCGCTCGTCGTACGAGGAGCTGCAGACCTTCTCGGCCGTGCTCAACCACATCCGGCTCAACTACGTCGATACCGTCACTTATACGGTCCTGGTCCACGCGGCGATCGACGGTGTGTTGAGCTCCCTCGATCCGCACAGCCGCTACGAGTCCCTGGCCGACTTCGGCCGCGAGAATGCGATGGAACGAGGGGAGCTGGCGACCACCGGGATCATGCTGGAGGATGAAGAGGGCTTCGCCACCGTGCTCGCCGTGATCCCCAAGAGCCCGGCTGCGAAGGCCGGCGTGCAGCCCGGCGACCGCGTCGTCCGCATCAACGACACTACGGCCTCGGGCCTCAGCGCGTCCGACGTCTCGCTGCGTCTCGCGGGTGACAAGGGCTCCAAAGTCCGGCTGCGGCTCGAGCGCGGCTCGCGGCTCGAGCCCGACACGCTGAGCGTCACGCTCAAACGCGAATTCTTCGCGGCACACTCCGTGTCGATCGTCCGCATGGCCGATCCCACCACGGGGTATGTGCGCCTCGAAGAATTCGGCTCCAAGGCCCCAGCGGAGATCCATGACGCGCTCAAGCGTCTCCTCGGACAAAAAGCGCATCAGGTGATCCTCGACCTGCGCGGCAACCCGGGCGGCGTCGTCGTATCGGCCGTCGAAATCGCCTCGGAGTTCTTTCCCAAAGGCACCGTCATCTTCAAGGCCGTCGGCCGCAAGAAAGACGTCGATACGACCTTCGTCACCAAACGCGACGGCGACTTCACCGATCTGCCGCTCATCGTGCTCATCGACACCCGCAGCGCCAGCGCCTCCGAGGCGCTCGCGGGATCGCTGCAGGACCACGACCGCGCGCTGCTGCTCGGCCGCCGCTCCTTCGGCAAGGCGTTGGAGCAGATGCTGTTCTTGCTCCCCGCGGGCGACGTGGTCTGGCTGACGGTCGGCCGCGTCATCACGCCCAACGGCCGCTTCATCCAGCGCCGCTACCAGGGCGTGCGCAGCGACGTCTACTGGGCGCTGCACGGCCAAACCGGCACGGCTGCGGACACCGCGGAGGTGTTCCACACCGATCACGGCCGGCCCGTGCGCGGCGGCGGCGGCATCGCGCCCGACGTGCCGCTCACGCCCCCGCCGGCGGTGCCCGTGTGGTGGAGCGTCGCCGCGGACTCAGGGCTGGACGATGCCGTGTCCGACAGCGTGGCTCAAACCCTCGCCGCCACACCCGCCGGGCTCAGCGCATGGCTCGACGCCCGCGGCGACTGGCAGACCAAGCTGGTGCAGCCCTTCCTCACGCGGGTGCGCGCGCGGTTTCAGATCGCGGCACAGCCCGACTCCGCCACGGCCGAGCGCATCGCGCGTAATCTCGCACTGCGTGTCGCCGAGGTGCGCTGGGGTCCCGACGCGCGCGAGCAGTTCCTCGTGCACAACGACCCCGACATCCGCGCCGCCCTGGGCTACTTCCGGCAGCTCCCCGAGCTTTTGGCGGGCGCCAAGCGATAGGCTACATTTCCGGCCATGGCCACGAAGACCCGCACGCAGCCCCGCGCGGCGAAGTCCGCGCTGGGCAAGACCGACCTGCTCGATCTGTACCGCGTGATGTACCTCTCGCGCCGGCTGGACGACAAAGAGATCCAGCTCAAGCGGCAGAACAAGATCTTCTTCCAGATCTCGGGCGCGGGCCACGAAGCCGTGCTCGCCGCGGCCGCGAAAGCCCTGCGCCCCGCCTACGACTGGTTCTATCCGTACTATCGCGACCGCGCGCTCTGCCTCGGGCTGGGCATGACGCCCACCGAGATGCTGCTCTCCGCCGTCGCCGCGGCTGAAGACCCCAACTCCGGCGGCCGTCAGATGCCGTCGCACTGGGGGCACAAGGCGCTCAATATCGTGAGCCAGTCGAGCCCCACCGGCACGCAATTCCTCCAGGCCGTGGGCTGCGCCGAGGCGTGGCTGCGCTACGAGCGCATCGATCCCATCAAGGACAAGCCGATCAAGGGCGACGAGGTGTCCTACTGCTCGGCGGGCGACGGCACCACCAGCGAAGGAGAGTTCTGGGAAGCGATGAACACGGCCAGCAACCTCAAGCTGCCGGTGGTGTTCTTGATCGAAGACAACAAGTACGCCATTTCGGTGCCGATCGAGGTCCAAACCGCCGGCGGCTCCGTGTCGAAGCTCGTCTCCCAATTCCCCGGCTTGCTCGTGGAAGAGGTGGACGGCTGCGACCCGGTGGCGAGTTACGAGGCGCTGGTGCGCGCGGTGGACTATTGCCGCAAGCGCAAAGGCCCGGCACTCGTGCACGCGCACGTCACGCGGCCGTACTCGCACTCGCTGTCGGACGACGAAGTGCTGTACAAGCCGCCCCAGGAGCGCCAGGAAGAGGCCAAGCGCGATTGCCTGGTCCTCTTCCCCAAGCGCCTGGTGAAAGACGGCGTGGCGACCGAAGCCGAGCTGCAGGCGATTCGCACCGCCGTGGACGAGGAGATCAATGTCGCGGCGGACATCGCACTGGCCGCGCCGCAACCCAAGCCCGAGACGGCGCTTCTCTACGTCTATTCGCCCGATATCGATCCCACCTCCGAGCAATTCGACACGGAGGACGATCCCCGGTTCTCCGGCGACCCCACCACGATGGTGGACCTGCTCAATGCCTGCATGAAAGACGAAATGGCGCGCGATCCACGCATCCTCGTCTTCGGTGAGGACGTGGCGGACGTGAGCCGCGAGGAGAACCTCAAGGACGTGAAAGGGAAGGGCGGCGTCTTCAAGGTCACCTGGGGCCTGCAGCGCCAGTTCGGCGGCGACCGCGTCTTCAACTCACCGCTCGCCGAAGCGAACATCGTCGGGCGCGCGGTGGGCCTCGCCACGCGCGGCTTGAAGCCCGTGGTGGAGATCCAGTTCTTCGACTACATCTGGCCCGCCTATCACCAGATCCGCAACGAGCTGGCGACGCTGCGCTGGCGCTCCAACAACGCGTTTGCGGCGCCGATGGTGGTGCGCGTGACGTACGGCGGCTACTTGAAGGGCGGCTCGATCTATCACTCGCAGACCGGCGCCGTGGTCTTCACGTCTGTGCCCGGGCTGCGCGTCGTTTGTCCCGCGACCGCGCTCGACGCCAACGGCCTGCTGCGCACGGCCATTCGCTGCGACGACCCCGTGCTGTTTCTCGAACACAAGCATCTCTACCGCCAGACGTACAACAAGGCGCCCTATCCCGGCCCCAACTTCATGATCCCGCTCGGCAAGGCGAAGGTCGTGCGCGACGGCCGGGACCTCACCGTGATCGCCTACGGCGCCGTGGTGCAGCGCGCCCTGGTCGCGGCCAAGCAGCTCGAGGAAGAGAGCGGCGTGAACGTCGAGGTCATCGACTTGCGGACGCTGTCGCCCGTCGACTGGGAGACGATCGAGGGTTCGGTGCAGCGCACCAACAAGGTGATCGTGGCATACGAAGATTCGCTGTCGTGGGGCTACGGCTCGGAAATCGCGGCGCGCATCGCCGACCAGTGCTTCCCCTGGCTCGACGCGCCCGTGAAGCGCGTGGCGTCGACCGACACGTTCGTCGGGTACGCGCCCGATCTGGAGGACTTCATCCTGCCCCAGGTGGAGGATCTCGCGCAGGCGATGCGCGAGCTCCATGCGTTCTAGGGCCGCCCAGGGCTACCGACTCCTCTTCTTTCTCTCGGGCGCCACCGGGCTCGTCTACGAGCTGCTGTGGGTCCGCCTGCTGTACCAGGCGTTCGGCTCCACCATCCAATCAGTGACGACGGTCGTGGCCGCCTACATGGGCGGCCTCGGCCTCGGCGCCTGGCTGCTCGGCCGGCGCGCCGATCGCCACCCGCGCCCCGCCGCGCTCTACGGCAAGCTCGAGCTGGCCATCGGCGCGTTCGGCATCGTGTCGCCACTCGTGCTCGATCTGGCACGCCGCGTGTATGTCGCAACGGCAGCCGGGTTGGGTCTCGCGGGCGGAGCGAGCGTCGCCGTGCGCTTCGGACTCGCCGCACTCGTCCTGCTGATCCCCACGACCCTCATGGGTGGCACCCTGCCGGTGCTCACGCGCGCGTTCACCGGCGACGAGCGCGAGCAGCTCAAGCCGGCGCTCGCGGGACTGTACGGCCTCAACACGTTGGGCGCCGTCGTCGGCACTGCGCTTACCGGCTTCTTCTTGATCGAGTACGTCGGCATCCGCGCCGCGTTATTCGCTACCGCGGCGCTGAACCTGGCGATCGGCGTGATCGCCATCCGCTCGGCGCAGTTCACCGACCCCGCCCGCGAGCCCCGGGGAGCGGAGGAGGTGGCGGCCGGACCGCGTGACGCGCTGCACCGCACCGCGCTGGTGTTGCTCGCCGTCACGGCTTTCGCGTCGCTGCTCGACGAAATCGGCTGGACGCGCGTGCTGGTCATGATCGTGGGCGGCTCGACCTACGCGTTCACCCTGATTCTGCTCGTGTTCTTGCTCGGCATTGGACTGGGCAGCGCCCTGGTACGCGGCCGCAGTGCGCCCCGTCGCGATACGGCCGTCCACGCGGCGCTCGCCCAGGGCGTCACCGCCGCCGGCGCGGCGCTGCTGTTCTTGGGCTTCGGCGTGTTGCCACTGTACATCCTCTGGGTCGTCCAGCATACCGGCTGGAGCGCCGGCGCCCAGCTCGCGTGGATGGGCGTCGCCGTCGGTGGCGTCGTGCTGATCCCGGCGTTGGGGATGGGGATGACGTTCCCGCTGCTCGCCGACCTCGTCGCTCGGCCGGGCGCTGCACGCGGCCGTGACGTGGGCGGCGCCTACGCCATCAATACCATCGGCAGCATCGTGGGCGCCGCGCTCACGGGCTTCGTCCTTGTCGTAACTCTGGGCACCGATCTCACATTGCGGTTGGGCATTGCCGTCAACGTGGTCGCCGCGCTGGCGCTTGCGGTCCTGGCGGCGCGCGGCGTGGCGGAGAATTCACCGGAGCACCGCCGACTGCGTCCCCGGGTGCTCCTCGCGGCGGGGCTCGCATGCGTGGGGCTGGCGACGGCCGCAGCCGCTCCGCGCTGGAGCACACGGCTCGTCGATGCGGGTCCCACGATCTACGGGCGCCAGCACATGACCGCCGACGAGCGCCGCGTGTTCCTCGATCATTGGGGCGTGCGGCAATTGGCGTACAAGGAAGGATGGAACGCCACCGTGAGCGTGTGGGAGAGCGGCGTCGGCCGCACCCTCAAGGTCAACGGCAAGGCGGACGCGTCCGATCACGGCGACATGGACACGCAGATCCTGCTCGGTCTCGGCCCGGTCGCGGCTCGTGCCAACGCGGCCTCGGCGCTGGTCATCGGCTTCGGCAGCGGCGTCACGACTCGTGCCCTCTCCGACGTCCCCGGCATGACGCGGGTGCGCGTGGTCGAGATCGAGCCCGCCGTCCTCGCCATGAGCGACTACTTCTCCAGTGTGAATGGCGACGTGCTGCACCGGTCGAACGTCTCAGCCGTGGTGGACGACGCGCGCAGCGCGCTGCAGGTCCATCCCGAGACCTACGACGTCATCGTGTCGGAGCCGTCGAACCCCTGGGTGGCGGGCATCGCGACCCTCTACACACCCGAGTTCTTCCGCGTGGTGCGGCGCCGGCTCGCGCCCGCCGGCGTCTTCTGCCAATGGGTGCAGCTCTATCAGCTGCCGCTGCCCGTTGTGGCGGGCATCGTGCGCAACGTGCGCGCGGTGTTCCCGCACGTGCAGGTGTGGTTCAGCTCGCCGTGGGATCTGATGGTGGTGGGATCGGCCAATCCGTTGCGCTACGACTCGGCCTGGCTCGATCGCTTGTTCGGCGCGCACGGCGCCGTGGCCGGGCTGGGTCGCGAGTACCTGGCGGTCGATGCGCCGGCCGACTTTTTGGGGCACTTCCTCTTGGGCGAGGCGGGCGTCGCGCGGTTGGTCGCGCTGGCCGACCTGACGCACACGGACGATCGCCCCGCCCTGGAGTTCGTGGCCGCGCGCCGCTTCCTCGACTCCGAAGGCGTCGGGGTGGTGTTCGACTCGCTCGTCACGATCGCCGCGTCCACCCGCGACGGCGCTGCACCGACGTTGCTGGCCAAGGGGTTGTCGGTGCCCGCCGGCGACCGCTTCGCACTGCCGTACATCGAAGCGGTGTGGACCGCGCACCCGCGCGATCCGCTCTGGGCCGTCAGCGTCGCGACGACAAGGCTGGGCCTGGGCGACACGGCGTTCGCGCAAACGGCCTTGCGGTTGGTATCAGAAGACCCTGCGGCGCTAGTGCTGCTGGGCCGGATCGCTATCGAGCGCGGCCAGAATGCAGACGCGGGCGACTTGCTGCGGCGGGCGCTTGCGGCCGGCGCCGACGGCGCGGAGATCCACGCCGGGCTCGCGGTGCTCGCGGTCCGCGCGCGTCGTTGGGATGCCGCGGCGCGGGAGACCCGCACGGCGTTGGCAACGGCGCAGTCGACCCTGCGGCATCCGTACCCCCGCGACCTGCTCACGGAGGCGCTGGACCCGA
>WNGO01000152.1_pt1 | contig 42220 bp, 35 predicted proteins | sample 5400511 | NCBI WGS metagenome assembly WNGO01 (sample SAMN13153380, study PRJNA577476) | soil metagenome | isolation source: 20 cm soil or saprolite under Garry oak tree replicate 2 | place: USA:California | collected 2016-06-15 | reverse complement strand
GCTCAGCGCGAGCGAGTCGGTGCCCGATGGCGGCGGCGCCACGTTCTGCTTCACGATCTTGTTGTCCAGGTCGTACACGATGTACCCGTCCTGATCGAGCACCATCGAACCTGTGGTACCGTGTATCATCGTCCCGCGGCCGCGGCCTTCGATCGGATATGCATTACAGCTCCGGCCCTCCCAGGCGATCGACCGGCCGCCGTCGAATTCGAACGCCGCTTCCTGCGTGTCGGTGAACTCCCAGTCGTCGTCGAAGTGGTAGCGGCCGCCCGCCGACGTGACGCGCACCGGATGATCGACGCCGAGGGCCCAGCGGGCGACGTCGATTTCATGTGTGCCGTTGTTGCAGATCTCGCCCGTGCCCCAGCGGCGGAACCAGTGCCAGTTGTAGTGAATCACGTTGTCGCGGTAGGGCGTGCGCGGCGCCGGCCCCTGCCACAGCTCGTAATTGAGGTCTCCCGGTGCCTGCGCGGGCTTGCCCCGCCCGATGGTCGCGCGGCGGTTCGCGTACCACGCGCGGGCGAAGTACGGACGGCCGATGATCCCGTCGCGGATCGCCTGCACGGCTTCGATGGCGCGCGGCGAGCTGCGGCGCTGCGTGCCCATCTGGACCACGCGCTTGGTCTTGCGCTGCGCGTCCACCAGCAGCTCGCCTTCGCGCGCATTGTGGCCGCACGGTTTCTCGAGGTAGACATGCTTGCCCGCGGACATCGCGAGGATCGCGGCGGGCGCGTGCCAGTGGTCGGGCGCCGCGATGACGAGCGCGTCCACGGACTTGTCGTCGAGCGCGCGCCGGAAGTCACCGAGGGCCTTGGGGCTCGGGGTTTGGGACTCGCCAACCGCAGCCGCGCCCTTGGCAAGGACTTTCGAGTCCACGTCGCACACATAGGCGACCGTCGCGTTCGGGGTCTTCGCGAACACCCTGCCGAGTACCGTGCCTCGGCCGTTCAGCCCCATGATGGCGACGACGACTTTCTCACTCGGTGAGCCCTTGGCGAACAGCGGCGCACGCGGCGCGATGAGTCCGAGTGCGGCGCTGGAAGCGGTTTTCACGAAGCGACGGCGTTTCATAGTGGCCTCACTTTGTTACTGCGGAAATAGACTTCGTCGCCGTGGTCCTGCAAGACGGGACTGGTCGAGCGGCACGGTCACTTCAAAGTTACTTTCAGGAGCGACGCCATGACTACTCGCCGAGAGTTTGTCGCAACTACTGCTGCATTGCTGGTGCCCTGGCAATCAGCGCCCAAGCTGCCTCTGGGCTTCTCCACCCTCGGCTGCCCCACCTGGCCCTGGCCCAGGATTCTCGACTTCGCTGCCGAGCACGAGTTCGCGTCTGTCGAGCTGCGCGGCATCCTGACGAACATGGATCTCACCAAGGTGCCCGAGCTTGCCCCCGAGCACATCGACGAAGCGAAACGGCAGCTCAGGGCGCACGGGCTCGCCGTATCGTGCCTCGGCGCGTCGGCGCAGATGCACGATATGGACGCGGTCAAGCACGCCGCGCAGCTCGACGAGGCCCGCCGATTCATCGATCTCGCCCACGCACTCGGCGCGCCGTACGTGCGCGTGTTCGGGAACGAGTACGTCGCCGGCGTGCCGCGGGACGAGATGCTCGCGCACATCGGCGGCGCGCTGCACGAGCTCGGCGACTACGCACGGCGGAAGGGCGTGACGGTAGTCATCGAATCCCACGGCGCCTTCACCGACTCGCCCGCGTTGCTAGAGATCCTCCAGAAAGCCGACTCACCCAACGTGGCGTTGTTGTGGGACGCGCATCACACGTTCGTGTCGGGCAAGGAACAGCCGGAGGACACGGTGCGGCAGCTCGGGCGCTACATCCGGCACACGCATCTCAAGGATTCCGTAGCCGCCGGCAATGACCGCCGCTACGTCCTCACCGGCACGGGTGAGGTGCCGGTGAAGCGGCAGATCGCGGCGCTCGTGAAGATTGGCTACCGCGGGTTCTTCAGCTTCGAATGGGAGAAGCGGTGGCACCCGGAGATCGAGGAGCCCGAGGTCGCGTTCGCGCAGTACGCGAGTGCGGCGGCGGGGTATTTGAAGGAGGCGGGGGTGGGGTAGGTAGTCAGGGAGTACAGGATTCGAGTCATCCCCCTTTGATGTCAACACGCTAAAGAGTGAGCCCAGGAAATCACTGCGCTTAAGCGCAGTGTCTTGTGGGGCCCACTCTTCAGAGTGTGGACTACACAAGAGGTGACATCCCCAAGTTTCCAAGCCTCATGTCGGCAGATGGGGTCAACACTCTAAAGAGTGAGCCCAGGAAATCACTGCGCTTAAGTGCAGCGTCTTGTTGGGCCCACTCTTGAGAGTGTGGATCCCATGGGCGTGGTTGATCTGCTATTGATTGGTCGTAAGCAGCTTGCCCGCATGGCAGCTCACAAGATCTTTTTCCACCTGACGTGGTCGACGCATCGGCGCATGCCAATGATCGATGGTCCGACACGCAACTTTCTGGACGAGTTCTTCCGACGAACGATCATTAAGGAAGATGTTACCCTCGTGGCCGTCGCGTTCTTGCGATCCCATGTTCACCTGCTCCTGCGGTGTGGGCCGCGCATCGACCTGGGGCATCTAGTTCAGCTGCTGAAAGGCGGAAGCAGTTACGCCGCGAGCCGTCAGCCCGACAGCAAGCTCGGGTTGAGATGGAACCGTCAATATTCCGTCACGAGTGTGAGCCCAAAGCTACTGCAGACTGCGATCGACTACATCAACGGTCAGAATCAGAGACACCCTACTGAGAGAATCACACTCTAAAGAGTGCGCCCAGGAAATCACTGCGCTTAAGCGCAGTGCCTCATTGGGCCCACTCTTCAGAGTGTGGATGAGCGCAGGCGCTGGCGCGACGAGCCCAGCCCGTCGATGCCCAGCTCGACCTCGTCCCCGTCGGCCAGAAAGCGCGGCGGCTTCTGCGCGAGGCCGACGCCGGCGGGAGTGCCGGTGGAGATGACGTCGCCGGGCAGGAGCGTCATGAACTGGCTGATGTAACTGACGAGCGTGGGCACGTCGAAGACGAGGTCCTTGGTCGAGCCGGACTGCTTGGTCTCCCCATTCACTTTGAGCCACATGCGCAGGTTGTGGACGTCGGGGATCTCGTCGGGCGTCGCGAGAAAGGGACCGAGGGGCGCGAACGTGTCGCAGCTCTTACCCTTGACCCACTGCCCCCCACGCTCGAGCTGGAACGACCGCTCGGAGTAGTCGTTGTGCAGCACGTAACCCGCCACGTGGGCGAGGGCGGCGTCCCGCTCGACGTAGCTCGCGCGGCGACCGATGACAACCGCAAGCTCCACCTCCCAGTCGGTCTTGGTGCTGCCCCGGGGGATGACGACGTTGTCGTTCGGACCGGCGAGCGCGGTCGTGGCCTTGAAAAACAGCACGGGCTCGGCGGGGATCGCCTGGCCCGTCTCGCGCGCGTGGTCGCGATAGTTGAGCCCGACGCACACGATCTTGCTCGGCCGCGCCAGCGGTGGTCCTAGCCGCACGCCGTCCGGCACGGTGGGGGCGGTGCGACCTTCCTTCGCGAGCCAGCGCGCCAGTCGCTCGAGGCCGCCTGACCCGAAGAAAGCCTCGTCGTAATCGGCGCCGAAACCCGAGACGTCGATGCGCCGCCCTCCGTCCACAATCAGGCCGGGCCGTTCCCGTCCCGGTTCACCGAATCGAATGAGTTTCATCGCTCACTCCCCACCCTCTCCCGGAGCCCCTCCCACAGCCCCTGCAGATACGTCGCGCCCAGCGCGCGGTCGTACAACCCGTAGCCGGGGCGCCCGCGCTCGCCCCAAATCATTCGGCCATGATCGGGGCGCATCGGTCCCGAAAAGCCTGTGTCGCGCAGCGCGGCGAGCACCGCACGCAAATCCACGCCGCCGAGCGCCGAGGGATGCGGCGTCTCGTGGAACTTCCGCTCGCCGGTGATACGCACGTTGCGGCAATGCGCAAAGTGGATGCGGGGGCCCAGTCGCCGCACCATCGCGGGGAGGTCGTTGTCGGGGAGGGCGCCGAGCGAGCCAGTGCAGAACGTCACGCCGTTAGCGGGGCGGTCGACGAGCTTCGTGAGTCGCTCAAGGTCTTTGCCGCGGCAGATGATGCGCGGCAGCCCGAAGATGGGCCAAGGCGGATCGTCGGGGTGGATCGCCATGCGCACGCCGGATTCCTCGGCGACGGGGACGACGCGCTCGAGGAAGTAGGCGAGACTCTCCCACAGCCGCTCCGCGTCCACCTCTCGGTACGCGGCAAGCAGCCCGCGCAGCTCCTCAGACGTATAAGATGTGGCCCATCCTGGGAGATCAACGTCCATGCGAGCGAGTGCGGCGTCATCGTAGGCGAGCGCGGTCGATCCGTCGGGTAGTCGCATGGCGAGATCGGTACGCATCCAGTCGAATACGGGCATGAAGTTGTAGCACAGCACCTGCACGCCCAGCTCGCCCATCGTGCGGACGCTCTCGCAGTAATTGGTGATGAGGCGATCCCGCGTCGGCCTTCCGAGCTTGATGTCCTCGTGGACCGGAATGCTCTCGACGACCGCCAGCCGGAGGCCTGCGGCGTCGACGTCGTCCTGCAGTCGCGCGAGGCGGCTCTTCGGCCACGTCTCGCCGACAGGCACGTCGTACAGCGCGCTCACCACTCCTTGCACCCCAGGGATTTGGCGGATGTGCCCCAACGGAATCGGGTCGGTGGGCCCGAACCAGCGGAAGGTCATGTACATCGGGCGGTCTCCAACAGGCGGCTCACGTCCGCCGCCGTCGACCGGCCGAAGTCGCCGGCCTGGCCGAGCTTCAGCGCGCCGGCTGCGGTCGCGAACTCCACCGCGTCCTGGGGAGCTCGATCGGCGAGCAGCGCCGCGATCAGACCGGCCGTGAAGCTGTCGCCCCCACCCACGCGGTCCACGACCTGCACGACGTGCCTCGCGGAACGGGCGAGCGTGCGCGTCGCGGCGTCGTACAGCACGGCGCTCCACGCGTGCTCGCGCGGACCCAGGATCTCGCGCTGCGTGATGGCGACCGCGCGGCAACCGAACCGGTCCGCTAGCGCGGGCGCGAGCGCGTCGCCCTTCCCGTTCGCCTCCACGCCCAGCATCGCGCGCACCGCCTCGCGGTTGCCGATCAGGACGTCGGCTCGGCGGGCCAGGGGCTCGAGCACGGGGCGCGGATCGCGCCCGCGCCAGAGCGCTTCGCGATAGTTGAGATCGAGGCTGACCGTCACGCCGCGTTCGCGAGCGGCTGCGAATCCGTCGGTCAGGGTCGCCGCCGGTCCGTCGCCGAGGGCCGGCGTGATCCCGGTGCCGTGGAGCCAGCGCGCGCCGGCGAGCGCCGCGGGCCAGTCCACGTCGGCGGGTGTGATCTGCGCGAACGCCGAGCCCGCACGATCGTACACGACGCGCATGGCGCGCAGGTCGGCGCCCGGCTCGACGAAGTACAGGCCAAGCCGCGAGCCGCCGCGCAGTACGCGGTCGACTGCCACGCCTTCGCGCCGCAGGGCATCGAGCCCTTCGTCGCCCAGGGGGCCTTCGGGGAGACGCGTGATATAAGAGGAAGGGACGCCGAGGTGTCGCAGCGCGACGGCGACGTTGGCCTCGGCGCCGCCGAAGAAGGTATGGAGCACCGGCGTCTCGAGCAGTCGCTCCTCGCCCGGCGGGCTGAGGCGGAGCAGTAGCTCGCCGAACGTGAGGACGCTCATGCTGGCCGGGCCGCGGCCACGGCGTCCACCAGGGCGCGGGCGCGGCGCGTCAGCTCGGCCCACGCCGCGTCTCGTGCAAGCTCCGCGCTCACCAGCGCACTGCCCACGCTCACCGCGGCCGCGCCCGCCCGGATCCATTCGCCGGCGTTCTCGAGCGACACGCCGCCCGACGGGACCACGCGCAGGAAGGGCAGGGGCGCGAGGACCTCGCGCAGATAGCGCGGCCCCACGGCCGATGCCGGGAACAGCTTGACCGCCGTGGCGCCGGCGCGCCACGCCTCGTGCAGCTCCGTCGGCGTGAACGCTCCAGGCAGACAGGGGACGTGGTGGTCGCGACAGTAGCGCACAACGAAGCGGTCGAACGCGGGGCTCACCACGAAGCGCGCGCCGCGAGCGATGACGTCACGGGCGGCCTTCACGTCGAGCACGGTCCCTGCTCCGATCATGCATCCCTTGAGCCCCTCGTCCGACGCGAGCTTGGCGATCGCCTCCAGCGCGCCGGGCGTGGTGAGCGTCACCTCGACCACGTCCACGCCGCCCGCGGCTAAGGCCCTGGCCGCGGCGCCGGACATATCCATAATTGTCGATATGTCGCCGGAGGACTCCTGCAGGCGGATGACGGCGATGACGCCGCTCGTCAACAACCGGTCAATCATGTGTCAACGCGGCCTCGACGCCGTCCTGCTTCAAGATCTCCATCCAGCGCGTCGTCTCCCGAACGAACTTCGGGATGTGAGCCGCCTCGCCTAGCGAGTCGATGGATGCGCGGGTGAACGTCAGGTGGGCCGCCGCTGCAAGAGCGAGACTCGGCTGGGAACCACGGGAGATGAGTGGGACCACGCGGATCCGGAACTTGTCCTCCTGATTCGTCGCGATGACGCGCCACTCGTGCTCGAGCCATGGATTGGCGAACCGCTCGAGCACTTGTTGCGCGAACGCGCGCGCTTCACCCGCCGGGAGATCGGTTGCGGGGATGATCTCCTCGAACAGCAGCCGATTTAGGAAGGGGCCGAGCAGCGGATGCGCCGTGGCGTCGCGCACGGTGCGGACGCCGGCGAGGAGCGCGAGCGGCGCGGCGGCTGTGTGCACCGCATTGAGCAGCCGCAGCTTGCGCTCGCGGTAGAACGCGATATCGGGTGCGAACACCACTGTCGCACTTTCAACGGGGAAGGCCGCACGTAACTCGGCGGGGTCGGCCTCGATCGCCCACAGCGCGTACGGTTCGGTCACGGTGAGCAGCACGTCGCGGTAGCCGAGTTTTTCCTCGAGCGCGGCGTGCTGGTCGGGCGGCGGTGCGGTCGTGATCCGGTCCACGAGCGAAGAGCAGAATCGCACACGTGCCTCGAGCCAGTCGCGAAAAGCCTGCGATCGGTCGTGCTTACCCGCCAGCTCATGGACCATCGCTGCGAGGCGCGGCCCGTTGTCCGGGACGAGCTCCGTCGGGATCACGAACACGGGGGGCGCATCCGGTACGCGCGTGAATCGGGCGTGCAGCGCGTCTGTCAGCCGACCTGGGAAGGGCGCGTCGATCCGGAACCCCGCCTCCGAGACATTGGTGACGATCACCTGCATCTCAGGGCGCGTAGCCACGTCACGCACAGCGCTCCACTGATTGTCCGCGGCGAGCGCACGCGAGATCGCGCCGATGAGGCCAACCCGCTCGACCGGCGCGCCGCCCGACAGCCCGCGTTCGACCAGCGTGTACAGCCCGTCCTGCGCGTTCAGGGCGCGGGCGCGGTGCGCTCCTTCCGCCGTGCTCTGCACGACGACGATGCGACCGGCGCGCGCCCCGGTGCGGTTCGCCGAGTCGACTGCGACGGCGCACAGCGCGCGCAGCAGCATCCCGCTACCGAATTGGAGCACGCGCTCGGGCAACGGGTCTCGGGCGTAGGCGTTCGCGGGCCAGAGGGCGCGGGTCAGGAGGGGACGCACACGGGATAAAGCTAAAGCAGATCCTTCGCGCCTGCGGCGCTCAGGATGACAGGCTCGCTCTTCTTTCTATTTGGGTCGGGGCATGATGGGTCGCTGGATCGCCGGCCAGGACAAGTAGCCCGCGGGCGGACCGTACACGATCGGGAGCTCGCAGGCGCACACGCCGGCGTGAGGTCTCGCCTCGACCTGCGCACTGTCTGGGAGACGGTGCGATATGGTCGTCGGATCTGCGATGCCTCCGCCACAGGTATGACAATGGATCTCGATCATGTCCAGCTCCAATCGTGTCGCATGCAGTCCTAGGTTGCCCCGAAATGCAACGGGTCGCGGAGGTTCTGTAGCGCGCGGTAGTAATAGAGCGCTGTCGGCCGTCGATCGGTGAATCGCAGCGTCTTCAAGAAGGCCAGCTCGTCCCGAGAAACCCGGTCGCTTAACATCTGATCGCGCAGAAATTCCAGCAGCCCTGGTTCCTCTTCGGCATCCCCGCCCGTTCGTGCGACGTACTCGAAGCGCGTCACGGCCGGATCACCGCGACGGCCGTTCGTCGTGATCTCGATCGCGAATGTCACCGGATCCCAGCGCCACGAGGCGATCAGGCCGTCCAGCCGCGCGCGCTGTCGGGCGGTCACGTGCAACACGTCGCCACCCAGCCCCGCGACCTCGAGCAGCTTCACACAAGCGAGCCGCTCGAGCTCGCCGAAGGGCTGCCGCTCGAAGATCGCGCGCACCTGCGTGAGCTGGCTCGGCACGCACTTCACCAGCATTAGATCGCGCAGCTCGGGAAAGAGCGGCGCCGTATCGCCCAACCGCCGTTTGAGCTCCTCCTTGAGATGTGCATCGGCGACGCGGGCCAGCTCGCCCTGGGGCAGCTTCAGGAAGCGGTCCATCCGATCGTAGATGTCGGTGCGGTCAGGGGCGGGCGGCGCTTTCTTGCGGGTGAGCAGCTGGGAGACGTACGACTCGGTGACGCCCGCGACGCGCGCCAGATCCCGCTGATCCAGCCCCAGCGCGTCCAGGCGCCGCCGGATGACCAGGGCCACATCCATGGTTAACTACCTCCGTTAAGCATGACAGGAAAGATACTCTGTAACTTCACAATGCTAGTACAGCCCGGTACGTTGCGCCAGTCGGCCGCAGTGCTCTGAAGACCGTGTAGAGGGGTTGAAAACCCGAAAGCCGGAGAGCTGTGCTCCCCGGCTTTCGTTTAGTGTAGCGAACCGCGTTACCTCATCCGACCGGCGCTTCAGCGTGGGGGATGTGAGTCAGACTTCCTAGTTCTTGATGGACACACGCAGTCCATTGCTTCCTGCATTCCCTCCAGGCGCCGCACCGCCCGCGCCTCCATTACCGAGCACGAACACATTGCCGCTCTGGGCGAGCGAGCCTCCCTGCGCGACGATTCCGATGCTAGGGCCGCCGCCGCCGCCGCCGCCCGGGCCGCCCGCGCCTCCCCCGCCACCCGCGCCGCCGTTGCCGCCGGCGCCAACTTGAGGTGCATCGTTCGTCGCGCCGAGGCCACCGGCGCCGCCAGTGCCACCTGCCGCACCGACGCCAGCTGCACCGGCGCCGCCGCCGTTGCCCGTCTCGATTGTGTTGCCGCTGACCGTGAGGGTCGACAGCACGCCGACGATTCCGAACGAGCCGCCGGCACCGCCGCCGCCACCGCCGCCGCTCCCGGCGCAACCGCCAGTCCCACCACTACCGCCGCCATTGCCGCCGCCAGTGGGATTGAGCCCGCCTCCCCCGCCACCACCGCCGCCACTGCCGCCGTGTTGGCCGCTCGTTCCGGCAAGACCATTCGCCCGGACGTAGACGCCGAAGGCGGAGAAGCCTCCAAAAGCGTCACCGCCCGTTCCCGCGGCTCCGTTGAGTCCCGCGGCGCCGTTCTGTCCATTTTCCCCAGCGGGGAGCGGGGGCGTCGCGCCGCCGAGTCCACCGGCGCCACCATTGCCGCCGTTGGGTGAGCCGGGCTCGCCATTCAGGCCGTCGGCGCCCGGCGCCCCGCCTTGCCCACCTGTGCCACCGATGAGCGTGGTGCCGCTACACACGCGCGTGGTCTGAAAACCGCCGGCGCCTTCGGGTCCGTTCGCGCTCCCCGGCTGTCCGTCGTTGCCGACCACGCCATTCTGTCCCGCGGAACCAGTGAAGCCGTCTGTGCCCGCGGTTCCGTTGCCGGCAATCACGTGATTGCCCGAGATCGTCGCCACGCTATTGTTCAACACGATCCCGTAGGCGCTCTCGCGGAGACTGACCGCGTCACCGCTCCTGATGGTGAAGCCGTCGATGGTCACTCCCGTTACGTTGTCGCCCTGCACCGCAACGGCAGGAGTGGATGGTCCGGGGGCGATCGTCGTGACGAACGTCGCCGGCGCGCGCGTCCAGGTTGCGGCATCGTAGCCGCCGTACAGACTGATCCCTGCGCGCAGCTGCACATTCTCTGGATAGGTGCCCTGCGCGACATTCACTCGGTTCTTACCGGATACGCCGGCCAGCGCGAGCGCTGCACCGATTGTCTTGAGCGGCGCATCCCGCGTGCCGTTCGCCGCATCGTCGCCCGCGGGACTGACGTAAATCGCGGCCTCGGCGACGACCACCGTAATACAGCTCGGACTGCTCACGTTGCCGGCGGCATCTCTGCCGGTCACACAGACGACATGCGAACCGGCGCTCGCCACCGTCACGTGGGCCAGCACCGCTTCGTTTTGCTGATCGAATGCGCCGTCGCGCGCGGACATCGCGACGGGAGCGCCACCGTCAACCGAGTACGTCGCGCTCGCGATGTTCGAGCCGCCCGTCGCGGCGTCGCTGACGGTTGCGGTCAGGTCGAACGGCGTTCCTGCCGTCGGGTTGGCGGGCGACGTGGCCACGTCGCTCACGACCGGCGGCTGTACGTCGGTCAGCGTCGCGGTGAAAGTCGCGAACGTGATTTTCGCACCGGTGGCGTTGTCGACGGCGCGCGCTTCGACCTGCTGTGGTCCGGAGAAGCCGAGGGTCCAGCGCTCCTGGACGATCCCATCAGCGCTCGTGATCGCGGCACCGGCGAACACGCTGCCACCGCCCGAGACCACGACGAAATTGACGATCTGGCCCTTCACGGCGTGGCCGCGCGAGTCTTCCACGAGCGCCACGATCGGAGCCGGCAACTCCGTTCCCGGTGGGCCGGTCTGGTTGTTGCCCGACACGACGGACAACGAGAGTGGACCTGCGGCTTGGTTTGTGTCTACGGGAGCTACACACGAAGCGAGGACGAGAAGCGCGGCGAATAGGGCAAGTGAGCAGAGTCGCATAACTCCTCCTAGCGGGGCGCAGGGGAGTAGTCGAATGCGGAACGTTACCGGTGCACGCTAAACGGGGCGGTGTAACGGCCGCAAGGCTCTCACCACGCTTCGTACTTTCGTTGCATTTCGCACGCTAAAGTGCACTTCGCGCACGCCCGTGTCCCGCACCACCTGCGCCACATTGCTGTCATCGATCCCACCGCCAGCCAGAATCCCAATGCGGTCCTCCGCCTGAACCACCAGCCGGCTGATCCGCTCGACCCCCTCGGGCGCCGTCTTCCCCCCGCCTGACGTCAGCACCCGCTCCACACGGAGGTCGATGAGCTGCTGCAGGGCCACGGCGGGATCGGGACACGCGTCGAACGCCCGATGGAACGTCACGGGCAGCGGCCGTGCCGCATTGATCAGCTCACTAGTGCGGACTTGGTCGATATCCTGCTGCGCCGTCAACGCGCCGGTTACGATCCCGCGTGCGCCCGCTTTCTTCGCCTGGACAATCTGCTCGAGCATCTCGTTGTGCTCGGCGGCTGAGTACACGAAGTCGCCAGCTCGGGGCCGGACCAGCACGAAGATGGGGATAAGGAGCTGCGATCGGCACGCCCGTAGAACCTTCAGATCGGGAGTGGTGCCGCCATTGGCGAGATCGGTGCACAGCTCGATGCGGTGCGCGCCACCCTCGGCGGCCGCCAGGGCAGCCTCCACCGATTCGACCGCTGCTTCGACGAGAATATGCTGCGGTTTACTTGTGGCGGTAAATGATGCGACCCCTCGACAAATCATACGGCGACAGCGCGCACGTCACGCGATCTCCCGCCAGCACGCGAATCCGGAACTTGCGCATCTTGCCCGCAATCGTCGCGAGCACGGTGTGACCGTTGCTGAGCGTGACACGGAACGTGGAGTTGCGGAGCAGCTCCTCGACCTTTCCTTCCACCTCGATTGCGGATTCTTTCGCCATGCTAGTTCTTAATCTCCTCGGGGCGTTTGCCGGTGCGCCGCTCGATGTACGCCCGGTAGCCGCAGGCGCAGACTTCCATCGCCCGGCCAGCTCGATCGGTCTTGAACTCCATGCAACCGTGACATTCGGGACACCGCACCGAGCGGTCGGTCACCAGGGCGAGCCGCTCGGCGGCGCGGTTCACCGCTAATTCCGCGACGCGGAGCGAATGTGATGCACGCCGCCCAGCGACAACGCTACTTCCGCGGTACCGTACACCACGGGATGATCGCAGAGACACAGCGCGCTGTGCGGGATGGCTGGAGGATTTGCGGCGTCAGTGGTTCGATACGTCGTGCCCGCTGGGTTCGCGATGAAGCCGCCGCAGAGATGACAATGAATGGTAGGCATCGCGCAAGCTAGCGGATCGTACCGTCAAAAGCGACTTTTGGCGCGCAATTGAGCACAAACTAGCTTTCCGTCATGTTCGTGTCGCGGCTTTCCACGCCGATCGGCGAGCTGACCCTCACTGCATCCGACAGCTCGCTCACCGGAGTCTACTTCCCAACCTCGCGTCATGGTCCGGCGCCAGCCGGCGCTGACACATCGAACGAGATCCTCACCCGCGCCGGCACGGAGCTCAGCGAGTACTTCGCCGGCACACGCACGACGTTCGATCTGCCGCTCGACGCGACTGGCACAGCGTTCGAGCGCCGCGTCTGGGAGCTTTTGCGCGCCATCCCGTACGGCACGACGACGAGCTATGGTGAGCTTGCGAAACGTCTCGGCGATCCGAAGGAGGCTCGCGCGGTCGGCGCCGCCAATGGCAAGAATCCGATTCCGATCATCGTGCCGTGCCATCGCGTGATCGGCGCGAACGGTGACCTCACCGGGTTTGGTGGCGGCATCGAGCGGAAACGCTGGCTGCTGCAACACGAGGGCGCGCTACTGTTGTAGGCGTCCGACCAACTCATCCAAGAACCCCTGTTGCCCTGGCAAGATCTTCCTCTTTGCGGTCTCCAGGTCGAACCACGCCGCGCGATCGACCTCCGGAAACTCACGACCCTTCCACGTGAACGTGTTGCTGCGCACGTGCGCGGGGTCGCAATCCATCTGAACGGCCCACGCGTGCACGATCTTGCCGCTCTTCTGTCTGAGCGGCGTGAGCGGCACGAAGTCGCCCTCGGCCTCGAACCCCGTTTCTTCCGTGAACTCACGCCTGGCCGCCGCAAGCGGATCCTCGGTGGGCTCGAACTCGCCCTTGGGGATCGACCACGCGCCCGCATCCTTGGTCGCCCAGAACGGGCCGCCGGGATGGACGAGAAAGACTTCCGACGCTCCCTGTCTGTGACGGTAAAGTAAGAGCCCAGCGCTTTTAGCTACCACTCGTCGATGAGGAACACCGCCCCCGGCGCCGGCCGCAGTGGGCCAGCGCAAAGACGGATGATGCCGCGACAATTCGGCGCCAAGGGAACGCCATGATGAAAATCTAACTCTTCGTTGGGGGATAGATTCAAGACGTGCTCCTATCCGCCCTGGTCAGCACCTCCTCTCAGGTCGCCGCCACGTCGAGCCGCCTCGCCAAGATCAAGCTCCTAGCCGATCTCTTGCGCCAGGCCGCTCCCGCCGAGATCGAGCCGATGATCGCGTATCTCTCCGGCACCATCCGGCAGTCGAACGTCGGTGTGGGGTGGGCGACGCTGGTAAAGACCAAGACGCACGTCGGCACGTCGCCACGTCTGCACGTGCGAGACGTGGACGAGACGCTCGAGCAGATCGCTCATACATCCGGGAAAGGCTCGGCCGGCGCGAAGCAGCGGCTGCTCAGCAGTCTCTTCTCCAAAGCCACGGCCGCGGAGCAAGGCTTCTTGTTTCGCTTATTGACGGGGGAGTTACGCCAGGGCGCGCTCGAAGGAGTCATGGTCGAGGCGCTCGCGAAAGCGCGCGATCTGCCCGCCGCGGATGTGCGCCGAGCCGTGATGCTGGCGGGAGACATCGGCGCCGTCGCCAAGGGCGATGTCTCCAGCTTCAAGATCGAGCTGTTCCGTCCGCTCAAGCCGATGCTCGCGAAGACCGCCGCCGACGTGCAGGAAGCGCTCGCGGAGTTAGGGCCGGCGTCGTTCGAGTATAAACTCGACGGCATTCGGGTTCAGGTGCATAAGAGCGCGGACGAGGTGCGCATTTATTCGCGCACGCTGAATGACATCACGGCCGAGCTCCCCACCGTCGTCGACATATCGAGAATTATGGATATGAAGGAGGTCATACTGGACGGCGAAGCTGTCGTGCTGACGGCCGACAAGCGACCCGTCCGCTTTCAGGAGACCATGAAGGGTCTCGGCGGTGCTGTCCCCTTCTTTTTCGATGTTCTGTACGTCGACGGGACGTCAATGCTGGATCAGCCGTACTCCTCGCGTACCAAGCTGCTCCCGGAGACACACCGCCCACCGCACCTCGTCACAGCAGACCTGCAAGAGGCGAGGAGCTTCTTCGATGCGGCGCTAGCGGCAGGTCAGGAAGGGCTGATGGCCAAGGCTCTCGGCGGCGCGTACGAGGCAGGAAGAAGAGGAGGAAACTGGATAAAAGTAAAGCAGGCCAACACACTCGATCTGGTCGTCCTGGCCGCCGAGTGGGGCCACGGCCGCCGGCACGGCAAACTCTCCAACCTGCACCTCGGCGCCCGCGATCCCGAGAATGGCGGCTTCGTGATGCTCGGCAAGACGTTCAAGGGATTGACGGACGAGCTGCTCGAGTGGCAAACGAAGCAGCTGCAGGCGATCGAGACCCACCGCGAAGGGATCACGGTCTACGTGCGTCCCGAGCTCGTCGTCGAGATCGCATTCAACGGCCTGCAGGACAGCCCGCATTATCCGGGCGGTCTGGCACTGCGCTTCGCGCGCGTGGTACGATATCGGGAGGATAAGAAGCCCGAAGACGCCGACAGCATCGATACGGTGAGGAAACTGCATGGCGGCTAGCGTCCTGTTGATCCTGGCTCTCGTTCAGTTTCCGCGCAGCCAGCACGGTACCGTCACGCAACACATCCAGGGAACCGAAGTCAGCGTCTCCTATAACCGTCCCGTCGCGCGTGGCCGCGAGCTGTTCGGCAGCCTCGTTCGTTGGGATCGCATCTGGCACCCCGGCGCTGACTCGGCAACCACGATCTCATTCAGCAAGGACGTGACGATCGACGGCCATGCGCTGGCTGCCGGGCGCTACTCGCTCTGGACAATTCCCGAGGCTCCGCCGAAGCCGTGGACGGTGATCTTCAACCGCGGTGTCGGCGGATGGCACACGAATTATCCGGGCGAGTCGCAGGATGCGCTGCGGATTAGTGTGAGCACCGAAACCGGCCCGCACATCGAGACGCTCGCCTACTACTTCCCGATGGTGGATGCGGACTCGGCAGTCTTGAGACTACAATGGGGAACGGTGATTGTGCCAATGAAGATCAAAGTCACGCAGTGAACCAAAACAAACGCTTCGGGATGGTACAATGACTCCGCTCTTACTCGCCCTGGCCCTCGTCACACAGTCCACCGACATCGAGCGCGAAGCTGCCGCCGGCATCCTGCGGCAGATCGATTCGCTCGAGGCCCGGCTCAAGCCAACCGAGAACGCGCAGCGCCTGGCCGCGCGCAACGATCCGGCCCGCGACAGGGTGCTCGCGCGTGTGGCGACAGCCTGGAATAGCGAGCTCCAGAGCGTTTCCGACTGGATCGGTCATCACCCCGAGGTCGGCTGGCACGAGTTTCAGGCGGTCGACACGCTCACGACGCTCCTGCGGAGCTACGGTTTCCAGATCGATACCGTCGCAGGGATGCAAACGGCATTCGTCGCGCGCTGGACCTCGCCCGGCGGCGCCAACGGTCCCACGCTCGGCTTGATCGCCGAGTATGACGCGCTGCGCGGGACGCAAGGCGACTTTCATGGCGATCAGCACAACGCGCAGAGTCCCGTCGCCTTCGCCGCGGCACGCGCGCTAAAGGAGTACATGATGGAAGCCCGAGTGCCTGGGCGCATCATCGTCTACGGCACACCCGCCGAGGAGGTCGATCCACCCGCCAAGGCGATCCTGTGGAAGGCGGGCGTGTTCAAAGGCGCCGACATCCTGGTGCGCAGCCATTCGTCGGTCGAGACGCGGCGCGACCGGCCCGGATTCGGTGTCTGTTGTCTCAACATCGACGCGGTGAAGTACACTTTCACAGGCCGGCCCGCGCATCAACTCACCGCCTGGAACGGCCGCAACGCGCTCGAGGCCGCGGTGCAGCTCTATTCCGCCGTCGATCATCTGCGCTCAACGTGGCGCCCGGACCACCGCGTGCAGGGCGTGATTCCGGAGGGCGGGATCGCGCCCAACGTCGTGCCCGATCACACCGTCGTCGACTACTTCATTCGTTTTCCGGACGAGGTCTATCTCGAGCACATCGCGCGCATGATGACGGACGCCGCCAAGGGCGCGGCGCAGATGACGGAGACCGACGTCGAGATCACGCGCTACGGCGAGTACCGCGACGGCATCACGGTCTCGGCGCTCGAGGAGCTCTTCTTCGCGTACGCCAAGAAGTTCGGCGCTCCGGGATTGCAGGAGGAGAAGGGACGGCCGGCGGGCTACGAGGAAACGGGCTGGGTGAGTCGTGAGATCCCGGGCGTCGGCGTGACCGTGCGGAGCTCGTCGTTTGCGAATCACACCTACGGCATGCGTGACGACACATTCGCTGAAATCGGGCACAAGGCGTTCTTGATCGATGCCCAGCTCGAGGCCGCGGTGCTCTTCGACTTCTTGACGCGTCCCGAGCTCCGGGCGGCCGTCACTGAAGAGCACAGAACGTTGGCGGGACTGCAGGGCCAGTATCTGGCAGCGCTGCGGCGCGTCTATGCGCCGGAAATCGGCGCGGATACGGCCTTATCCAAGGAGAGCCGGGCGGAGCTTCGGATCCCGCAGGTCAAGCGTCCGTAGACGCATCTCCTCCAGGAAGCTGCTGCCCCCGGTCTCGCGTCCGAAACGGCGCTGGACACGGGTGAGCACCAGCCGTTCTCGCGCGCGGGTCATGCCGACGTAGAGCAAGCGTCGAGCCTCTTCGATCTCGGCGGTGATGTTGTTCGTCACCGTCTGGTAGCCCGGTATCTCGTAGTCTTCGACGCCGAGGATGTAGACGCGCGAGAACTCGAGGCCTTTGGTCGAGTGGAGCGTGAGCAGGTTCACGCGATCGGGCGCCAGCTCGACGCCTTCGGACGTCGAGAGCGCCACGCGCTCGAGCAGCAGGTCAATGCTGGCATCGAGTGACCCCGCATCCACCATGAGCGCACCGAGCCGCGCGACCGCGGCCGGGTATCGCTGCGCCGGCTCCGTTTCCGCACGCAGCCGCGCCATCAATGACCGGCCGCCGAGCCTGCGAATCACTTCCTCGACATCGGGTGCCGTAACACGGCTGCGCTCGCGCTCCATGGCATAGAACTCCAGCGCGTCGCTGTAGGGGCCCAGCGCGCGGAACCGTCCGATATTGAAGAGGAGCTCCTGCTCCTGGTTGCGCGCGCCGTGCTCGATGGCGAAGGCCAATCCCACGTAGTCGAGCAGGTTATTCAGCACTGCCTTGCGCGCACGCACGATCCGCTGCGCCTCGAGCTCGCGGTACACGAGCGCCAGCGTGCACGCGTCGTCCAGCGCGTGGTGCCCGCGGCCGACGTCGATGCCGCAGCGCGCCGCGATGTCCGCGAGTTTGCCCGAGTCCTGTGAGAGCGAGCGCACCAGCGGCAAGGTGTCGTAGAAGACGAGGTCGTCCACGCCACCGGCGTTCGCCGCCAAACGGCGCAGCACCGGGATGTCGAACTTCTGGCCGTTGTGGGCCACAAGAATGTCTTTGCCAACAAAGGCGTGGAACTGCGTGAACACGGCGTGGAACGGCGGGGCGTCCTTCACGTCGGCGTCGGTATAACCGTGGACCTCGGTCGCGCGACGGGAGATGGGCCGGTACGGATTCACCAGCGACTGGAACCGCTCGACGATTTCGCCGTTCACGACCCGCGCTGCCCCGATGTCGACCACGCCGCAGGTCGCCACGTCCATGTCCGTCGTCTCGAAGTCGAATGTGACGTAGCGCTCGAGGCGCGCGCCAAGGTCGGAGGCGTGCAGGAGCTGGAGAGCTTTGAAGACCGTCAGGGCGTCCGCGTCAATGATGGTGCTGGCAGGCGTCGAGGGCAGTTTGCGAAATCCCGCGGCTGCCAGCATCCCCCGCAAGGCGAGCTCGACGCCACCTCTCGGAGCGAACGAGATCTCGCTGGCTTGCTGCAGCTTCTCGGCGAGCGCCACAGCCTCAGGCATGTCCACCGGATCTGTCAGCTCGTCGTGCCGCTCCTCGAGCGCGTTGCGATAGGGGCCGATGCTCTGCGACAGCAGCTCGTCCACGACCGCCTGCAGCGTGCCGTGTGAGCGGGGGAGGGCGCGCAGGTTTTCCACCTGATAGACGAGCCGCCACAACTTCTTCGTGTCGGGGTCCTGGCCGGGCCGGCGGCGCGCCAGGTTGCGGACCGACGTGAGGAAGTCGTCCCGCGAGTCGCTCAGCGCGGCCTCGACCTCCTGCAGGAAATGCTCGGACAACACGCAGCGCGCGAACGCCTCGAGCGCCACCGGATCGTCGGGATGGCGCACCACGCGCAGCGCGGTGACGACGTACCTGATGACGTCGTCTTCCATCAGCGAGCGGCCGCGGGCCAGACGGCAGGGAATGCCGGCACGCAGCAGTCGCCCTTCGATGAATTCCCCCACCCGGTGTTTGCGGTACAGAATCGCGACATCGCGATCGCCGCCGATGTCGGCTACCACCCACGCGGCTTCCTCGTCCTCATCGCGGAACGCATGCGCCTCGACTTCGTACGGCGATTCGCGATCCGCCGAGAGCTGCTTGTGGAAGAGCTGCGGATTTTGGGCGAGCACGCGGCGGGCGGTCTCGAAAATCTGCCGGGAGCAGCGGCAGTTCTTTTCGAGGATTATCGGCTCGACGTCATAGTCGCGCTGGAAGCGCACCAGCACGTAGGGATCGGCGCCCGTCCAGGTGAAGATGGACTGCTCGTCATCACCCACCGCGAAGAAGTTGCCGTGCGGCTCGACCAGCTTCTTCAACAGATCGTACTGCACCGCGTTCACGTCCTGGAACTCGTCGACCAGGACATGATCCCAGCGGTCCGCGATGCGATCAGCGAGCGGCTCGGCCTTGATGATCAGCTGGTCGAAATCCACCATGTTGCGGTGCGCCAGCCAGCTCTGGTACTCGTGCAACAGCCGCTGGTCGTTGGATGTGAGACGGTAACCCTGAAAGCGATGCCGGCCGAACAGCGTCAGCAGCTGGCCACGCCGATCGGCCGGCACCCGTAAGCGGCTGAGAATCACCCGCTGGTAATCCTCGTCGGCAACGCCGAACCCCTGGCGCAGCCCGGCCGCGTCGGTGTGTTCGCGCAGCAGCGCGAGACACAGCGCATGGATCGTTCCGCGCGTCACCGCGTCTGCCCCGTCCCCATCGCCCAGCGTGTGTTTCAGCCGCTCCGCGATCTCCTCGGCGGCCCGGTTGGTGAACGTCACCGCGCAGATGCGGTGGGGATCGATGCCCGACGCGATCAGGTGCTGGATGCGAGAGATGAGGCAGTAGGTCTTGCCGGCCCCGGGCCCCGCGACGACCAGGACGGGGCCCATTGGGGCCTCAATTGCTCGAAGCTGTTGCGGAAGCGGAATGAGAGACACGGTCTATCATAATGCACGTTATTTGAAGAACACCACCGATACTAGTACAAACAGCGGAATCAATATGCCACACGAGTACGCCATGTAGCCGAAGAAGGACGGCATCTTCACACCGCTCTCTTCGGCGATCGCTTTTACCATGAAGTTCGGTGCGTTGCCGATGTAGGTGTTCGCGCCGAAGAATACGGAGCCAGTCGAAATCGCCGCGAGGAGCTTGGCCGCCTCTGGGTTCAGCACCATCGTTCCGATGTACGCGCCGTGCGGCGCCAGGCCTTGCAGCCCCGCGGCACTTGCCGCGAAGGCGAGATAGGTCGGCGCGTTGTCGAGCACGCTCGACAGCGCCCCCGCCGTCCAAAAGAAGTGCGCCGGAGTCTTCAAGGCGAAATCGGGTCGCTGCGCCCAGGCATTGAGCATTTCCAGCACCGGAGCCATGGTCGCGAAAATGCCGGCGAACAGCACGGCGACCTCGATGAGCGGCCCGAACGTGAAGGCGTTCTTGGTGCGCCGATCCTGCGACCCGGCGACATAGCCGATCAGCGCGAGCACCACGATCACCACCTCGCGCACATTCTGCGCCCACGGCTGGCCGCCTGCCGCCGCGCGCCCCGCCGCCAGGATCGTCAGGATGATGCCAAGCAGGATGACCATTTCGCCGACGCCCTGGATGCGCAGCGGCTCGTGGATCAAGACCTCCTCGTGCTGCGAGCCGGGCAGCTCCTTCTCATCCTTATCCAGGGCCCATTGGTCCCAGAGGTTGAATACAACAAGGAGGATGCCGTTGATCGCGAGCCACTGCGGCCACAGCCTGAGGGTCCAGCTGAACGGCACGCCCTTCAGGAAGCCGAGCAGCAGTGGTGGGTCGCCGATGGGGGTGAGGAGGCCGCCGCAGTTCGCGACAATAAAGATGAAGAAGATGACGATGTGGGCGACGCGCTTGCGCCCTTTGTTGGCCCGCAAGAGGGGCCGGATCAGCAAAACCGACGCGCCCGTCGTGCCGAGCACGTTGGCGAGCACGGCGCCTAGCCCAAGCATGCCGGTATTGACGAGTGGCGTGCCGGCGAGCGAGCCCTGAATGTGAATCCCGCCGGTAATTACGAACAGCGCGGCAATGACGACGATGAAGCTCAGATACTCGTGGAATTTTTCGTGCAGGACCTCGCGCCCCGGCTCCCCGAGGTCGAACCAGAAGTACACGAGAATCGGGAGCGAGGCGATGGCCGCGACGAGCGCTTTGTTGCGGTTCTGATGCCACCACTCTGGCGCAACGAGTGGCAGCAGCGCGATCGCCACGAGCAGTGCGACGAAGGGCAGGGCACTGATGAGCGTGAGTTGGGCGCCGAGCATAAGTTGGGACCATGCTGCTATTAGTGCTTGCGCTTGCGCAAGGCCCAATCGAGCTGACACCCGGGCTCGTGATCACCCACTCGGTCCGCGTGAAGTCCCGGACCTATCGCCTCTCTGGCCCGCCGATCACGATTCGAGGTGACAACATCACCGTCGACTTCGCCGGCGCGACATTGCAGGGGGGCGATCCCGAGATCGATCCCGATCAGCGGCGCGACACCGCGATCGTGATCGATGGCGGCCACAACATCCAGATCCTGAACGCGCGCATCCACGGGTACCGGTTCGGTATTCTCGCCCGCGGGACGGAGCGGCTCGCGATTCGCGCGAGCGACGTGAGCCATACGTGGAAGCCGTGTCTCTTCAGTCTCCTCGAGCACGAGAGTCTGGTCGACTGGCTCTCCTTTCACCACAACGAAAAGGATGAATGGTTACGGTTTGGGGCCGCGATCTACTTGCAAGACGTTAAAGGCGCGGACGTGCACGAGAACGTCGCGGCCGGTGGAATGAACGGATTGATGCTCGTGCGGTCGACTGGTGTGGTGGTGCGCGACAATAACTTCTCGTTCAATTCCGGGCTGGGCATCGGGCTGTATCGCTCGTCCGACGACACGATCGTCCACAACCGGCTCGACTACAACGTCCGCGGCTACAGCCATGGCCGCTACGCGCGCGGTCAGGACTCGGCCGACCTCCTGCTGTTCGAGCAGAGCTCGCGCAACTTCGTCGCCTTCAACTCGCTGACGCACGGGGGCGACGGGATCTTCCTGTGGGCGGGCCAGAGCACGATGGATTCGGGAACGGGTGGCGCGAACGACAACATCTTCTACGGCAACGACGTCAGTTATGCCACCGCCAACGGCGTGGAAGTCACGTTCAGCCGCAACGACATCATCGGCAATCGCGCGTGGGGCAGCGAGTACGGCGTGTGGGGCGGCTACAGCTTCGGAACCCGGATCGAGTCAAACGATTTTCGCAAGAACCGCACCGGGATCGCGATCGAGCACGGCCAGTACAACACGATCAGCGGCAACCGGTTCGACCGCGATTCCACGGCGATCCGGCTCTGGGCCGATTCGATCGAGCCATCGGAATGGGGCTATCCCAAGCACCACGATACGCGCAGCCACTCCTACTGGATCACGGGGAACGCGTTCGTGAGCAATCGCGTCGGCTTGAAGGTGCGCAACACGCAGGGCGTCGTCCTCCAGGGAAATCGCGCGAAAGGAGTGGACTCGCTCCTCCAGTGGGAGCCGATACCCGATTTCCAGGTGGGCGCCGTCACCGAGGATACTCTGCCCGACCGCGGGGGGCGCGACACCATTCCCGACAGCATTCCCGCATCCGAGCTGAGCCGCCGCGACCGTTCCGCCATCATCGTCGACGAGTGGGGACCCTACGATTGGCAGTCGCCGAAGCTGTGGTCCCTCGGCAGAGACTCGAGCGAAGTGCCGCGTTACCGCCTGGCCGTCCTGGGGCCCCGCCCCGAACGCTGGCGGCTGCTTGTCTCGCGCGGCGTCACCCAAGTCTCGCCGACCACCGGCTTTATCGGCGACACGATCCTCGTCACTCCACAATCACGCGGCGACTGGTCGGTGACACTCGTGTCCGGCGGGAATCGATTCTGGTACATCCGGTTCCAGCCAAGAATCGACTGGGCTGTCAGCTATTTCACTTGGACCGACTCGACGAATTTCTTCGAGCAGCCGCTGGGTGATTCCCTCGCCGTCCGCCCACCCGTGGCGAGGCTCGATTACATGTGGTATCGGCCGCCACGAGGATTCAGCCGCTTGCCACAGAGCCACTGGTCCCTGCGTGCGACCGGCAGTGTCACGCTCCCGTCCGGGAGCTACTCATTGCGGACGATCAGTGACGATGCCGTCCGAGTGTGGGTGGACGGCGTACTCGTGATCGATGACTGGACCTCCCCCCACGATTCCCGAGTGGATTACGCGCCGCTGTCGCCCGGGAAGCACGACCTGCGCGTCGAGTACCGGCAGGTCGATGGTTGGGTCGAGCTGCGCGTGGATATCATTCGCGGGTCAGCACGGAGCACTGGATCCCCAGGGCCGCACTAGCGTCCTGGACCGCTCTGTGACGGATCGCGAGCGGCTCGGGTTCACCGTACTCGATCGTCCCTTCGAACACGACGATCGTATGCCAATCTCCCGACAGCGCCGACCACCACCTGAGCGCCGCGAACCCTTCCTTATGTAGTGCCGCGGCCACGCCCTGCGTCTTCGCGACGTCGCGACTGGCCAACACGTCGGGCTTGATGTCGTACTTCACGAGCGTCGCGGGATCGCAGAGGTCGGCGAGCTTGAGCTGCTCCAACTGACATTCCACGAGCGCGAGTGTCTTGCCGGACTCGATCAGGTCCTGCGGATCGATCTTCTGGCCGCGGAAGCGTTGCAGCTTCTCGGCGACGGCGTGGACCGCGGTTTCGGCGAGATAGACGACGAGTTTTCCGGCGACGTCAAAGCGGCCGGAACCCTGTTGCGGAAAGATGTGACTGGGAGAAAACGACTCGCCCGGCTTCGCGGCGGGATCCCATGGAAAGACCCGCCACGGCATTAGGCGAAGGCGCCGGCCCTTTCAGCCTCGATCGCGGCGACGACTTCGGAGAGTCGTCCCTGCCGAATCACATCGATGGGCCGCCGGTCGCCCAGATGCGCATTCATACCGCGCAACCATTTGGCGATCGATCCCTCTTCCAGGAACCCTTCGAGCAGGGACACGACCGTATCGAGCCCGACCAGCTGCTCCCAGTTCCTGGCCGCGGGGGCTTCGCCGCGCTTCCAGCGGACCACGGCGCTGCGGTGCACGCCGAGACTGCGCGCCAGGTCCGCATCGTCGGGGAAGGCGACTTTGGCGACGTGATAGCGCTGTTTGACCAGCGATTTATTGGAGCGAACGCGCCGGGCCATGTACGCAACAATATTGTTGCGCAGCGGCAGAGTCAAGGCCCCCCGGTCCATCTGCCGGATTATGACCTTTCGCGCGGTTTCGATTGCGCGTGTACCCGAGCCCTGCGAGTGTGATCCAAGAGATGAGTGACATTCCCGATCGTACCACCGCCTACCTCGCCCAACGGCTCGATGCGGCGCGCGACCTCTACTTGCTGGCGCTCGCCGTCGGCGAACGGGGACCCCATCAATTCGGTACCCTTATCCAAGAGGCGCGCCTCCACTTCATCAATGTCATCGAAGTAGCCCGCAGCGCCGGGCTCGACACGATCGACATTCAGAACATGCTGGCCACCCACGACATCGATCTCGACGATGCGATCCGGCCGGACCTGCGGGAGCGGCTGGACGAGCTGCTGCGGGCACACGTGAATCCGCGATAGTTGGTGTGGGTGGGGGCGCAGCATGCTGCGCCCCTACAACTAGATTCCCTGTCCCATGCAGCACGAAGCCGCGATCATCGCGGGCGCCGGTCCCATCGGCCTCGCGTGCGCCATCTCCGCCAAACGGCGCGGGATCGATCCCCTCGTGATCGACGCGGGCGCGCTCGTCAACTCGATCGTGCACTATCCGATCAACATGACGTTCTTCACGACGCCGGAGCGGCTCGAGATCGGCAATCATCCGCTCGTCTGTGCGGGCGCCAAAGCCACGCGCGAAGAGGCGCTCAAGTACTATCGCGGCGTCGCCCGTGCAGAAGGCATCCGCGTCCAGACGTACACGAAGCTCATCTCCGCGCGCGAAGTCGAGACGCGCTTCGGTCGCGAGCCGATTTCGTGGGACAAGCTCGTGCTGGCCACCGGCTACTTCGATTCTCCCAACCGGCTGGGCGTGCCGGGCGAAGATCAGCCGCACGTCCGTCACTACTTCGATGAAGCGCACCTCTCCTACGGTCACGATGTCGTGGTCATCGGCGGCAAGAACTCGGCAGTCGAAGCGGCGCTGCAGCTGTTTCGCGCCGGCGCCCGCACCACGATCGTCTACCGCGGCAAGTCGTGGCCCAAGAGTGTGAAGTACTGGCTACGCCCCGACCTCGAGAATCGCATCAAGGCGGGGGAGATTCAGGCCCGCCTCGCGAGTCAGGTGATCGAGATCACGCCGCGCGAGGTAGTGGTGCGCGGCTGGCTCGGCAACAAGGAAGGCATCCCGGCAGATCGCGTCTATGCCCTGATCGGATTCCACCCGGACGTGCAGCTGTTTGAGCGAATCGGGATTGCGTTCGATCCCGAATCGGGACGGCCGGAGATCGATCCCGATACGCTGGAGACGTCCGTGCCGGGCGTGTTTGTTGCGGGCAGCGTCACGGCGGGCAACAAGATCTCGGAGATCTTCATCGAGAATGGCCGCTTCGACGGCGAGAAGATTTTCGGGACTCCGGCCGAACGGGCCACGGCGAAAAACCAGTACCTAGGGATTAGACGCGAGACTGGGGAATAGCCCAGCCCTTCCCATCGGCGACACACGCGGGCTAATTTGCGACCTATGTCCGAACTCCGCGCCGCCCTGGCGGGCGCGCTTGGCCCGCTGTATCGGATCGAACGCGAGGTACGGCCGGTCGGTGAGTACCGCCTCTTCGTGGCGACACAATCCGAGAACGGCACGCAGCTCCTCGTGAAGGTGCTGCCCGCCGTCTTGTCGCTCGGCATCAATGATCTGCAATTCGAGCGCGCGGTCCTTCTGCTCGGCGAGCGGCTGAGTCATCCCAATCTCGTGCGGCCGCGTGGCGCCGGCCGCGCGGGCGCGTTCGTGTACCATACGCGGCCGTTCGTGCCCGGGACCACGCTGCGGGCGTGGATCGGCAACAACGGTGCGATTCCGCTCTCGCGCACCGTCGAGATCATGCGCGGCATTCTGAATGGGCTCGCCTATGCGCACGCCGCCGAAATCGCTCACGGCGATCTCAAAGCCGAGAACGTGCTGCTCTCGGATAAGGACGTGCTGGTCGCCGATACCGGCATTGCGACCGTGCTCGGCAAGCCAGCAACGCAACGCAACGACATGGCCGCGATGCAGTCACTCGCGAAGGAGATGCTCACCGGCGCCAAGCCCACGGTGCGCGCGGAGCCGATCGAGCGCACGCGGGCGCTGCCGCTGTGGCTGACGGAATGGCTGCGCTCGCGCTGGTCGGACGCGGGGCGCGCGCTGGCGGGCATGCGACCGCCCCCACCCTCTGGCTCGCAATCCTCTCAGCTCTTCGCCTAACCGCTGCCTTGCAGCGCTGTCGGTTTCGGTCCATATCTCCCATCCCTCACGCGCCGGAGCGTCGTTCCGTGTTGCATCGCAAAGGCTCCCTGCTCGCCGTCATGTTCGTGGTCATTCCTGCCGTGCTCGCCGCGCAAGGCGCGTTCGGCTCTTCGCTCGCGATCAGTGGACACGAGGTGTACGTCGGCCAGCCGGGTAATTCCTATGGACCGGGGGTCGTCTACCGCTTCCGGGCCGACGCCAGGGGCGTCTGGCGCGCGGCGGAGAAGATCACGCGATCGAACGCCGCGAACGGCGACGGCTTCGGATCGGCGCTCGCAACCGCTGGCGACATGCTGCTCGTCGGAGACGCCAAGGCCGACTCCGAGAGTGGCGTCGTCTACGTCTTCACACGGAACGCGACTGGGGCCTGGCGGCAAACCGGGACCATCATGCCGCGCGAGCGGCATCCGGCCGATGCGTTTGGCTCGTCCATCGTGTTAGCGGGGGACCGCGCCTACATCTCGACGGGAATCCGCGGCTTTGGATCGATGGTGTTTACGCGCCGCAGCGGTTCGGTCTTTGTGTTCCGCAACACCGCCGGGACGTGGGCGGCGGAGACCACGCTGACGCCCCCTCCCAGCGACACGCTCAACAGCGCGACGTTTGGAAACGCGGCCGCGGCTTCAGGCTCGCGGCTCATGATCGGGAATTTCCGCGCGGACTCGGGCAACGGCGCCGTCTATCTGTACAGCCGTGATGCAGCGGGCGCGTGGAAGTACGAAACCAAGCTCACCCCGCCCGGCCAGGTCACCGCCCGCAACAGTGGGTTCGGCAGCTCGCTGATTCTGCGAGGCGATACGGCATTCATCGGTGCGAGCGGCGATCGGGGAGCCGGCGCGGTCTGGCTGTTTGCGCGCGACTCCACGAGCGGCCGCTGGGCTCCGGTCCAGCGGACGCTGCCGTTTGATGCCGCCGTGGGCACACGCTACGGCATCGCGATCGCCGAGGTCGGCGGCGACCTGTGGGTCGGTGCCGACGGCGCGAACTCCTTCCAGGGGCGTGTCTTCCGCGTCACGCGCGACTCCACCGGCTTCGCGAGCGTGACGAAGGTCGGTCCCGAGAAGCCGACGGGCAGCGACCAGTTCGGGCAGAAGTTGGCTGCCGCCGGCTCGCTGGTGGCGGTCGCCTCCGCCAACGAGGACTACGGTGAAGGTGGCGTGACGGTGTACAGCCGCCGTCCGACGGGAACCTGGGCTGTTGCGGCGCACCTCGTCGGCGAGGTCAGCAGCTTGCCCGCGATCACCGGCGGGAATCGTGAGTGCACCAACGGCAAGGTGCAGATTTTCGACTGCAATCAGGTGGACCTGATGTCATTCCTGCCGGTGTCGGCGATCGGGGGCAAGCGCGGCGTGCAGTTGAGCGACATCTGGGGCTACGACGATCCGGTCACGGGGAAGGCCATCGCGATCGTCGGTCGTGTCGACGGGACGTCGTTCGTGGACATCACCGACCCCAGTCGTCCCGTCTACCTGGGCGATCTGCCGAAGACCGCCGCATCGCCGGGCTCGTTCTGGCGCGAGATCAAGACCTACAAGCACTATGCGTTCATCGTATCCGATGGCGCGCGCAATCACGGCATGCAGATCTTCGATCTGGACCGGCTGCGCGGTGTGCGCACGCCGCAGACGTTCACCGAGGACGCGCACTACGGCGTGGCGCACAGCGTCCACGACATCGTCGCCGATACCGCGAGCGGCTTCATCTACTTGACGGGCTCCAACGCCGGCGGCGAGATGTGCGGCGGCGGCCTGCATATGGTGGACGTGCACGATCCGCAGCATCCCAAGTTCGCCGGCTGCTTCTCCGATCCGCAGACCGGCCGGCAGGGCACCGGCTATACGCACGATGCGCAGTGCGTCGTCTATCACGGGCCGACCGTGAAGTACCAGGGGCATCAGATCTGTCTCGGGTGGAACGAGACGCACCTGTCGATCGCGGACGTGACGGACAAGGCGCATCCCGTCGCGATCTCGCGCGCGACGTATCCCAACGTCGGCTACGCGCACCAGGGATGGCTCACCGACGACCATCGCTACGCGTACGAAGATGACGAGCTGGACGAGATCCAGGGATTTGTCGACGGCACCCGGACGTTGATCTGGGACGTCAGCGATCTCGAGAACCCGATCCTCGGCGGCCAGTATATCTCCAAGAACAAGGCGACCGACCACAACCTCTGGCTGGTCGGCAACACGATGTATCAGTCGAACTACGTCAGCGGTTTGCGGCTGCTCGACATCACCGATCGCCTGCATCCCAAGGAGATCGGCTTCTTCGATACGCATCCGGTGGGTCCGGATGAGCCCGGGTTTGAGGGGACGTGGGGCAATTATCCGTTCTTCAAGAGCGGGGTGGTGGCGGTGTCGAGTATGACCGAGGGACTATTCATTCTGAAGAAACATCCGACGCCGCCCGTGCCATGATGACGCTGATAATTGCGGTGCTGATTGCCGTAGGGCGGATGGGCGGATGGGCGGATGGGCCGTCCGCGCATTCCGCCGCCCATCGGCCCATCAGCCCATCGGCCCATCCAACTCTCGTGTACGTGGCCAACCAGGCCTCGGGGAAAGTCACGGTCATCGATGCGGCGACGGACTCCGTCGTCGCCGTCGTCGATTTCACGACACTCGGCTTCTCGGCGCACCCCAAGCCGCATCATATCGTGGTCGAGCCGGACGGCTCCTACTGGTACGTCTCGCTCGTGGGCGACAACGCGGTCGTGAAGCTCGATCGCAGCAATCACGTCGTCGCGAAAGCGGAGACGGTCACGCCAGGCTTGCTCGCGCTCGACCCCAGGAGTGCTCTGCTGTACGCGACGCGCTCGATGTCGGCGGTCAATGCGCCGGCGCGGATCGCGGTGATCAACCGCAAGACCATGACGCCCGAAGAAGTCGAAGTGCTGGTGCCACGGCCGCATGGGCTCGCCGTCGCGCCGGACGGCCAGCACGCGTACGTCGCGAGCCTCGGCGCGAACCAGCTCGCCGTCTACGATGCCAAACGTGAGCACGTCGGCATCGTGGACGTGCCGGGTGGCGATACCAGCCAGGTCATCGTCGGGCTCGCGGTGTCGCCGGACGGGAAGACGCTCGTGGCGACGGCGCAGCTCACGGGCAAGCTCCTCGTGTTCGATCTCGCCGATCCCGCCAAGCCGAAGCTCGTGCAGCGCGTGGCGACGGGCGACTGGCCGTGGCTGGTCACGTTCACACCAGATGGCGGCGAAGTGTGGGTGCCGAATCAGCGGTCAAACAACGTGACCGTCATCGACGCCAGGCGCTGGGGAGTCATCACAACGGTGAATGGCGAGTTCGCGCAACCGGACGGCATCGCCACGTCCGGAGACGGCCGTCTGGTGTTCGTCGCGAACCACAACACCGATAACGTGATGAACATGGGCGGAATCAGTATGGCGATGCCTGCGCCGGGCACGACGGCGGCGCCCGGTCGCGTCATCGTGATCGACGCGAAAAAGCGCGCCGTCGTGCGACGCGTGGATACCGCGCCCGATGGCTCGGGTTTGGGAGTCGGCGGAGGGAAGCCCTGAGGCTCGCCGCGGTGCTGCTTGCGATGACCGCATGCACGCACCGCGCACCGACCGCCTCGACCGCCGCAGTTGTTCTTGACCGCCGCATTTCTCCTTTCCCAGTTCTCGACTCAACCGGCCGAGCCTACAGTCTCCCGTTCCTAGGCGGCTTCGAGCACCCCCGCCCGCAGCTCCTCGACATCGACGGCGACGGCGTCCTCGACCTCTTCATTCAAGAGAATTCGGGCGAGCTGGAACTCTTCCAGCGTTCTGCTGATGGCTGGCGGCTGACGGCAGACGGCTTCCAAAGCATCGACATCGGTGAGTGGTACCGCTTCGTCGACGTCGATGGCGACGGGCTTTACGATCTTTTCGCCGAGTCGCCGCTGAGCGACATCCGCTACTATCGCAATGTGGGAACGCGTAGCGCGCCGCGATTCATCGTTGCCGCCGATACGCTGAAGGACGTGCAGGGTGTCGCGATCTATGCCGACCGGCAGAACATCGCCCAGTTCGCCGACATCGACTGCAACGACAAGCTCGACATGCTGCTCGGGCGGGTGGATGGCACGATCACGCGCTACGAGCTGCAGGGCCTCGATTCCAATCGGGCACCCCGCTTTCAGCTGATCACGGAAAAATTCGAGGACATTCAGATCATCGGCCAGCGCCAGCCGTCCATGCATGGTGCCAACACCATGGCGGTGCTCGACGTCGATGGCGACGGCGACCCCGACATCCTCTGGGGCGACTTCTTCGAGCCCGGGCTCCTCTGGCTCCGCAACCAGGGCAGCTGCGCTCATCCCGACTTTCACGGCGACCGGATTCCATTCCCTCCGAACGCCCCGCTCGAGACGAGCGGTTACAATGCGCCCGCCGCCGCTGATCTCAATGGCGATGGGAGGCTCGATCTTGTCGTGGGCGTGCTGGGTGGCGCGTTCAACCCGGTGAAAACAAGCACCGCAAATCTGTACGAGCTCGACCAGACGGCGCCTGGAACCTGGACGGTCTCCACGACGCATTTACTCGACGGCATCGATCTCGGGGCCGAAACGATTCCGGCGTTTGGTGATATCGACGGCGACGGCGATCTCGATCTGGTCGTCGGAACGAAGATCGAACCCGATAATCCGAAAACGGGTGGCGTGTACTGGTTTGAGAACGTCGGCACACGCACGGCGCCGGCATTGCGGCTCCGTGGTCACCTCACCGTGCTGCCGGCATTTCACGACGCGCCGGCGCTCGGCGATCTCGATGGCGACGGCCTTCCCGACCTGGTGGTCGGACAGTTTCAAGATGCCGTCGCGTGGTATCACAACAGCGGGCGCAGCGGAGCCGGTCGTTTCGTGCTGGTCGATTCGGCGCTCGTCCGCTTGCCGCGCGGCAGCAACGCGGTGCCCGAGCTGTCCGACATCGACGGCGACGGCGATCTCGATCTATTCCTCGGTGACGCCGCGGGGCGCATCGCCTTCTTTCGCAACGAAGGCTCGCGACAGGTTCCGCATTTCGTGTTGGTGAGCGACGACTATCTCGGCAAGCGTCCCGGCCGACGAGCGGTGCCGCGCTTCCTAGGCAACGTGCTGATCGTCGGAACGGAACGAGGTGGCGTAGACTCGACGCTCAGGGTGCGTCTGCCGCCCTATGCCGCGCCGGCGTTCGCGGACCTGCGCGGTAGCGGCGTGCCTGATCTCTTCGTGGGCGCAGCGGGCGGCGGGATCCTGTACTACCATCGTTGACACCTTCCCGTTATTCTCGCGTAGTAGGCATCGTCCCCTTTTCCATGGATTTGGTCATGAAGCCTGTCCTGCAGCTCGCCGCCGTTGGTTTGCTCGGCATCGGCCTTTGGAAGCTCGCGGCGGTATTCCTCATGCCTCTGCTGTTCTTCGTGTTCAAGATCGGGCTGATCATCGCCCTGGTCATGCTGGCCTTCTGGTTCTTCAACAAGAAGAACCGTGGTAAGGAGGACACGCCGCCACCCGCGGCATAGTGTCTCCCCGAACACAACGCGAGGCGCGCCAAGGCTGAATCTACCTGGCGCGCCTCGTGCTTTTCCCCCCGGCGAAAGGGGGGCACCATGACCAACTGGAAAGCTGTCACCATCTCGCTGGCGCTCGCTTTGGGCTGGATCATGGGGAATCCGGCGGTCGCGCTGGGCCCCGCTCCAGATCCACAGGCCGAGGTCCAGATGAATATCGCGCGCGTCGAATCGCTCACGCAGCATCTGCGCAGCTATCCCGAGGATGTCAGCGCGATTGAGGACCTCGCTGCGCTGTACATGGCGAACGGGTCCTATGACACCGCGATTGCACCGCTCGCTCGAGCGCTGCAGCTCGATCCGCATCGCCGCAGCCTGTGGGTGGCGTTGGATGTCGCCGTCATCCGGTCGGGACGGAAGATGATTACAGATGCGGAGCTGACAAAAATGGCGGCGCGGTTCAAGGAAGGTCTGGCTGTTGACTAAAAGTGGCGGCGAAAGGCGGCAAAGGGGCGGCAACTGCATTTGCCGCCCCTCGCCGCCGTCTTATTCGCCGCCTTTCGCCGCCCCTATTGGTCCACCCATGTCGACCTTACGTCATACGTCACGTTATAAACCAGCTCGTTGATCAATCGGCCGTACGCATCGTTCGGATCGCGCGCCGAGAACGATGGCGTGCCGCCGATGAAGGAGAGGCCGCCGACTTCCGCGGTGGACGACGAGCTCTTGCGCCACATGACGCCGCCAGTGCGCGTGTTCATGAGCCACACCGACAGATCCACGGTGACCGTCGCGCGCACCACTGGTGCCAGACCGGACGTGAGTCCGCCGTGCGGTTTCACATTCGAGATCTTCAGATGACCGAAGAACGCGACAGGGGTGCCGCTGCTATCGGAGGCCGCCGCGAAGACCCGCGAGGAATCGGCGGACGTGAATTCGCGCATCTCGATACCGCTCTGCGCGGCGAGCACGTACTCCTCGAAGCGTTGCGTCGCAAACTCGTGGAGATTGCCTTTGGCGTTCTCGACCGAGAATGTGAACAGGCCGATGTTGTGATACGGCACCAAGTTCAGCGTCGGTGGCAGCAGCACGCGCTGCCGCAGGGGGCGATGCGAGCCGCCGCAGCCGATAATCGCCAGCGGACCCAAGAAGCTGATGAGAATGCGATGCACGCGCATAGGCACCTCGGTCGGTGGAGACTCGGAGCACCAACATAATGCGTGCCGTCGGTATGGTGGGAACCTGGATCACAGTCCCCCTTTGGATTAGGGGCGCTGTTTTCTCGGAGGCGGGGGAGCTGTCTCTGTGCTAGGCCACACTTGCGTCGGAACGACACTGGGAATTGGCTGCGCGCGGATGTACGTGATGACCTTCCAGATCGCGCCGGGCGACATGACGCCGCCGTAGGCGGGCATCCCGCGCGGCCGGCCATAAAAAATCGATTCGAACAACGCGCCGTCCGTGCCACCGTATCGCCAGCGGCCATCCACGAGACTCGGTCCCACCCACCCGGTCGCGCCGCCACCGTGGCATCCGTCGCAGTTCATGGCGGTGAAGATCCTTCCGCCATCGGCGACGATTGTGGAATCGGATGCGATGGGATTCTTGACCTCGACGCTCGGCGGTTGGCTGCCACCCGCAGCGACGTGATCGGGATAGCGGACGGACATGGGCACTCCGCCGGCGTTCGAACGCTCACAGGCAGCGACCAGCGCCAGGACCACGCACGACGCACCACGCACGACGCACGGTTTCATACGCACGACGCACCACGCACGACGTACGGTCTTACAGGCCGAAGATCCAGACCATGCCTCCCTGGCTCGTGTGGCGTGCGAGGTCGGGCGCGAAATCGGCGGGCGGCCGGACGTCGGCGGGATCGTCGGAGCGCACGTCGCCGGAGAGCAGAAACCAGTCGCCCCCGATGCCGGCGTAGACGGCGATGTACTGCTTGCGATCGGGTCCGCGAAACGAGATGGGCGCGCCCACAACACCGGAGCCGACCTTGAACTTCCAGAGCGCTTTGCCGGTGCGCGCGTTGGCGGCCTTGAACCAGCCGTCGAGCGTCCCGTAGAACACGACGTCGCCTCGGGTGACGACACTGCCGCTCCAGACCGGAAACTTCTCCTTGATGCCCCAGACCTTACGCCCGCGCGTCGCGTCCCACGCGATGAACTCGCCCATGTTGCCGCCGGGCCCGGCGAAGTACGGTGTCGTCGCGCCGATGTACGGCGTCCCGGGAATGCGCGTCACCGGTGCGGCCGCAAAGTTCATGCAGAGATTGTTGGTCGCCGTGTAGAACAGCCCCGTGCGTGGCGAATACGAAGACGGCGAGGCGGGGCTCTTGCCGCCCTCGAGACTCGGGCGGATCCCTTTCACGTCGCCACGAGAGGCGCCGGTCGTCTTGCTCGTGTCGAGCACGGGCAGGCCGGTCGACCGATTGATGTGTTTCGCCCACGTGACATTCGCGAACGGCTCGGCGACGAGCAGCTCGCCGCTCCTGCGGTCGATCGTGTACGCGAAGCCGTTCTTGTCGAAATGCACCAGGACTTTGCGCAGTCGCCCGCCGACCACCAGGTCGACCAGAATCATCTCGGCGTTCGAGTCGTAGTCCCAGCTGTCGTGCGGCGTGAACTGATACGCCCACACCAGCGCTCCGTCGCGCGGCCGCCGCGCGAGCACGCTGTTGGTCCATTTGTTCTCGCCCGGCCGCTGCTCGGTGTTGTACGGACCGGGATTGCCGGTCCCGAAGTAGATGAGGTCGAGCTGGGCATCGTAGGAGATCCAGCCCCAAACCGGTGCGCCACCGCGGCGCCAGGAATCGCCCTGCCACGTCGAGACGCCGATGTTCGCGTCCGCGGTGTAATGCCCGCGTCCCGGCCGTGCCAACATCAGCGAGTCTGGGCCCATGTTGTGGGCGGTCCAGAGAATCTTACCGGTCCGGAGGTCGAGTCCCTTGACCCAGCCGTAGATGCCGAACTCGCCGCCGGACGGCCCCACGATCACGCGGTTGCCGGCGACAAACGGCGCCATCGGCGTCGTCTCGCCCTGGTTCATGTCGGCGATCTGCGTCTTCCACACTTCACTGCCCGTGACGGCATCGACGGCTACCGTGTGCCCGTCGAGCAGATTGTAGATGATCTTGCCGTCCGCGTACACCGCGCCGCGGTTGATGGCATCACAACACGCTAGCCCAAGCGCGGTAGGATTCACGTCGGGCCGATATTTCCATTTGAGCGGATAGCCTTCGCGGGTCAGGTCGAAGGCATAGAGCACGTTGGGGAAGGGCGTCACGACGTACATCGTGCTGCCTACGACGAGCGGCTGTCCCTCATGGCCGCCGAGGACGCCGGTCGAGAAGCTCCAGACCGGACGGAGGCGGGCGGCGTTCGCAGCAGTGATTTGTGCGAGAGCGCTGTAGCGCGTGGCGGCGTAGTCTTTCGCCGGCATGGTCCATTGTCCGTCGTCGCGAGGGGGGATTCCCTGAAGGATGGGCAGCAAAAGAACAAGAAGGAAAGGCGCCGGACGCATGTTGTAATGATACCAGTCCGTCGCTAGAGCGCCCACCGCAGCGACAGGGCCGCCGAGCCATAGCGCCAGTTTCCCGCGGTCGTCGCTGCTTCACGTGCGATCGGTGAGTCTTCGCCTTCGAGCTCGAGCTGGAGCGCGCGCCCGGGAGCGAGCGGCGCGGTGATGAAAGCGTACCCGCGCAGCGAGCGGGTCCACGGCCCCGGCTGGCCTCCAAACTCCGCGACCCGCTGCGCGCCCGCGCCGACATCGAGAGCGAGCAGCCAGCCGCGCGGGGTCTCGAGCTCTACGTAGGACCCCGCTTCCACTACCTGGCCGAGCCGCGGCGCGAAGTAGCCCGCGGTGCTGGCGTGCGAGTAGCGGATCTGGTGGACCTGACCCGACAGCTCGATTGCTGGCGACAGCGCGACCGCGACTACGCCGCCGAGGGCGGTGCGATGATTCAGATCCGCGATATCGCGCAGCAATGCAGTCCGCCCGAGGCCGCGCAGCTTGAGCGTGCGCGTCAGGGGGATCTCTACCACCGCGCGTAGCTCCGTTCGCACCACGCGGTTGTCCACGAGCAACGGGCTCACACCCAGCACGCCGCGTTGCGCGCGGATATCGACGGCCGCGCCGCGGGCGGAACTGCGCCAGCGCGCGCGCACCCGGCCCGTGGGAACGACAGTCGTGCTCCCACGGTCGCTGCGTTCGAGTCGGGTTCCTCCAAGGGCGCCTTCAACGCTGGCCAGTCGGCTCGCCCGCCACGCGGCGCGCAGCGCGAGCTGCTCTAGCCCCGCGGTACTGGCGCCGTCCGTCACGCGATCATGGCTCGCTTCTACGCCGAGCCGCAACGGCCCACGCGCCTGGAGCTCGGCGCTACCACCCAGACGGAACGTCGTGTTTCCGTCCGAATCGCGGCTGCCACTCACCAGTGGGGTGATCGCCGGCGCGGCGGCGCGAGCGCGGGCGAGTACCTTGGCCCGGCCGGCGACGGCCTCGGGCTCGCCGGGCGCGAGTCGCAGCGCGGCGTCGTAAGACTGCAACGCATCCCCGTACCGGCCGGCGCGGGCCAACGCCTCGCCCACGGCCATGTAGCCCCACGGATCCTCCGGCTCGAGCTCGACGTAGCGCTGGAACAGCCGCAGCGCTTCGGCGGGGTCGTCGCGCGTGAGCTCGGCGAGACGATAGGTCGCGTGGGAGTTCTCCGGATCGGCAGCGAGCACGGCCGCGTACTCCCGGGCTGCCACGATCTCCGCTCTCGCTGCCCAGGCGGAGTCCGCGCGTGCCAGGTGAACAGGCACGGGGGGGCGGCGCGGACTCTGCGCCAGCGACACGGGTGCGGCGATGACCGCGAGCACGACCAGTGACGCCACACGCCGCCACTGCTGTACGATGGAGCGTTCGTGGCTCAGCGACGTCTCCTGCCTCACGCGCCTCGCCGGCCGCTTGCCGCGGTGGACCCACAGCCGGAGCAGCTCGACCGCGGCGAGTACGGCGGCGAGCGTGCCGAAAGCGAGCGCGATGCTCACGAAGCGGAGTACGTTGCCCGGAGGCAGTGCGCGGCCGGCCGTGCCGATCGGCCGCGCGGCCGCGAGCGCGAGGCCCAGGAGCCGCCCGGTCACCCACATTCCTCCGAGGACCCCGCCGGTGATCGCGAGCTGCCCGGTCACGACGCGCCAATCGCCTGCCGGACGGCCACGGAGCCGGCGGTAGACTTCGCGGAACGGCATGACGAGCGCGCTCGCGAGGTAGAAGATCCCCCCGATCCCCGTGCCCGGCAGCCCGACGGTCACCGTCAGTGTCCCTTCTTGTAGCGCCGCAGCGGGCGACCCAGCAGCAGTTCGGCGCACACCGCGCGCAGGAAGTAGACCGCGTTGACCAAGCGAAGCACGAAGAAGGCGGGAACGCTCGCCAGGGCCCGGCCGACCTCCCGGCGCGGCGCGGCCCCGGCGAGCACCGGCACGAGCACGGCGGGGGCGTCGATCACGTAGCCCAACAGCAGCCACGGGTTCGCGAACAGGAGGGCGAGCACCGGTAGGGCGACCAGGTACAGGGCGGCGGCGAGCGTCGCATCCCAGAATGCCACCGCGACGGCGGAGCGCAGATATGGTACGGCGAGCACACCACGCCAGTGCAGCTTCACGTTCTGGATGAAGCCGTGCGACCAGCGTTGCAGCTGCGTCCCCATGAGGCGAAAGGTGCGCGGCTCGATCGGGTAACACACGGCGTCGGGCACGAAGCGCACGGCGTACCCCGCCTGATACAGGCTCCATGTGAGGTCCATGTCTTCGGCGAGAGTGCGATTGGACCAGCCGCGCTGCCCCCGCAGAATGGCCGTCCGGTACATCGAGAAGCAGCCGGAGGAGATCAGCGGCTTCCCGTAATACTCCTGCACGCGCTTGTAGTAGGTGAATGCGAACAGGTACTCCACATAGCGCCCACGCTCCCACATGCTGCGGACGCGCTGGGGCAGCACGAAGCCGCACGCGGCCGCGACGCCGCGCTGGGCGAAGGCCGGGAGCAGCCGCTCGATCGCGTCCGCCGCGAGCACCGTGTCCGCGTCGACGGCGATGGTGAGTGGGGTGCGGACGTATCGGAGGGCGAACGTCTGCGCCCCCGCTTTGGAGCCCGTGTTCGCCGGTGGGCGCACGACGATGACCCCCAGCGCCCGGGCGACGTCGCCGGTCCCGTCGGTGGAGCAGTCGTCCACGACGATGATTTCACGCGGTCGCGCCGTCTGCGCCTGGAGGCTCCGGATCGTGTCCGCCACACTGGCCGCCTCGTTGAAGGCGGGCACGATGACCGTTACATCCGCGCCACTAAAGAAGGAAAGCATTAAGCTGAAGAGGCTGGCACCCCTCTCGCGGTAACCAGCAATTCGGTGCCAGGTTGGTGGACCGTTCGGTTATGGGACGCACCAATCCCACAACCGAACGCGCCGGCTCTCGTCACCAATCGCAATGCGTTGCACATGCATGACTTAGCATTGCGTGTCACTTGGTATGGTCCGTGCCTAGAGGTTCAGCGTGGACATCCCACGTGCACCAACCAAAAGCAGCAAACGCTATGTCCAAGGAGGTATCGCCGCCGGCGGTCTGATCCTGGTCACGTTCCTGCTCGCCAGCTTGAAACCCGCGGCGCCCAGTGTCGATCGCGAGGTCGTGTCACTGGATGCGGTGCGCCGGGGGACGATGGTGCGTGAGGTTCGTGGACCCGGTACGCTCGTCCCCGAGCACATCCGCTGGATCTCGGCGCTCACGCCCGCGCGAGTCGAGCGCATCTTCGTCCAGCCGGGCACGCCGGTGCAGGCGAACACGGTGCTGCTCGAGCTGGCGAACCCGGACGTCCAGATCGAAGCGCTCGACGCTCAGCGCCAACTCACGGCCGCCGAGGGCGAGCTCGTCAATTTGCGAACCAGTTTGCAGGGCGGGCGGCTGACGCAGGCCGGCGTCGTGGCCTCGACCCGCAGCCTCTATCTCCAGGCAACCCGCGACGCCGCTGTCGCCGACTCGCTTAAAGTGATCGGCGGTCTGTCGCGCAACGACGTGACGCTTGCCCATGAGAAGGCGAGTGAGCTCGAGGCGCGCTACGACATCGAGAAGCAGCGCCTCGATCTGCTGACGTCGACGGTGGATTCGCAGCTCGCGGTGCAGCGCGAACAGGTCGTGCGGCTGCGCGCGATCACCGCGTTCCGGCTCAGCCGGCTGAGCTCGCTGCAGGTGCGTCCTGGCGAAGAGGGCGTCCTGTCGGAGCTCAACCTCCAGCCCGGCCAGTGGGTCGTGCCCGGGACGATTCTCGCGAAGGTCGTCCAGCCCGGAAAGCTCAAGGCCGTGATCCGCATTCCCGAGACACAGGCGCCCGGCCTCGCGATCGGACAGATCGCAGCGGTGGATACGCGCACCGGCATCGTCGCCGGACGCGTCATTCGCATCGATCCCTCCGCACAGGAGGGAACGGTGACGGTGGACGTCGCGCTTGACAGCACTCCCGCGTCGGCACGGCCCGACATCAGCGTGGACGCGACCATCACGATCGAGCGGCTGAATGACGTGTTGTTCACGGGCCGTCCGGCGTATGGCCAGCCCAACAGCACGATGGGGATGTTCAAACTTGTCGAAGGGGGTCGCTACGCCGTTCGCGTTCCCGTGAGGGTGGGTCGCACCTCGGTCAACTCGATCGAGATCGTGCAAGGGCTCGCGGCCGGCGATTCGGTGATTCTGTCGGACATGACGCGCTATGACAATGTGGAGCGAGTGCGACTGAAATAATGCTCGAGCATTTCATTCAGGACGTTCGCTACGCAATCCGCACATTGGCGCGGAGCCCGGCATTCACGCTCGGAGTGGTCCTGACGCTGGGTCTCGGCATTGGTGCGAACGTGGCGATGTTCCCCATCGTAGACCGGATGCTGTTTCGGCCGCCGCCCTACCTGCGCGATCCCGCGACCACCCACCGCGTCTATCTCGCGCGGTTCTACCGCGGCGAGGAGTTCATCAACGGAGGCGTGCAGTACGCGCGCTACGTGGACCTGACGAACGGCACGACCTCTTTCTCACGGACAGCGATATTCACCGAGCGGGACCTCGCCATCGGCCGCGACGCCGACGTGCGCGAAATGCGGATCGGCGTTGTGAGCGCGAGCTTCTTCGGGTTCTTCGACGCCCCGCCGGTGCTGGGACGCTACTTCACCGTCAGCGAGGATGCGGCCCCTACGGGGACCGCAGTGGCGGTGGTCGGCTATCAATTCTGGCAAACGCGCTTCGGCGGGCGTCGCGATGCCATCGGGTCAACGCTGCAGATCGGTCCGACGCTCTACACGATCATCGGTGTGGCGCCGCGGGGGTTCGTCGGCCTGTGGCCCAACCAGCCGCCGGCGGCGTTCATCCCCATTGCGAGTTACGCCAACGCCGAGCGCGTCAATCTGCGGGGTGAGCGGTGGTGGACGACCTACCACTGGACCTGGGCCTCGATGCTGGCGCAGCGTAAGCCCGGAGCGACGGTGGCCGCGGCGACCGCCGATCTCACGGACGCCTACGCGCGGAGCTACGCCGTCCAGGCGGCGGAAAGTCCGAAGGGGACGAGCCCAATCGAGGTCGCCCGGCCTCGCGGGATTATCGCCTCCGTGCTGAGCGAGCGCGGGCCCAACGAGTCGAGCTTCGCCAAGGTCGCGACATGGATCAGCGGCGTCGCAGTGATCGTTCTACTCATCGCCGCGGCCAACGTGGCGAATTTGTTGCTCGCACGTGCCCTCAAGCGCCGGCGTGAGATCGCCGTACGGCTGGCACTCGGCGTGAGTCGCGGGCGTTTGCTCTCGCAGCTTGTGACTGAGAGCGTGCTGCTCGCCGCATGCGGCGGCGTGGCAGCGCTGCTCGTCGCGGAGTGGGGTGGTGCGGTACTGCGCGCGGGCTTCCTGCCGAAATCCGCCGACCTGAGTGTCATGGCCGACACCCGCACGGTGATCTTCGCTGGGGTGGCCGCCCTCCTCACCGGTCTCCTCACCGGGCTCGCCCCCGGACTGCAGGCGCTGCGTCTCAACCTTGTGGGCGACCTCAAGGCGGGAGCACGCGAGGGCAGCTACCGCCGCTCGCGCCTGCGTGTGGGATTGCTCATCGCACAGGGTGCGTTATCGGTCGTCCTGCTCGTTGGGGCAGGTCTGTTCGTGCGCAGCCTGTATCACGTGCGAGTAATCCCGCTGGGCTACGACGTCGACCCGGTCCTGCTCGTGGATCTGAACATGCGCGGCGTTCGTCTCGACAGCGTACAGCACGTCATGTTGCGCCGCGAGCTCCTAACCACCGCGCAGACGATTCCGGAAGTCACACACGCGTCGGAACAGGTCGCGGTGCCGTTCTGGAGCTCCTGGAGCGAGGGCCTAAGCGTCGCGGGCATCGACTCCGTCAGCCGCCTGGGTGAATTCGACCTGAACGCCGTGTCGCCTGACTACTTCGCCACTATGGGCACCCGAATCCTCCGCGGTCGTGGTATCTCGGCGCAAGACATCCGTGCCGCACCGCAGGTGATGGTCGTGAGCGACGCCATGGCCAGGGCCCTCTGGCCCGGGCAGGACGCGATCGGCCAATGCGTTAAAGTCGGAGCCGATACGACGCCGTGCCGTTACGTGGTCGGCGTCGCCGAAAACATCAAGTCGCAGCAGCTGGGTGACGATCCGACGATGTTCTACTACCTGCCGGCGCCACAATGGCACCCGGAAAAGGGCGGGCTCTTCGTGCGGGTCCGTGGGGATGGTGCGCGCTCCGCCGACGCGATTCGGCGGCGCTTGCAACAACTCATGCCGGGCAGCTCATACGTCACAGTCACCCCGCTTCGTGAAATACTTGCCGGGCAGACGCGCTCCTGGGAGCTGGGAGCGACCATGTTCCTCGCCTTCGGTGCGCTGGCGCTGGTGCTCGCGGCGATCGGCCTCTACAGCGTGATGGCCTACAACGTGGCGCAACGCACGCAGGAGCTGGGCGTTCGCGCGGCCCTCGGCGCTCAGCGGAAAGACTTGGTGAGGCTCGTGCTCAACGACGGGCTCACGACGGCCACGGCGGGGATCGTGATTGGCGTCCTGATCGCGCTGGCCGGAGGGCAATGGCTGGGTCCGCTGTTGTTCCAGGAGTCACCGCACGATCCACTCGTCTTTGGCTTCGTGGCGCTGCTCCTGCTTGGCGTGACCGTGGCCGCGAGCATCATTCCCTCCCGCCGCGCTGCGCGGGTCGATCCGATCGTGGCCCTGCGATATGAATAGAAACCGGATTCGTAGTCTCCTGGAGAGAACCAATGCCCGCTAACGGTACGCCGCTCATTCAGCTGCAGGGTGTCCGCAAGGTCTTCTTCACCGACGAGGTCGAGACGCACGCGCTCGCGGACGTGCACCTCGAGATCCGCGAGGGCGAGTACGTCGCGATCAACGGCCCGTCGGGATGCGGCAAGACGACGCTCCTCTCCATCCTCGGCCTGCTCGACACGCCGAGCGACGGGAGCTACCTGCTCGAGGACAAGCCGGTGGCCAACCTGACGCCGGCGGAGCGAGCCCGAATCCGCAACCGGCGGATCGGCTTCGTGTTCCAGGCCTTCAATCTGATCGGCGA
>WNGO01000197.1_pt1 | contig 42415 bp, 38 predicted proteins | sample 5400511 | NCBI WGS metagenome assembly WNGO01 (sample SAMN13153380, study PRJNA577476) | soil metagenome | isolation source: 20 cm soil or saprolite under Garry oak tree replicate 2 | place: USA:California | collected 2016-06-15 | reverse complement strand
CGTGTCAGAGAATCGACCGCGGCCGCGACCCCGGTGACCGCGCCGGGCCCGAGCGGCTCGCCCGTCGCACCCTCACCGACCGTGACCGCGACCGAATCCCCATCGCGGAGCTGCGCGGCCTCGGCGGGCGACACGTTGAACACGACGTCGAGCGCCCCCGGGTCGGCGATCTGGACGAGCGGCTGGGTCGCGTCGACCGAGGCGCCCAGCACGGCGCTCATACGCGTGACGACGCCCGACAGCGGGGCGCGCAGCGTGGCGAGCTGCTGCGCCCGGCGCGCAGTGATCGCGGCGACCTGAGCCTGCGCCAGCTCGGACGCCGCCTGGTCCGAGTCTTTCTGCGGCAGGATTCCCGCCTGAACCAGCCGCACCGCACGCGCGTAGGTGTGCTGCGCCGTCTCGAGCGCGGTGGCGGCACTCTGGGCGGCGGCATCGAACGGCGCCCGCTCGAACTCGATCAGCGTGTCGCCCTCGGCGACCCGCTGCCCCGGGACGACGAGGATGCGCGCCACCCGGGTCGGTCCCGGGGCCGCGAGCTCCGCGAAGCGCCCTGGGCGGGGCGTCACGGTGCCGATGGCGCGCACGACGCGCGCGAACGGCTGCTCGCTCGCGACCGCCGTCTGCGCCGTCACGGTGGCTTGGGCGGCCGACTCGGCATCATCGGCGGCGCGGGCGCGGCAGGCGGCGGCAACGCCGACGGCAAGCAACGCGAGCAGGCGTCTCACGACTCAGCCGCGGAGGCGGTGACCAGGCGCACGACGCCGGCCGCGTCGTTCGCCGTGGCGACATCGTCGATGTAGCGGCCCAGCGCCTCGCGTGCGTTGCGGTGCGCCTCGAGCACGTTGGCGAGCGGGATGGCGCCCTCGGCATATGCTTGCAACGACATCGCGGCGACGCGGTCGGCGCTCGCGAGCAGCCGCCGGTCGCGCTCCAGGCGCGCCAGCACGGCCGCGAAGCGGCGACGCGCGCGTGCGACGTCCGCCGCGGACTCCCGGCGGGTCAGGTCGAGGTTCGCCTGCGCGCGGTCGCGCGCCGCCCGCGCCTGCCCGATCTCGCCGCCGTTTCGGTTGAAGAGCGGCAGCGCGAGCGCCAGCCCGACCGTCGGCAGCACGCCCTGGGCGGGCTCCGCCGGATCGCCGCGCTCCACCCCCAGCTGGAGACTCGGCGCCGGGATCACGCTGCGGTGGGCGAGCGTGAGACTGCGGTCCTCGGCGCGCAGGGTCGCCACCGCTGCCGTGACACGCAGCGGCTCGCCTGCGGGATCCGGTGCACCGCCCGTGGGCGGCACCAGCGAGTCGGCCAGGGTGATGGTGGCCGTCTCGGCCGGAAGGCCTATCGCGAGCTGCACAGCGAGCAGCCCGTCCAGCGCGGCGAGCGAGTCGTCGACCGCGACGTTCTCGAGCTGGCCGGCGTTCACCTCGGCGAGCCGCACGTCCAGCTCGCTCACGTCGCCCACCTCGCGGCGCAGCCGGGCCATCGTGAGCAGGCTGTCGGCGTCACGCGCGTTACGGCGCGACAGCCGCGCATGCGCCGTCGCGGCAAGGGCCCGCGTGTAGGTGGTGTCGACGTCGAAGCGGATGGCGGCGCGCTCGAACGCGAATCCGAACCCCGTCGCGTCGTGGGCCGCCGCCGCGGCGCCGATCCGCGCCGAGCGGAGCCACGGGAGGTCGAGTAACAGATCGGCGCTGTAATGGTAGCGCGGCACGTCCTTCGTGTAGGTCGCGGCGAACGAGGGGTTAGGGTAGGCGCGCGCGCCGCGCAGCACCCCGGCGGCCGCGGCGGTGTCGGCGCGGCCGAACGCGACGCGCGCGCCGCGAGCGAGCGCCGCCGCGACCGCTTCGGCCCGCGTCAGTGGACGCTGGGCGGCGAGCGAGGCTGTCGCTGCGCCGCCCAGCCCCACGACGAGGGCGGAGACGCGCAGAAGTCCTGTCGAGAGCGACATGTGATCCTGTGGAGAAACGTATCCGGCGAACCTGTCAGCAAGCTGACAGGGCCGTTACCGCCATCCGCCGGCTTCCCGCTCCAGGGAGCCCAACTGGCTCTCGGTCGGCTCCGCTCAGCAAAACCACGGCTCGGTGAGCCGCGCGGGAATGGGTCGTTCGGGGGGCGGCGTCCGGAATCGACTGATCGCCTCGCCCCGGCCGGCCCGGGCATAGGCCAGCATGCGGATTCGCCCGAACGTCACCGCGGGATCTTCGTCGCGGCGTGCCGCTTGCTCCGCAAGCGCGCTCACCTCGCGCTGCAGCGAGTCCATTCGAGGGTCGGGATGCGCCCAGCGATACGTGAATCGGGCCGCGTCGAGCCCATCAAGGAAGGGTTGGATGCCGGGTCGAGACAGGAGCAGGGAGCCGGGCGGAATGAGCAACCGGATGGCGAACTGGACCGGATCGATCTGATCGACCAACCCTTCGGCCGCCACCCATTCGAGCAACTCGAGGAAGTCCCCGATTGTGGCCCACGGAGTGAATGGGACGAACGCGGGCCGAAGCGCGATCCCCGCTCGGCGCAACACCTCGAGCGCGACCTGCACGTCGGCGCGCGTGTGCCCCTTCTCGAGGTTGGCGAGAACGACCGGCGACAGTGACTCGACCGCGGAGACCACGAACACACAGCCTGTGGCCGCGAATTCCGGGAACAGCTCGCGGTGGCGCACGATGTGCTCGATCTTCGCGGTAAAGTCATAGGTGAGGGCGGGAAACTCGGCGTGCAGCTCCCGCACCAGCTTCGACGCGTGACCGGGACCATTCAGGAAATCGGGATCGCCGAACGTGACGTGCCCCGCCCCGTCCGCCACCAGGCGCCGTACGTCCTCGAGCACGACGTCCCGGGGCACCGCGAAGAAGCGGCCGCCGTACACCGGCGGGATGGGGCAGTGCAGGCAGGCGTGCAGGCAGCCGCGGCTCGCCTCGACGTACCCCGCGGGAATGCGCTGGCCATCCCGCAACAGGCTCGCGTAGCGCGTGAGCGCCGGGAGCCCGTCGCGGCGGGGGATGGGAAAGGGCAGTCGTTCGAGCTTCCGACCAGGGCGAAGGGGCGCGGCCGCTTCTCCCGCGTCGAGCCGCTCGGCGAGGTCGACGAGCGCCGCTTCGGACTCCGCCCCCAGCACGATATCGGCACACCCCCCGAGCAGGTGCGCCGCGTTGAGCTCTGCGTACAGACCGTGGCACACGATGCGGCACGTGGCATTGATCTGACGGATCCGCTCGGCGGCGCGCACGCCCAGGCGCAACGCCGTATGCATCGGCACGGCAATCGCCACGAGTCGGGCTCGTCGCACCGTGGCTGCGTCGAGCGGCTCCACCGCCAGATCGATAGTGCTCGGGGCGAAGCCGGCGCGCGCGAGAAACGCCTGTGGCCAGGCAAGGCCGAGTGGCTGGTGGCCGAGCTCGTAGCACGACAACAGCAGGATGGCGCCCGGCTCCCGCAGCGAGGTCATGCCGGGGGCGGCGTCCTTTCGCCGAACCGCAGGACGAAGGCGCCGCTCATCAGTCCGACGGCAATCCACACCAGCCACCGTTGGTGGATCGCGATCCCGACGAGGCCGGCGCCCAACCCGATGCCGCCGAGCCACGCTTTCACTGCCAACACACGGTAGGGGCGCAGCATGCTGCGCCCCTACTTCTTCAGAAAGGCTTGTAGCGCCGCCCGAAAATCGGGCGTCGTGCGGCTCACGGCGTTTACGTCCGCCCCCAGCCGGATCCCGTCCTCGAAGCGCAGGCCGTCGAGCTGGTAAAATTGCTGTTTGGTGAACGCCAGCGCCGACGGGCTCGCCGCGGCCAGGGCCCGCAGCACCTCGCTCACCTGGTCCTCGAAATCCGAGTCTTCGTACACCCGCGACACGAGCCCCAGCCCCGCCGCCTCCGAGGCTCCGAGGATCCGCCCTGTCGCCGCGAGATCGAACGCGACCTTCTCGCCCGCCGTGCGCTTGAGCAGCGTCATGACGATGGCCGGCACGAAGCCCCGTTGCACTTCGGGATAGCCGAACTTGGCGGATTCCGCGGCGAGCACGAGGTCGCAGGCCGTGGCCAACCCGCACCCTCCTGCGAGCGCCCGACCCTGTACGACGGCGACGAGCGGCTTGGGAATGCGTCGCATGCGGAGGAAGATCTCGGCGAAGTGCAGCGCCGCGTGTCGGTTCTCCTCGACGCTCCGGTCGGCGGAGGCGAGTAGCTCGTTCAGGTCCATGCCGGCGCAGAAGTCGCCCCCGGCGCCCCGCACCGCCACGACGCGCACGGCGCTGTCGAGATCGGCCCGCTCCAGCAGGGAGAGGAAGGCGTCGATCAGGGGGGTGTCGATCGCGTTCTTTTTCTCCGGCCGGTTGAGCGTTGCCGTGAGGATCCCGCCCTCGAGCGCGGCGAGCACGCGGTCGCTCACCTGGGGAGCTCCAGCTCGAGGCGCAATAGCGCGGTCGAAAACACCTTTCCCTGGGCATCGGTCTTGAGGGAAATGGTGCCGCCGCCGTCCAGCGCGCCGTGTAGCAGGAAGTTCAGGGCGTGGAGGTTCGGCAGCTCGTAGCGCTCGACCGGGCCGGAGATCATGCCCTTGAAGTGCCGGGCGACGCGCGCCGCGGTCACGTGCTTCACCAGGATCGGATAGTACTCGGGTTTCAGTGCAATCAACCCCACGTTGGCCGTGTCCCCCTTGTCTCCGGACCGCGCGTGCGCCAGCTCGACTAGAGGGACCGTTTTCTTTCTGCCCGCCCGTCCGCTTGTCCGCGTGACCGCCGTGTTTCTCATACCTCCACGACCTCGACGCACGGCTCCACCATGCCCTTGTCGAGCAGCGCGGGCCAGTACGCCACGATCTCCTCGGGCTTCGGCCGTCCCCCCGCGAACCCGGTGACGCTGGGCGGCCCGTTCAGGATCAGGGGCGCGATCTCGCGCGTGAACCGCTCGACCGCGGCTTTGTCGGGCGACCGGACGCCGACGCGCAGCTGCACTTCCGGCAGCTGGTCGAGCGGCGCGCCCCGCGCCCCCCGCGCCAGCGGGCCATGGGTCGCATCGGCGCCCACGAACTCCGTCAGCACCGACTCGAACTTGAGACCGAGATCGGCGAGCCGCTGCCGGAGAATTCGATCCGCGGCCTGGGCTTTCTTGTAGGCCTCCGGCCACGCGTAGACGAGCGTGCCCACGGCCTTGTATCGAGCCGGATCGTCGTGAAATCCGCGATGCAGTCGGGGGTGATGTACTCCGCCGGGTTTCCCATCTCGTAGACGAGCTGCTCGGTCACGCCGGCCACGCTGATCCGCCCGCCGGTGCCGGGATGCTTCGTGATCTCGAACGTCCCATCCGGATCCGCGTCCACGATCGGGTAGCCCACATTCGCGAGATCCGGGATCCGTTCCCAGTCCACCAGGCAGTTGCCCCCGCTGCACTGCGCGCCGCATTCGATCGTATGGCCTGCGACCGTCCCGGCGGCGAGGAGATCCCAGGCGTCGGGCCGCCACCCGAAGGCGTGAATCATGGGCGCGAGGGTGAGACCGGTGTCGGTGACGCGTCCCGTCACGACGATGTCCGCGCCGCCGCGCAGCGCCTCGACGACCGGCCCGGCGCCGAGGTAGGCGTTCGCCGAAACGACCCGGTCGCGCACGTCGGACAGTGGTCGGCCCGTGTCGAGGTTCCTGAGCTCGTGCCCGCGCGCCAGCAGCCCATCCAACCGCGGCAACAGATCGTCCCCCGTCACTACCCCGATCCGGAGCTTGCCACCCAGCCCCAGCCGGCGCGCCGTCTCGCCCATCGCCTGCGCGCAGCCCCGAGGGTTCACGCCGCCGGCGTTGGCGGTGACCTTGACCCGCCGCTCCACGACGATCGGCAGGATACGCTCCATCTGCGCGAGGAAGTCCTTCGCGTACCCGAGCGACGGGTCGCGCGCCTTTTGTTTCTGCAAGATGGACATCGTGACTTCGGCCAGGTAATCCATCATGAGGTAGTCCACGGGACCGCCCGTCACCTGGCGATATGGCGCTTCCAGCCAGTCGCCCCAGAACCCCTGCCCCGCGGCGATGCGCACCGTGCCCGGCCGCGGCTTCACGGCGTGACGGCGACCCGGCGGGCCGCGTCGGGAGCGCTCCCACTGGATGAGTGGACCTTCAGCTCGACGAGTGGCGCGAAGCCCTCGGGCAGGGGGAGCTCTCGTGTGCGCTGAGTGGGCAGGGAAGCCCGCCCCCCCGGGAGCACGGTGATGTCCCGGCCGTCGCCGAGCGGGCGCGGCTCGCGCAGCAGAAAGCGCACCCGCACCGTCGCCCGCCACGGATGCACACCCCTGTCGCGTGCAAAGCCCGGATACAGCTCGACGGTGAGCGGATGGCCCTGCAACGCCGCCGGTACCGCGAAGGCTTGCCGTCCGAGCGCGTACTCCAGTGGCCCCTGAGACACCTGCTGCCCCGTAGAATCGAACTCGGTCACGCCGAAGTCGGTGAACTCGCGCCACTGCTCGCGCGGTACCTCCACCTCGACGACCGCCGTCGCGGCCCAATCGGGCACCGAGACCGTGAGGCTCTCGGACGTCGCGCCGCGGCCCGCGACCTCCAGCGCGCGCTCTCCGCCGAGCAGCGTCTGGGTGATACGCCCGGTGACGATGGCCTGGCCCGGATTGGTCGCTTCCCGGTCCGCGAGGGTGAGCGGTGCGAGCTGCGCGCGCACGGTCGCGACGACCCCGGAGCGGGGCGGCGCGACGACGTCCAGCTCGTACACGCCGGCCACGGCATCTTCTGCCCGGACGACAAACCGGGCGGTCCCCGTCTGGGATCCCCCGAGCGGGACGATCGAATCGCGCGCCAGCTCCCGAAATGGCGCGCCATTGGGCTCGTACAGGATCGCCTTGGCGGTCCGTTGCCCGGAGTCGGCGAGCATGACGCTGGCGACGAGCGTGGCGCCCGGCTGCGCCACGCGGAGAAAGTATCGGTGTACGTGGCCGGGGCCGACCGTGCGCCGCTCGTCAAAGAGGGGCTTGTCCGCCAGGTCGTACGGGACGAGCACGACGTTGACGAGCCGGAACACCGGCCCGGCGAGGGCATCGCCGGGATTCCAGGCAGTCACCGTTCCCACATACGCACCCGGCGCTGCGAGCGCGGGGACGGAGTAGGTCAGCGGGATCTCGGTCTCGCGGGATCCCGCCGGCAGCATCGGCGGCGTGGACAGCCACGCCGCATCGCTCTTCAACGAGAATTGTGCGACCCGGAGTCCGGCGACGTGTCGCACCCGGAACAGTTCGACCGTGTCGCCCGGCCCCGCCAGGCCCTCGCGCCGGAACGCAGCCGATCCCCCGCCGGTGGTGGCGCGTACGACGTAGCCGGAGCCCTGATGCCCGGCGACGAGCCATCGGTATGCCCGCTCGAGCTGCGGCACTCCGGCCCCCTGGTCGAGCACGCTCGCGTCGGGGATGCCGGCGGCGGCCACGCGGAGCGCCGCGCTCACGTCGGCGCCGTCGGGTTTGCGTCCCTCCTGCACCAGCGCCGACATGAGGCACGCCGCGAGGCCGGCGACATAGGGGGCGGACATGCTGGTGCCGGCCTTGATCTCGTTTCCGGTGTCGAACGCGGGCACGGTCGAGAAGGCCCACCCCGGCGCGAGCAGGTCGGGCTTCCCGAACCGTCCGCCGCGCCCGCTGAAGGAGCCGACGAAATCTCCCGCGACCGGCGGCGCACCATCCTCCTCGAGCGGGACGTAGATCCCCGGCAGCGCCGCACCCACGGAAACCGCCAGGTCGGCCGATCCGGGCAGGCCCACCGTGGAGAGGCCGGGCCCGTCGTTGCCGGCGCTGATCGCGAACACGATCCCCGGATGGGCGGCGACAAACGCGTTGACGATCGAGTCGACGACGGCGCGCTCGCCGGGCTCGTTGCCGATTCCCCAGCTCAAGTTCAGCACGAGCGGCAGGTTGCGCTGCTCGGCGAAGCGGGCGGCGTACGCCATCGCGTGCTGGATGCTGCCGGTCATCGAGATGCCGCCCCGTGCGTCGTTCGCGATCTTCAGCCCGAGCAGCTGCGCGCCCGGTGCGACGCCGTCGAAGCCCGCGACGTTGAACAAATTGTGTCCCGCGGCGATGCCCGCGACGTGCGTGCCGTGCGCGTTGTTGTCGAGCACGAAGGCGAGCGTCGGCACGCCGCTCACCTCGCCGAAGTTGGCGGCCAGTGTCACCGGCTTCGTGCCGAGCGCGATCGCCTCACGGCCCTGGCGGTAGTCGTGCAGCGGCATCTCGTCCTCAAACGAGCCGTCCAGGTTCGTGTCGAGGAACGCGACCCAGCCGTCCGTCGCCTTCACCACGATCACCGGAAAGACATCGTTGTTGGTCCCGTCACCGTTCAGATCGGCGCCCGGCGCTTTGCCGAGCGGGCGCTCCGCCAGCACCCCGGCATACCACGTGGTCGCCGTCGTGAGCCGCCCGATCCGACCCGCGCCGGAGAGCGGACGGCCGGCGATCGACACGGTGCCGTCCCCGGTCGGAGCGACGGGCGTGAGCCGCACCACTCCCTCACCGGAGAAATCCCGTACGTCGAGCATCTTGGGCGCGCCGGTGCTGGTGACGATCAGGCCGTCCACGCCCGGATCCACTCCGGTGTCGAGAATGCCGATCAGGACGCCGCGCCCATCGTAGGTGGGGTGTTTGGCGCGGAACTCGTCGACCCCCGCGCTATGGAGCGGCATCAAGCCGACGAGCAAGGCGCGGGCCGGCGGCAGAATGGGGAGGCGACTCGCGACGCCGGTGGCGGTCGGCGCTGGGGACGCCGGCGGTTGCGCGGTGGGGGTCGCGGGGGGGGGAGCCGGGAAGGAAGCCGGCGTGGGGCGCGTGGCCGGCGGTCGGGCGGAGCCGCCGCAGCCGGCGCAGAGCGCGACCAGCAGGAGCGGGACGCGGCGCGGTCTCATGGTTGACTCGGCAGCACGAAGGCCCCGACGTGTGGGCCGGTGAATTCGCCTGTCACCTCGAGGAGGAACGCGAGCATATCGCGGGTCTCTTCCGGAAGGACGATCGCGTCCACAAAGCCGCGCGCGGCGGCGAATCTGGCGTCGAGCTGATGCTCGTAGTCCGCGCGCATGGCGTCGACGGCAGGGGCGTTTTCGGGCTTCGCCGTCTCATTCCCGAAGACCGCCTGGATCGCCGACTCCCCTTCCATCACGCCCATTCGACCGGTGGGCCACGAGACGATGAAGTCGGGGTCGAACCCCTGCCCCGCCATCGCGTAGTAGCCCGCTCCCGAGGCGTGGTTCACGGTGAGCACGAGCTTGGGCACCGTCGCCGTCGCCATCGCCTCCACGAAACGCGCTCCGGCGCGAATGATCCCCGAATGCTCGGCTTCGCTGCCGACCATGAACCCCGACACGTCCTGGACGAACAGGAGGGGGATCCGCTCGCGGTCGGCGTTCTCGATGAAGTAAGCCACCTTCTCGGCGCTCTCGGTATAGATGATTCCTCCGATCTTCGGTGCCCTTCCCTCCCCCACGCCCTTCCTACTCTTGATGACCCCGCGCGAGTTGGCGATCAGCGCGACGGTGCGGCCTTCGATGGCGCCGTGCGCGCAGATCATCTCGGGCGCGAGATCGGGCTGGAACTCGTCCAGCTTGCCCGCGTCGAGCAGGCACTCGAGCACCGCGCGGACGTCGTAGCTCATGCGGTGATCCGATGGCAGCAAATCGTACAGCTCTTTGGGACTGCGTTGAGTCTTGCCGCCCGGCGCGGGAGGCCGGAACGTGCGCGGCAGGCGCGCCACGTATTCCCGGATGCGGGCCAGACACTCACGATCGTCCTTTGCGCGATAGTGCGCCACGGCGCTCACCGCGGTGTGCGTGGCCGCGCCGCCCAGGGATTCTGCATCCACCGTCTGTCCCGTCGCGCCCTTCACGAGGTTCGGGCCTCCCAGCCCCATGAACGAGGTGCCTTCGACCATGAAGATCACGTCAGACAGGGCGGGCAGGTACGCCCCGCCCGCGATGCACGGTCCCATGACTGCGGCGATCTGCGGCACGCGGAGGTAGTGTCGCATGATCGAGTTGTAGTAGAAGATCCGCGCCGCGCCGTACTGGCCGGGGAAGACGCCGCCCTGGTAGGGGAGATTCACGCCGGCCGAGTCCACGAGGTACACGATCGGAATGCGCTGGCGCATCGCGATCTCCTGGGCGCGGAGCATCTTCTTGATGGTCTCCGGCCACCAGGAGCCCGCCTTCACGGTGGCGTCGTTCGCCACCACCACCACCGGGCGGCCGGCGATACGCCCCAGACCCGTGACCACGCCCGCGCCCGGCGCCTGCCCGTCGTACTGGTCGAACGCGACCAGCAGGCCGATTTCGAACCAGGCCGCGCCCTGGTCGAGCAGGGCTGCGATGCGCTCGCGGGCGGTCAGCTTTCCCTGGTCGTGCTGGCGGCGCACCTTGTCGGGCCCGCCGCCCTGCTCGAGGCGCGCTTTGAGCTCGCGGTATTCCGCGGTGAGGGTCTTCAGACGGCTCGAGGGCGACGAGGGACGAGGGACAGGGACGGGGTCACGCCTCGACATGTTCGGCCGCCCACTCTTCGATGTATTTCACCAAGTCCGCCGTGGGAGTGCCCGGTCCGAACAATCGCCCGATGCCGTGCTGCTGCAGCGTGGCGATGTCTTCTGGAGGAATGATGCCGCCGCCCGTCACCAACACGTCGTCGCGTCCGGCCGCGACCAGCAGCTGCTTCACGCGCGGGAACAGGGTCAGGTGGGCGCCGGACAGGATCGACAGGCCCACCACATTCACGTCCTCCTGGAGTGCCGCTTGGGCGATCATTTCAGGGGTTTGGTGCAGCCCCGTGTAGATGACCTCCATGCCGGCGTCCCGCAGCGCCGCGGCCACGACCTTCGCGCCGCGGTCGTGCCCGTCCAGGCCGGGCTTGGCGACGAGCACCCGGATGGGGCGCTTCGAGCCGGGCATCAGCGGCGGAACCGCACCAGACCGGCGAGCCCGTCTACGACGCGGCGTGCCCGTTCGTCGTACACGACGTCGACCTGAACGTGCTGGGCCAGGGCCTCCTCGATGGCATCGTCGATGCGGCGGTCGTCGTCCTGCCCGTCGGCGAGCAGCGTGCGCACCTGGCCGCGCTCGAGTGCCTTGAGCGTCGGCTCGATGCCGTTCACCGCCCAGCCGCTGCCGACGCCTTCCCGCACGGCCTCCGCGTGTGCGCGCTCCCAGGCTCGCTCGCGCTCCTCGCGCAACGAGAGCGCCGCCTCGCGCACTTCGGCGGCGGTGACGCGCTTGGGGTTCAGCCGGACCACGCCGAGCACGAGGTCGTGCAGATAGGTGTGCAAATGCGGCAGCAGGGCGGCCGCATCCACGCCGATGCCGGCGACCACGAGCCCGGCGAGCGGGCGCTGGGCGTGGATCTGGAAGATACGGTCCGCCACCTGCGCGTAGTGGCGCTGCCGCTCCTCCCGGATGCGCATGTGATAGTTGTGCTCGCCGAAGCCCCCGGCCAGCATGTTTCCCCGTTTCGCCTGCCGCCCGCCGTGGAACTTCCCCGGTCGCGTGGCCTCCGCGGTCAGGCTGGGCAGCTCCACGACGTCATAGGCCGTCACCTCGAAGAAGCGCGCGCTGGTGCGGTCGCACGCCGCGACGAGGATGGTGCCGAATTCCTCCTCGAGCGCCACGAGCTCCCGCACCAGGGGCACGGGCGCCACGGCGAGCCGCGAGCGGTGGACATGGGGAAGCGGCAGCACCTCGAAGAGGTCGAAAGTGCCGCAGGCAAACAGCGCGATCCCCCGCGCCGCTGGTAGCCGCGTCGACTCGGCGAAGTAGCCCTGCACGCGCTCCAGGTCCGCCGTCACCTGGGTCCGAAGGGCGCGCTCGAGGTCCTGGCGCTCGAGGCCGGCGAGCGCCTCGCGGATGCGGTTCTTGATCTTGATCAGATATTTGCCGCGGGTCTTGTCCCGGGGCTCCAGTTTCAAGTAGCACGACACGACCTGATACGCGCCGGGCTGGACGTGCGACAACCGCTCGACGGCGGCGCGCACCGCGCTCTCGCTGGCGGAAATCGGCAGCGCGGCCATGGCCTAGAAGAATACCGGCTCGCGGTAGGCGCCGTACACGCTCTCGAGCGCGTGCCGGATCTCGTACAGGGTGCCGTAGGCGCGGGCGCAATCCAGCATCGGGCCGATCACGTTCTCGTCGGCGCGGGCTGCCCGACGCAACGCCTCGAGCCGCTCGGCGACGAGCGCGTTGTCGCGCTCCGCCCGCAGGCGGGCGAGCCGCCGTCGCTGACCCTCCTCGGCGTCACCCGAGACCTTGAGGATCTCGACCGGGTGGTCGTCATCGCTCAGGTAGTCGTTCACACCCACCAGAATGCGGCCGCCGGCCTCGACGTCGCGCTGGAACTGCTCCGCGGAGCGCGCGATCTGCCGCTGGAACCACCCGCTCTCGATGCCCTTCACCACGCCGCCCACCGACTGGATTTCTGCGAACAGGCCCTCCGCTTCGCGCTCGAGCTGATCGGTGAGCGACTCCACGTAGTAGGATCCGCCGAACGGGTCGATCACGTCCGCGACGCCCGTCTCGTGCGCGATGATCTGCTGGGTTCGGAGCGCCAGGCGGACCGCCTCCTCGGTGGGAAGCGCGAGCGTTTCGTCCAGCGAATTGGTGTGGAGCGACTGCGTGCCTCCCAGCACCGCCGCGAGCGCCTGATAGGCCACCCGGACGACGTTGTTCATCGGCTGCTGCGCGGTGAGCGTGACCCCCGCGGTCTGCGAGTGAAACCGCATCATCGCAGACCGCGGGTTCTTCGCACCGTAACGCTCCTGCATGTGGCGCGCCCAGATGCGGCGGGCGGCCCGGAGCTTGGCGATCTCCTCGAAGAAATCGTTATGGATGTCCCAGAAGAAAGAGAGGCGCGGCGCGAACGCATCCACGTCCAGCCCACGGGCGATACCCCGCTCCACGTAGGTGAACCCGTTGGCCAGCGTGAACGCGAGCTCCTGCGCCGCGGTGGATCCCGCCTCGCGGATGTGGTAGCCGGAGATCGAGATCGTATTCCACAGCGGCGTGTGCGCGGCGCACCACTCGAACATGTCCACGATGATCTTGAGGGCGGGCTCGACGGGATACACCCAGGCGTGCTGGGCCATGTACTCCTTGAGGATGTCGTTCTGCACGGTCCCGCGCAGCGCGGTGCTTGCCACCCCCTGCTTTTCCGCCGCGGCGACGTAGAAGCAGAACAGCATCGCCGCCGGCCCATTGATGGTCATCGAGGTCGAGACCTGATCGAGTGGGATCCCGCGGAACAGGTCTTCCATGTCGGCGAGCGACGAGATCGCGACGCCGCACTTGCCCACCTCGCCTTCGGCGCGCGGGTGGTCGGAGTCGTACCCCATGAGCGTGGGGAAATCGAACGCCACCGAGAGACCGGTCTGCCCGTGCTCCAGCAGGAACTTGTAGCGCCGGTTCGTGTCTTGCGCGCTGCCGAATCCCGCGAACTGCCGCATCGTCCACAGCTTCCCCCGGTACATCGTCGGGTGGATACCGCGGGTGAACGGGTAGGCGCCCGGCGCCCCTAACCGGCTGCGCGGGTCGAAGCCGGCCAGGTCGTCCGGCGTGTAGACGGGCTTTTTTTCGATGCCGCTCATCGGATCGCGCCCCCCCTCCCCCCGGCCTTCACCTGATCGAGGATCTCTGCCGCCACCTCGTACGGGCTGCGCCGGCCGTCCGCCACCTCGTCCAGCCGCAGGGCCAAGAGCTCCTCGACACGGATCCCTTCCAGGAGCCAACGCCTGAGCTTGCGCTCCAGGACGGCGCGCGTCCGGGCCGCCAGGCGCTGCCGCCGCCGCTCGGCGAGCTTCCCGCTCGCTTGAAGATAGGCGTAATGGCGATCCAGAGCAGCCGCGAGCTCGTCCACACCGACCCCCGTCGTGGCCGCGGTCGCGAGCACCGGCGGCTCCCAGGGGGCGGACGGTTGGACGGTCGGACCGTCGGACGGAGGGCCCGCACTGTCCGCCCGTCCGCCCGTCCGCCCGTCCGGCCGGTGGTGGGGAGAGACGTGCCGGAACGCATTCCCCCGCCGGATGCCGAGCATGACCTCGACCTCTTGTCGGAACTTGTCCGCGCCCGGACGGTCGCTCTTGTTCACCACGTAGATGTCGGCGATCTCCATGACCCCGGCCTTGAGCGCCTGAATGCCGTCGCCCGATTCAGGCACGAGCACGAGTACGGTCGTCTCGGCGGTGCGCGCGATGTCGAGCTCCGTCTGCCCGACCCCCACCGTTTCCACCAGAACGCGCTCGAAGCCGAACGCCTCGAGGAGATCGGCGACTTCTTCGGTCGTGGTGGCGAGCCCGCCCTGCGCCCCCCGCGTCGCCATCGAGCGGATGAACACGCCGGGGTCGAGGCTGACCGATTCCATTCGGATCCGGTCGCCGAGCAGCGCGCCGCCCGTGAACGGACTGGTCGGATCCACGGCCACGACGCCAACGGAGAGGCGCTGGGCGCGGAACCGCTGGATCAGCGCTTCGGTGAGCGTGCTCTTGCCGGCGCCGGGGGGACCGGTGATGCCGACCCGCCGGGTACCGCCGCGCCCGAGCAACCCGTGGGTGTGCGACAGCACCCGCTCGAACCCGTCGCGCTGGTTCTCGACCAGGGTGATGGCGCGGGCCAATGCGGCGGGCTCACGCCGGGCCAGCCCCTCGAGAATCCGCTCCGTCGTCACGCAAGACTCATGCGTCAGCTTCGCTCTTCGGCGGGCTCGAGCGGCACGGTGCGCACCGGCCCCGGCCGTACGACGACGCGCTCCACGCGGGTGGCGGTGGCGGCGAGGATGTCGAACTCGAGCCCGTGCAGCGCGAATCGCTCGCCCGGTCGGGGGATGCGTCCCAGCGCCTGCACGAGCAGCCCCGCCACGGTCTGGACGCCACGCGTTTCCAGCGTGACGCCGAGGGCCTCCTCGAGCCGGGTCGCCGGAGCGCTGCCCTCCAGCTCGACGATCCGCACGGGCGGCTCGTCGGTGAGGGGCGGGACGGCGGGCTCGAAGATCTCCGACACCAGGTCGCGGAGCAGGTCCTCGAACGTGACCAGGCCCGCCGTCCCGCCGAACTCGTCCAGGACGACGGCGAGGTGGCTCCGGCCGCGCTGCATTTCCAGCATGAGGTCGGCCGCTCGCGTGGTCCCCGGCACGACCAACGCCGGCAGAAAGGGGATGGGCGCGTCGGGCGGCAGCCGCAAGAGATCGAAGGCATGCGTCACGCCGATGACCTCGTCGAGCGATCCCCGATACACCGGATAGCGGCTGTAGCCCGATTGCAGGCACACGTGCGCCGCCTCGGCCGCGAGCAGGCCCTCGGGAATCGCCACGATCGACGTGCGGGGCGTCATCAGCTCCCGTACCGGCCGGTCCGCGAAGGCCAGCACACCCGACACGACCGCCATCTCGTCGGCGGACGCGAGCGCCTCGGTGTCCGCGTTCGTGAGCACGGCCGCGAGCGTGGTGCGCGTCGAGGGGTCGCGCCAGGGGACGAAGGGCGCGAACGCCCGGCCGAGCCGCTCGAGCCGCGGTGCCGCGTGCGCTACGATCGGCTCCGCCCAGCGCCGGCCCACCACGCGCGGGACGAGGTACGCGGCGCTCACGAGCAGCGGGATGCCGAGCGCGATGGTAAAGACGCCGAGTACGGTCGGCGTGGTCCGGGCGAGCAGCGCCGGGATGGCGGCAGCCGCCCCGATGATGCCGACGGTGGTCAGGGCGTTCGCGGTCGCGAGCACGCGCCCCGGGTTTTCGAGCACGCCGGCGGCGCCCCCCGCACCGCGGAGCTTGTACGACACCCAGCGGGTCAGCTCGAGCTGGCTTACCGCCGCGGCCGCGACGCCGACGGCCGCCGCGGCGGCCGCGAGCAGCAGTCCACTCACGAGCAGCAAGGCCGGCAGCGTCACCGTTGCCTCTGGAGCAGCACGCTGGTCACCCGGCGTCGGTCCACGCGCTCCACGACGACCTGATAGCCGTCGAGCGTCAGCTCGTCCCCCGCGCGAGGCACGCGTCCCAGCACCGAGTAGACGAGTCCCCCCACGGTCGAGACTTCCGGGTGCTCGAACGGGCGTCCGAGCGCCTGCGAGAGATCGTCGAGCGTGACTCGTCCGTCCACCCAGTAGCGGTCGCCGTCCTGGCGGATCGAGGGCGCTTCGCCCACGTCGTGCTCGTCGCGGATCTCGCCGACGATTTCCTCGAGGATGTCCTCGAGCGTGATGAGCCCCGACGTGCCGCCGAACTCGTCCACCACGATCGCCAGATGCCCGGGACCGCGCTGGAAGTCACGGAGCTGGCTATCGAGCGTCTTCGTCTCCGGCACGAAAGCCGCGGGCCGCACCAGATCCTGCCAGCGGGCGGTGGTGGCCGCGTCTTCCCCGCCGAGGCCCATGGCGAACGGCACGAGGTCCTTGGCAAAGACGACGCCGGCGATGGTGTCCGGGGTCCCGTCGTACACGGGGAGGCGCGAGTGCTCGCTCTGTCGGAATGCCTCCACCACGTCTTCGCTCGATGCCGCGAGGTCTATGGCCACCATGTCGAGCCGGGAGGTCATGACCTCATCCACGCGCGTGTCGGCGAGTGTGAACACGCCGAGCAGCATGTCGCGCTGGGCCGCGCCGAGGTCGGGCTCGAGCGGGCGACGGGTCGCGACGAGGCCGTGCAGGCCCTTGTCGACCCACGCGAGCAGCCAGAGGAGCAGGCCGAACGGTGCCAGAGTGCGCCGCGCCAGCGGGAGCGCGGTCGCCGCGAGCTCGGGCGCGACCCGGGCCAGGCTGCGGGGCAACGCGTCGCCAATGATGAAGAGAAACGCCACCGCCACGGCCCAGCTGCTCAGAGCCTCCACCCAGGGCCGGTCCCACCATCCGAGCGCGTGACCCGCTGCGACCGCGCCGAGCACGAGCAGGGCCAAGCGGGCAACGTGCAGCGCGCGGTGCAGTGGCACGCGGGCGCCGACGGTGGTGGGCGGCGCGTCGCCCAGCGTGTGGAGCGCCTCCCCCACGGCGGCTTCCTCGCCGAGCGCCAGGAGGCCGGCCCAGAGCGCCGCGGCCCCGGCCACGAGGGCGCCCCCCAGAGTCAACGCCGCGCCCGTGAGCGTCACCGCTCCCCCCTGCCCCCCCCGGTCCCGAGCAGCCGGCGAACGTAGCGCTCCTGGCGGCGCCACATGGCCGACCGAGTTCGGCCTCGCCCGTCGGGGTGGTCGTAGCCCAGGACGTGCAGGGTGCCATGCACGGTCAACCGCACGAGCTCCTCGTCCACGTCGCACGTTGCTCGTTGCACGTTGCTCGTTCGGCCGCTTCGTGGAACGTGAAACGTGGGACGTGAAACGCCGTCGACCCAGCGCAGGGCGGCGTCCGGACAGATGTACACGTCGCCCAGCAGCGCCCCGTCCGGCTGCGGCAGCGGGAACGCCAGGACGTCGGTCAGACCACGCCGGCCCGTGGCGCGGCGGTTGAGCCGGCGCATGGCCACGGCGTCGAGCAGCGTGAGCTCCACGCGCGCGCGGGCGCGTTCCCAGGCCAGGACCCGCCCGACCGCGCGCTCAAGCCAAGGCCTGAGGCTGCCACGTCGCCGTGATGCCGCCACTGGACTCCGGATAGTCGATGCGGTTGTGGTACATGCCGCTGATGATCCGTACGAACTCCTGCTTCACTTGGTCGATCTGCCGCAGCGTCATGGGCGCCTCGTCCAGCTGACCGGCGTTCAGCTTGGTGCGCACGATGTGGTTGATCACCTCTTCGATTTTCTGCGGCGTCAGATCCTCGAGCACGCGCAGGGCCGCCTCGACCGAATCCGCGAGCATCGTGATGGCCGTCTCGGCCGAGTGCGGCTTGGGGCCGGGGTAGACGTAGTCGCCTGGGCGCGGGGCCCCCCCGTCGCCGCTCTTCTTCGCGCGATCCAGGAAGTACGTGATCTCGGTCGTGCCGTGGTGCTCCGGAATGAAGGCCGCGACCGCTTCAGGCAGCCGCGCCTCCTCGGCCAGGACGAGCCCGTCCGTAACGTGCGCCTTGATGATCTGGGCCGACTGATGTGGTTTGAGCCGGTCGTGCGGGTTGTTGCCGCGCGTCTGGTTCTCGACGAAGTATTGCGGGTTCTTGATCTTCCCGATGTCGTGGTAGTAGCACCCCACGCGACCGAGCAAGCCGTCGGCCCCGATCCGGTTGCACGCCGCTTCCACGAGGTTGGCCATGGCGACGGAGTGGGCGTAGGTGCCCGGGGCCTCGAGCGAGAGCCGGCGCAACAGCGGCCGGCTGGGGTCGGACAGCTCGAGCAGGGTGAGGTCCGTCGTGATGCCGGTGATCGACTCGGCGACCGGCAACAGGAAGAACGTGAGCCCGGCCGAGACGAGGCCATTGGCGGCGCCCCACACGCCGCGCAGCGCGATCTCGCCTACGCTCCAGCTGCCCGTGAGCCCGAGCGCCAGGGCGCCGGCGAGGTAGCCGAGCGCGATAATCAGCACCGGCACGTAGAAGTTGCTCCGCCGCCGCAGCACTCGTACCGTAAGGGCCGCCGTCACGCCGCCGACGACACACAGGAACAGGGCGGGGAGATCGTGGAACACCGGCTGCAGGCCGATCACGATCGCGAGGATCATGGCGGCGATCATCGAGACACGTCCGTTGAACAGGACCGTCAGCAGCATGGCCATGAACGGCAGGATGATGATCTCGGCGTGGCGCGGCGCGAAGCGGGCCACGGCCGCGGCCTGCAGCAGCACGAGCGCGAACAACCCGCCGATCAACGCCACTTGCCGGCGCTCGCGATACGTCTCGCGGCGGTAGAACACCAGCAGGACCCAGAAGATGGCGAGGATGAGCGAATCTCGCAGAACGGGGCCGAACACTCCACCGGGCGAGCGGCTGGTGGCCGCGCCGCGGCGCACCAGGTCCGAATGCAGGGCCACGAGCTTCTCGTGGGCCTCGTTCGTCACCACTTCGTGCGCGCCTACGATGCGGTCCCCGGCGCGCACGATGTACTTGCTCGGATCCACGCTGCGGCGCAGCTCGTCACGCCGCCGCTCGGTCTCGAGCGTGTTGGGGATGAGGGTCGGCCGGAAAAAGTGACCGGCGAGCCGGACATACAGCTGGTCGCCGACGCTCGAGCCCCTGTCCGGGTGGATGGCGCGGGCCCGCGTGAGATATTGCGCGTACGTGAGCACCTGGTCGCGCGACACCGCCTGCTCGCCCGCTCGGCGGCGCACGATCAGCTCCGGCGCCTGCTCGACCTGCAGGACGCCGGGTCCCGTGACGCCCAGCGCCAGCGAGCGGTCGAACAGCTCGTTCAACGCCTTCTCCAGGGCGTGCCGCTTCCCACCCTTGCCCAGGTACGCGGCCTCCGGGGCTCCGAGCGCGAACCCGTGGGCCTTGGCCACCTGCAGGATCGCCGTCGCGCCGCCGCCTTGGTCCGTCTCGGTCTCCACGCTCGAGAAAAAGGCGAGCATGGCGATCTTCGCGCTGTCGAGGGCCCGCTCCTGGTACTGGTAGATCGGCTTCACGGTGCTCGCGAGCTCCTCCGCCTCGCGCGCGAGCTCCTGATCCGACTTGTTGACGGGAAACGTGAACGGGGCGATCACGTCGCGATCCGCCACCGCGCCGGGGTCGAGCAGCGGCGCCACGTTCGTGGCGCTCGAGGGGAACACGAGGTACGCGAGTAGGCCCAGGCCGACCACCCACGCCCAGCGGCTGCCGTGATAGCGCAACTGCTCCCTGGTTGGCAGCCTCATGTCAGCCTTGCGCGTCCTCGGCGTACGCCCGGATGATGTCGCGCACCAGACGGTGGCGCACGACGTCTCCGTCCCCCAGGTAGCAGAACCCGATTCCTTCGATCCCGGGCAGGATCCGCTCCACCTGGAGCAGTCCGGAATCCTCCCGGTTGGCCAGGTCGATCTGCGTCTTGTCCCCCGTGATGACCGCCCGCGAGTTCACCCCCAGGCGCGTGAGGAACATTTTCATCTGCATCCCGGTCGCGTTCTGGGCCTCGTCGAGAATCACGAACGCGTCGGAGAGCGTGCGGCCGCGCATGTAGGCGAGTGGCGCGATCTCGATGGTGCGGCTGTCGATCGCCTTTTGCACCCGGTCACGGGGCATCATGTCCTCCAGCGCGTCGTACAGCGGTCGCAAGTACGGATCGACCTTCTCGTGCAGATCGCCGGGGAGGAAGCCGAGGTTCTCCCCGGCTTCCACCGCCGGGCGTGCGAGCACGATGCGCCGCACCCGTTTGCGCGCCAGCGCGTCCACGGCCGCGGCCACCGCCAGGTAGGTCTTCCCGGTACCGGCCGGGCCGATCCCGATCACGATGTCGTGCTGCGCGATTGCCCCGAGGTACTCGCGCTGCCCGGCCGTCTTCGCCTGGATCACCCGGCGCAGTCCGGGCAGGATGATCCTGACCTCGCCGTCCGCGGCGGGGGCGGATGGCCCCTGCCCTTCGTGGCTCACGAGCCGGTCCACGTCGGCTACCTCCAGCGGGTCGCTCCCACCCATGCGCGCGAGGTCGACGAGGGCCTGGGCGACCGGCACGGCGCGCTCGACGGCCGGGAGTGGGCCGTGGAGCGTCAGCGTATCGCCGCGCAAAGACACCCGCACGCCGAGCCGCTGCGCGAGCGCGACCAGATTGCCGTCGTTCACGCCCGCGAGCGAGAGCGGATCCACGCCTTCGGTCGAGAGCCGATGGACGATCTCGTCGCTCATGGCTTGCTCTCGATGTGGAGCGCCGCCAGGTCTGCGGGGCTGGCCGGCGCGGGCGCACCCTCGAACAGGGCGCGCGCGGTCGTCGTTTTCGGGAAAGCGATCACGTCCCGTAGACTCGCCGCACCGGCGAGCAGCATGACCACGCGGTCGAAGCCCACGGCGAATCCGCCGTGCGGCGGCGCGCCTGCCTGCAGCCCGCTCAACAAGAACCCGAACCGGGCCTCGGCGTCTTCCGGCGACATGCCGAGGTGCCCGAAGACGCGGCGTTGCACCGCGGGGTCGGTGATCCGGATCGATCCGGAGCCCAGCTCGTTGCCGTTGTAGACGGCGTCGTAGTGCAGCGCGCGGCAGCTGAACGGATCGGTATCGAGCCGCGCCACATCGTCCGGGTGCGGCGATGTGAACGGGTGATGAGCGAACACCGGTTTTCCCGTGTTCGGGTCGGCCTCGAAGAGCGGGAAGTCCACGACCCAGCAGAAGGCGTGCGCCGTCTTGGGCTTGACCTCGAGCCGGCGGATCACCTCCTGGCGCACCCGATCGAGCACGGGCGACGTCACCCGGTCGGGCCCCACCGCCAGCAGAGCCGCGTCACCCTCGCCGACGCCCATCTGTCCGAGCGTCTCGGCGGTGAAGTGCTTGCCGACCGATCCCGAGATCTGCTCCCCCTGTCGCTTCACCCACGCGAGGCCCGAGCCTCCGAGCTGCTTCGCCGCCTCGGCGAGCTGATCCACGTCCTTGCGCGATAGCCCGCCGCCGCCCTTGACCGCGAGCCCCCGTACCCGCGCGCCGTCTTTCAGCGCCGATTGGACGAACGGCACGGCGAGCGGCTTCACGTGCGCCGTCCAGTCCGCGATCGGGACTTCGTAGCGCAGGTCGGGCTTGTCGGTGCCGAAGCGCTCCATGGCCTCGCGCCAGGGGATGCGCGGGAACGGCCGGGCGATCGTGTGGCCCGCCTCGTCCCACAAGGCGACCAGCACGGTCTCCACGTAGGCGAGTACGTCTTCCATCCCCACGAACGACGCCTCGAGGTCGATCTGCGTGAACTCCGGTTGCCGGTCGTTGCGCAGGTCCTCGTCGCGGAAACAGCGCGCCAGCTGGAAGTAGCGGTCGAAGCCGGACACCATGAGCAGCTGCTTGTAGATCTGGGGCGACTGGGGCAAGGCGTAAAACTCCCCCGGGTGCACCCGCGACGGTACGAGATAGTCGCGCGCGCCCTCCGGGGTCGGCTTCGTGAGCACCGGGGTCTCGATCTCGAGAAACTCCAGATCGGACAGGATGCGCCGCGCCCGCTGCAGCAGCCGGTGGCGCAGCATGAGGTTGCCCTGCATCTCGGGACGACGCAGATCCAGATGGCGGTGCTTGAGCCGGAGCTCCTCCCCCGGCGGCTCTTCGCCCTTCGCTCGTGCCACCGGAATCGCGGGCGTCACGGCCGGGCCCACCACCGCGAGCTTCGTCGCCTGAACTTCCACGTCGCCGGTCGCGAGCTCGGGGTTCTTCATGTTCGCAGGGCGCGCCGTCACCTGACCCTCAATCTCGACGACGGTCTCGCTGGTGAGTCCGCCCGCCACGCGCCGCACCTCCTCCGGGGCCGTCGGCCCGGCGGCGACCTGGACGATCCCCGCCCGGTCGCGCAGGTCGATGAACACGATGCCGCCCAGATCCCGGCGACGGTGCACCCAGCCGCCCAACCGCACCCGTTGCCCCACGTGCTGCAAGCGGAGCTCGCCGCAGCGGTGCGTACGTCGGGACGTGGAACCGACGCTGTCTATGGTACCTCCGCCTCGCACAGCACGCGGTAGAATTCCTCGGGCGTGCGGGCGCTCAAGAGCCTGTCCCGCACCGGTTCGCGGCGCACGAGCCGCGAGATCCGGCTCAACGCCTTCACGTGGGCCCCGGCGCACGATTCGGGACCGGCCAAGAGAAAGAACAGGCGGACCGGCTCGCCATCGATCGTTTCGTACGGCACCGGGGCGGGCGTCGTCCCCGCCACGACCACCAGGGCGGAAAGCACCGGCGTTTTACCGTGCGGGACGGCGACGCCGTAGCCGATGCCGGTGGGGAACTGTCTTTCCCGCTCGAGAATGGCTCCCAACACTTCGTCGGAGGGCCCCCCGTTGCCAACCGCGGCCACGTCCACCAGTTCCCGGAGCACCCCCTCCTTGTCGGTCGCGTGCAGGGGGACCAGGATGCGAGCGGGGGTCAAAAGCTCGGACAGGCGCACGGTGATCCAAGTGTCCTAAACGATTGAAGATAGTTAAGTTATGTGCCACATGCAACGCTTGTCCCGAGCGGCACTTACATGGTCGATTTGCTGAACCTCGCGCCCGACGCGGCGCGCGCGGCGCTCGCGCAGTGTCTCGCGGAGCGGGGCGAGCCGGCATATCGCGCCCGGCAAATTCTCCCCCGCCTGTGGGAGCGGCCGGTGGGGTCGTGGAACGACGCGACCGAGCTGCCTCGAGCCCTGCGGCGGGCCCTGGACGAGACGCTTCCCCTGCGCCGGTTGCCGCTGTCGGCGCGTCAAGTCTCGCGAGACGGCACGGAGAAGTACCTCTGGGATCTGGGGGACGGTGAGGCGGTCGAGTCGGTACTCATCCCCGAAGGGAAGCGGCGCACGCTCTGCATCTCGTCCCAGGTGGGCTGCGCGCTGGGCTGCGTGTTCTGCGCGACGGGGCGGATGGGCTTTCGTCGGAACCTGTCGGTAGCGGAGATCGCGTGTCAGGCGCGCGAGGTGATGCTGCTCGACGCCGCGCTGAAACCGAGCAACATCGTCTTCATGGGCATGGGCGAGCCGTTGCTCAACTGGGACGCCGTGGACGGCGCGCTCACGATTCTCAACCACGTCGAAGGATTGGGGATCGGGGCGCGGCACATCACGGTCTCGACGGTCGGCATCCTGCCGAGCCTCGCGCAGCTCGCGCAACGGCCGGAGCAGTTTCGCCTTGCCCTCTCGCTGCATGCGCCGACACCGGAGCTGCGGCACGCGCTGATGCCCATAGAAAAGAAGTACACCCTGCCGGCGGTCATCGCGGCGCTGGCTCGATTCCGTCGCCGCGTGACGCTCGAGTACGTGCTCATTGGGGGCAAGAACGACGCGCTCGAGCAGGCGGATCAGCTGGCGCAGCTGGCGCGGCCCCTGGGCGCGCTCGTGAACCTGCTGCCGCTCCACCCCGGCGGGGCGCCGGACCTCTCGCCCAGCCCCCGGGCGCAGATGCTCGCGTTCGAGCGGCGGCTCCGGCGGCAGGGGGTGGAGGCGGTGCTGCGCCGCAGCCGCGGGCTCGATATCAGCGCTGCCTGCGGGCAGCTACGGGTGGAACTCGAGGCGCGGCGCAAAGTCCGCGCCGAGGAGCACGCTCGCGTCGAGTAGCCGGGCGGTGTCCAGCTGCACGACGACCCGGCCCAGGCCCAGTGCCCGACGCACCCGTCGCCCCACTTGTTCGGTTCCCCGGCGCACCACGATGCGCGTCGAATCGAGCGTTCCCACCGTCTCCGGCGCATTGCCATAGGTGAGCACGTCGATGCCGGCGCGCCGCAGCATCCGCGTCCCGACTTTCGCAAGCCCGGCCGTGCCGCTCGCGTTCAGGACTTCCACCGTCACGCGCACACCCCCTTCGGCTGAGCCGGGCACGGGGAGCGCGGCGGCACCCGAGCGGTCTCCACGGCAGGCGGCGAGCGCCGTGGCGCAGGCGATCAGTATCCGACGAGCGCGTTCCAGAAGTCCACCGTCTCCCGGAGGAGTGGCCAGCGGCCGTCGATCACCCGCGCGATGCGGCGAGCGGCGACCTGTTTCAGGATCGCGTCGCGTTCTTCGGGCACACGTGCCGCGAGCGAGCGCCGGAGCTCCTGGTCGAACGGTCGCCCCGGCTCGAGATAGTCCGCCAGATAGAGCATCTTGCCGACGTCATCCCACTGCGCAAACCCGAGTGAGTGGTGGCGCACCGCGTCGAGCACGCCCTGGTCGGTCTCGCCGTCATGCGCGGCGCGCCCGGCCGCGAGCGGGCCATGGGCGAGCTCGTTGGCCGCGGGCGAATCGCGCAACGCGTCGTGCAGCCAGGCCGCCCTGAGCCAGCGGGCGCGCTCGGCGTCGGGCACGTGCATCACCGTCGCCCACGAGGCGAGGAGCGCCGCCACCCGCTCGACGTGCGCACGGCGCTCCGGTGTCACCACGGCCCACGGGGGGAGCGCCATCACGCGCGCACGGCCGGATCGGCGGCCACGCCCTCCCCGAGCACCACGTTGTCGATGAGTCGCGTCTTGCCGACCTTCGCCGCCACGAGGACCGCGGTGCGGGCGTCGACCCGGGCAACGGGACGCATCTGGTCGTCCACGAGCGCCAGGTATTCGGGCGCCACGCCCGGCGCCCGCAGGACGTCCAGGCCCCGGCGCGCGAGCGGGCCGGGGTCGGCCTCGCCGCCCCGCCACGCCTGCTCCACCGCGCGCAGCGCGCGCGACAGGGCGAGTGCGGCGCGGCGCTCGTCGCCTTGCAGATAGGTGTTGCGCGACGACAGCGCGAGGCCATCGAGCTCGCGCACCGTGGGCGCGACGTCGATCTCGAGCCCGAAGTTCAAATCCTCGACCATGCGCCGGACCAGCATCGCCTGCTGGAAGTCCTTCCGCCCGAACACCGCGATATCGGGCTCCACGATGTGAAACAGCTTGGCGACCACGATCAGCACGCCGGCGAAGTGCCCCGGCCGGGCCGCGCCCTCGAGCGGGTCGGCCATGGGCCCCGGGTGCACCCGGACGAGCGGCTCCGCGGGGTACATCGCCGACGCCTCGGGGACGAAGAGACAATCGACGCCGCGCTCGCCCGCGAGGCGTCGGTCGCGCTCCAGGTCGCGCGGGTATTGCGCCAGGTCCTCCGTGGGGCCGAACTGGAGGGGATTCACGAAGCTGCTCATCACCACGCGGTCGGCACGCTGTTTCGCCCGATCGACCAGGTGCAGGTGCCCTTGGTGCAGGAACCCCATCGTGGGCACGAACCCGATGCGGCGGCCGCGGGCGCGCTCGGCGCGCGACCATTCGCGCATCTCCTTCAGATTCGTGAGCTCCTGCATGGCGGGTTAAAACAAACGAGGAATCCCGCGGCTTGGGTAGGGCCACAAGGGCCACTATGGGCGGAGGCGTTCCCTCACGATGACCGGAACCACGTCCTGTACCCCCGGTTCCCCTCGGAGTGCGCCGAGCAGCGAGTCGAAGGCACTCCACGTGGAGCCCGGGTCGGGAAGCCGCAGGATGTAGGGAGTCGGATACGGACCTCCCGCTACGATCGTAGAGTGCCAATGCTCCATTGCCCTCCGAACCTGATCGCCGTCCGTGGTGTCGTAGAACGTCACCTGAATCAGGGTCCGATAGTATCGCGCCGGACTGTCGGCGGCCGGAGCGACCGATTGCCCCGTGTCATCCGGAAAGAATAGCCGCGCGAGTGGCACGACCGGAGGAATCGTGTCGGCGTCCTGGCATGGCCTCCCGCCGGAATTGCCGATGATCGCGAACATCCGTCCGTCGCGGTACAGGCGCAGAGTGCCGCGATTCAGCGTGGTCAGCCACCCCTCGCTGTGAGGCCGGTGACCGCGCGGCAGAAGGACCAGGTGGCCGACTTCCCCCGTCCCGGGCACGTCCCAGGTGATGTCGGCCGCCGTGGCGAGCTCGTTGCGTAGACGGAACATCGTGCCGCAGAGATGCGCGACCCGGATCGTCGGAAGCGCTAGTCTCGTCAGGTCGGGCGGCCCGTCGCAGCCTATCGACTGAGAGAAGCGTGCCCCATGCGGATCGATTGCCGGGACCTCGCGCTCGAGCGGCCAGCGCGATGCGTAGATCGCGAGGGCCGCATGGCAGGTAACGGAGTCTCCGCGCACCTGCTCGATCAGCCGTCGCAACAGGCGCTCGCTTGCCAGCACGGCGCCATTCCGCGCCAGCGGCTGCGCGATGTCCGGGTGATCACCGCCGTGCATCCCTTCGATCACCGTGGCGAGGGCGGCGGTGTCGGCCCGAGCGTCGCGCGCGAGGGCATCGCCGTGCAGCTGAAACAGGAGCTCCCGCGCAAGCAGCGACGCGTGTGCGCCTCGCCCGAGAACGGTCAAGAGCTCCGAAGTCCCTCGCACCCGTGGGTTGCCGAGGAGCCCAAGTCCCGGCCCGACTCCTTCGCTCGCGCCCTGGGCGAGGCGCCGGAGATCCTTGAGCGACAGCGTCGAATCCCGCGGGAGGACCCTCCAGGACACGTCCTTGAGAACGCTCCGTCCCGTGTCGAGGGCTGCGTCCACGGATGGTTTGGCCCACCAGTTCGCCGGTGAAGGCACGACGTACTCCGGCCGCGCGCCCACGAAGCTCACCTGTCGCCACCGGCCCGGCACGACCACCGCTTCGAGCGTGCTCCCCACTTCGGGATATGTGAAGCACACCATCCCAACCGGGGGCGGCTCCGCCAAACCCAACACGACACGCAATCGGGCGCCATGCGAGTCGATGCGGGTAATCGCCTCGTCATTGCATCCGCCGAACGTTGCGTTCACCGCCACGATCACGTTACGCGCGAAGTCGACGGGGGGAGGTGTGGCGATGCTGTCCGGCAAGGGGCTATCCCACGCGGACCGATACTCGCGACCGAAGTACCACCAGAGGGTTCGCCATGCCACGCTGTCGCGGATCACGGCCGTTCCCGGCTCGAGACCTTCCAGCCGCATATCGAGACGCGTGAACGCAATCGATTGAGCGTGTCGGTGCGAGGGGGCCGTCGTCTCGGTGCCGGCCGCGACGAGGACGGCCGCCGCCAGGCGCAGCAGGAGTGGGTGATTCATCCCCTACTCCGCCTTGAGCACGACCGAGTCGGTGAGATAGGGATTGTTGAAATGCGCGATCTCACCCGCCGCCTTGTCCGGCACCGGAAACAGCCGCGCGGAGAGCGGCTTGCGAAGCTTGGTGGAGAGGGCCGCCACATCGGCGATCAGGGCCGCCAACCGGTCCGCCCGACTGTCGCCCGGCAGCGGCACGACGTCGAGCCCGGTGCCGCAGACGCTGGAGTACAGGAGCAGATCACGGACGCTGTAGCGCCCTTCCGACGCGCGTCGCGCGAGCACGGGATCTTCCAGGACCGGGAGCATGAGCCCCGAATACCCGCAGGTCTTGATCCGCAGGCTCTTGAGCACGTCCGTGATGGCCGCGCACCCGGCGAGCGTCGAGGGTGCACCGAACGGGACGCCGGTGAGCGCCTCGATGGTCTCCCCGATGCTCGCGTCCTTGCCCGGCGCGGGAGAGACGTCGATGCCGGTGTAGCTCCGCCGTTCGCGGCGGGCGATATCCTTCACGAGGTGCTCCAGCGGCGCGAGCCGTGACTCGAGCAACTCCGTGAGATGTTGCTTGGCCTCCCCCAATGTGTTGGCGCCGGCGAGTCCCGCGGACAGCAACGGAGGCAATTCGAGACCAATCGCCATGGCGTCCGACCCATTGTGGTACGCGACGGGAAAGAACGGCGTCCCGGCGGGCACATTGGCGGCGGCGGCGAAGCGGAAATTCCCGATGCCTCCCGGGGTGGCGTGGGCGATCGCCACCATCGCGTCGCCCGCGGCCGTCACCCCGCGCGGCGACGTGCCGCGCTCGGGCGACGCGACCCGCACGGTGAAACTGACGTTCTGCGTCGTGCGGGCGAGCTCGGCGGCCCACGCGGCGAAATCGGGATCATCACCGTCAGGGGCGAGAACGGGCCCGATGCTCAAGAGCGCGGACTCGGCGACCACGGCGCGGTCGAGTGCCTGGAGGGCGGTCAAGGCGGCCGCGCGCGCGCGACCTCCGGCGTCCTCGAGCAACGGCTGGGTCGCGATGCGGACGGTTTGCACTTCGTACCCGGCGTCCGTGACGGCGCGCTTCGCCCGTTTGAGAGTGGCCAGCGCGGCGTCGATGGCTCGGGTGTCCGCGAAGCTCTGCAGGTTCGACCCCGCGGTAATGGTGCGAATACGGAAGCCCGGGCCGGCCGGGTCCCGCGCCAGTTCGTGCCATCCGGAGCGGGCCAGCGGGGTCACCGCCGCCGCCCCAAGCATTGCGAGCACGTCCCGCCGCGTCCAATCATTCACTTCGGAAACGAATGCTCCGGTCCGGGATACCGGCCTTCGCGTACCTCGGCGGCATACAGCTTGACGGCTTCCCGTACGTCCTCCGCCAGCGCCGCGTAGCGCTTCACGAACTTGGCGCTGAACCGGTCATTCAACCCCAGCATATCGGGGAGCACCAGCACCTGGCCGTCGCAAGCGGGTCCCGCTCCGATGCCGATGGTGGGGATCGTGAGGGACTTGGTGATCTGGGACGCGAGGGGCGCGGGGACGAGCTCCAGCACGATGGAGAAGGCGCCCGCCGCCTCCAGCGCCTTGGCATCCGCCTTCAGCCGTTCGGCGGTCGCCTCGTCACGTCCCTGCACCCGATAACCGCCCAACGCGTGTACCGACTGGGGGGTGAGGCCCAGGTGGCCCATCACGGGGATGCCGACGTCCACCAGCGCGCGTACCGTCTCCGCCATCGGCGCTCCACCTTCGAGCTTCACGGCGTGGCAGGCGGTTTCCTGCATGACGCGCCCGCAGTTCCGGATCGCCTCCTGGGGGGAGACCTGATAGGTGAGGAAGGGCATGTCGCACACCACCATCGCGCGCCCGGCGCCGCGCCGTACGATCGTCGTGTGATAGATCATCTGCTCGAGCGTGGTGGAGAGCGTCGTCTCCGCTCCCGCGAGCACCTGATTCACCGAGTCCCCGACGAGCAGGACGTCCACCCCCGACGCGTCGAGCAGACGCGCAAACAGGGCGTCGTAGCAGGTGAGCACGACGATGCGCTCGCCGCGCTGTTTCATGGCGACGAGCTCGAGGGTCGTGACGGGCTTGGGCTCGTCAGCCATTGTCGAGCTCCGCCAGCTCGCGCTGCCAGAAGGGGCGGTTCGGAAGCTCGGGGTGCGGGACCACGAGGGTCGGCTCACGCATCACGCGATCGCCGAAACGCACGATGTCCAGGTCCAAGGTCCGCGGTCCCCAGCGAACCCCCGGCTGGCGCTCGCGGCCGCGCTCCGATTCGATCGCGTGGAGGCGCACGAGCAGCTCGGCGGGCTCGAGCCTGGTTTCGAGCAGAACCATCTGGTTGAGGAAGGCTCCCTGCGGCACCGGTCCGAGGGGGGCGGTCTCCTCGACGCGGGACTGGTCGAGCAGGCGGCTACCCGGCAGGGCCGCGAGCCGCGCCCGCGCATACGCGAGATGCGCGGCGCGATCCCCGACGTTCGAGCCCAGCGCCACGTACACGCGCTCCGCCTCCCCCTTGGCCACGCGGGAATGGTAAGCGGGCTACGCGATGCTGGCAAAGCCGCGGGTCAGCTCCCGCAGCATCGCCGCCACCTCCTCGAGCTCTCGGGTCGCGCGCTCGAGGTCGGTGAGCCCCCGCGCCGCTTCTTCGGCGCGCGTGGCGACGTCGTCGGCCTCGGCACGGTTCTTCCCCGCGATTTCGGCCACGGCGTGGATGCGCTGGCGCAGCTTGCCGAACGCCTTGTCCTGGTCACCGGCGGCGGCGGCGATCCGCTGCGCGTGCGACGTCGCCTCGGCCGTCGCCGCGACGATCGCGTCCAAGGCCTGGAGCGCCGCCGAAGACAGCTCTTCGACGCCACCCACGTTGACTTGCCCGCGCCGCATCTGTTCGACGACCTCACCCACCTGCCGGTGGATGTCCTGCACCAGCTCGCCCGCTTCGAGGGCGGCGGTCGAGCTCTGCTCCGCCAGCCGGCGCACCTCCTCGGCCACGACCGCGAACCCCTTGCCGTGTTTGCCCGCCCGCGCGGCCTCAATGGCGGCGTTCAACGCCAGCAGGTTGGTCATGTCGGAGAGCTCGCGGATCGACGCGATGAACCCGGTGATGCGCCGGCTCACCTGCCCGAGCCCTTGCACCTTGCTCGAGGCCTCTCCCACGAACGCCTTCAGGGCCACCAGTCGGCCGATCGCGTCCCGGATCTGGTGGCGATTCTTGTTGGCGACCTCGCTCGCCGTGCTCGACGCCTGCGCCGCCTCGGTGCCGTCTTCCGATACGCGTCGCGACACCCGTGCCAGGCTCTCGGTGGCCTCGAGCCCGCCGGAGACTTCACCTTCCTCCGCCAGCACGCCCTGGCGGATCAGGCCGGTCGACTGGGCCACTGCGCCGGCGGCCTCGCGCATCGACTGGGCGGCGCGCGCCAGTGTGGCGAGCTGCTGCGTGAGCCGTTCCACGGTCTCGACCAGCGGCCGGCGCAGCTCGGTGATGTGGATCGCGGTGGCGAGCTGGTTCGCGAACGTGTTGATCGTAATCACGTCCTTCCCCCCGTACACCTTGCGCTTGTGGTGCTCGAGCTCGAGGGTCCCGATCACGTGATCGCCGAACTTGAGCGGCACCATGACCAGACTCTGCACGACGAGCGGCGCGTCGGCGATGCGTTTGTCGCGGGTCACGTCGTGGATCACGACGGCCTCGCCGGTCCGGCTGACCTGCTCGCGCACCGCGGCGGTATCCGGGGTCGGCTCGCCGCGCTCCGCGCGCCCGATTTGCCCGCGATAGGCGAGGCGAAGCGTGCCTTCCTGACGCCGGTAGATACGAAAGTCGCCCCAGTCCACCAGGCGATGCGCCAGCCGCTCGATCCGGGCGAACGAGTCCTCGAGGCTGATGTTGCTGGTGATCACGGCTTCCATCGCGTGGATCTTGTTCAGCTCCTCGGCGGCGATCGCCTCCTCGAGGGTGTGCTTGAACAGCAACCCCAGAGCGCCGAGGGCGGCCGCCACGAACACCCACGCGAGCGGCGGCCAGTAGCTCACCGTGCCCACGACGATCCCGGTAGCGATCACCGTCGCGCCGTAGCCGATGCACTCGTAGCGCAGGATGAGGAGACGCTCGTCCTGCTCGAGCTTGCCGCGGATGACCAACGCGAAGTAGAACAGCAGCCGGCCGATGACGAAATAGGCCAGGCAGAAGAAAAACAGCGCCGGGATGAGCTCGACGTGCAACCCGGGCGCCGTCACGTTCGACAGCCGGAGGGCGCCGGCGTAGACGCCGTAGCTCCCGAGCAGCGCAATCACCTCGCGCCCCACGTTCACGAGCGCCGCGAGGAACATCTTCTTCTGCCACAGCCAGTCCGCGCCGAGCACGCCGCCCGCCAGCGCGAGGGCGGTCGCGGGCGCGCCGACCACGAGACTCCCCGCCAGCGCCACCAGGCCGGTCTGGGTGAGGTAGGAATATTTGCTCAGCGGCACCTGCCCGCCGCGCAGCAGCAGGGCGGCAACGAGTAGCCCCAGGATCTCGAGCGGCTGCGCGGTCCAGCGCGGGTCCACGATGAGGGCCGCGCCCAGCACCACGGGCCCGCCGATGGCGAGCGCCCGACTGTAAATCGTGACCAGGCGGTTCGCGGTCACGCCGTCCCCTCGCGGACGGCGGCGGCGAGCTCGCGGACCAGCCGCTCGGCGGCGCCGACCCCGCCCACCGCCAACGCGTCCACGATCGCGCTGCCGACCACGACCCCGTCCGCGAGTCGTGCCGTGGCGCGCGCCTGTGCGGGTGTGCTGATCCCGAACCCCACGGCGAGGGGGAGCGCGCTCGCCGATCGCACCCGCGCGACGTGCTCGGCGAGGTCCGCCGGCACCTGATCGCGCACCCCGGTGACGCCGAGGCGGGAAATGAGGTACAGGAATCCGCTCGCGCCCTGCACCGCGCGCGCCAGGCGATCGGGTGTCGTGGTGGGGGCCACCAGCCGGATCAACGCGAGCGGGCTCGCCCGCACCATCGCTTCGAGGTCGGGGTCCGCGCCGGCGGGAAAGTCGGTGAGGATGAGCCCCGATACGCCGGCGGCGGCCGCCTCGCGCACGAAGCGTTCGAGCCCGAAGGCCAGCAGCGGGTTCAGATACGTCATCACCACCACCGGAATCTCCAGGGCGGCGCGGCGGATCTGGTCGAGCACGCGCGGCACCGTCATTCCCTGGTCCAGCGCGGTCTGGATCGAGCGCTGGATGGTGGGCCCGTCCGCCAGGGGGTCCGAGAACGGCACCCCTACTTCCACGAAGTCCGCACCCGCCGCGGCGACGAGCCGCAGGGCTTCCAGGGACAGCTCGGGCGTCGGGAACCCCGCGGTCAGATACGGAATCAGCGCGGCGCGCCGCGTCCCTGCATTTCCCCGAATGGCCCGCCAGCGCGCGGCGATCGGGTGTTCAGACAAAGTAGTCGCTGACGTTGATGCCGTACTTGGTGGGGTCGGTGACCTTCACGATCGAGCGGGGATGATTGCCTTCTGCATCGCGCTGCGCGAGATCGGCGAGAAATCCGGGGTGCTGCACTCCGCCCTCGGGCGTGGTCACGATGCGGACAACCGGTCGATGCACATGGGTGACGTCCGGATTGGCATTGTGGACGAGCGCCACCTCGTAGGTGTCGAGGATGACACACGTGCCCACCGGGTAGATCCCGATCAGGTTGATGAACGCTTTCACCACGATGGTATCGTAGCCGCGCCGTGGGTTCTCCCACATTTCCTTGAGCACCTGATCCGGCTGGATCGGCACCGTCTGGTAGGCGCGCCGACTGGTGGCGGCGTCGAACCCGTCGGCCACGGCGACGATTTTCGAATAGATGGACAGGTCGCGCGGCCGCAGCGACTTGGGGTAGCCGGTGAGGTCGGTCTTCATATGGTGCTCGTAGGCGACGATCATGCCACGATAGGGGATCTCGCCGTAGCCACGCAGGCCGAACAGCGTGAGCACGCCGAGCCACGGGTGCGCCTGCATGATGCGCCACTCTTCGTCGCTCAAGCCGCCTTGTTTGTTCAGCACCTCGAGCGGCACGCGCGACTTGCCCACGTCGTGGAACAGGGCGGCCATGCCCAGGTCGTAGAGTTGCAGCTTGGTGAGGCCGAGCTTGCGGCCCAGCGCGACCGAGAAGATGCAGACGTTCACGGAATGCGTGAAGGTGTACTCGTCGTAGTCCCGCAGCGTGGTGAGGCCCATCAGCGAGGCCTCGTTGTTCAGCACCTGATCCACGATCGCCTGCACGGCCCGCTTCACCTTCTTCACGTTGGCGGTCCGGCCCATGCGGATCGAGTTGATGACTTCCTTCGTCACGGCCACCGAGCGCGCGTACGTGCGCTTCGCCGCCTCTTTTTGCCGCTCCTCGTCCTCGGCGTCCTCGTCGGTCTCGAGGGGGGGCTCGACACCGATGTGGGTCACGCCGGCGTCGGACAGCTTCTGCGCGAGCTCGAAGACCTTGGTGGCGGTGACCTCTTTCGCCGCGTACGACAGCAGCAGCGAGACGAAGATCTGCAACTGCTTGCGCTCCACCCCCTCGTCGATCCGGACGGCGCCGATGCCGCTTTGCCGCAGTACGCCGAGGATGTGGGAGAACGACGCGTAGTTGTCGAGATCGAGCCGGAGGCGAGTGGAGTTGACGAAAATGAACTCGCCCTGCATGCGCAGCTCGATCTCCTTCTCCACGTCCAACAGATGTTTCGTCGTGGCCGTGAGATCGTCCAGCGCCTTCTGCACCTGGGCGTTCTCGATCGGGTAGAGCTTGAGGGAGCGCACCGCCGTGTAGAGCACGACCAGAAAGTCCCGCCCCGCGTGGCGCAGGAATCCGTCCGTGGTCTGGACGGTCTCGGCAATCGAGCCGCGCGGGGGGCCGCCGGCGGTCATGTGCCGACCTCGCGCAGCGCCCGGGTGACCGCGTTGCGCACCAGCGGCTCCTTATCCTGGGCGACGCGCTCGAGCACCGCCCGCGCCTCCGGCGTGCGGACCTTGCCGAGCGCCATCGCCGCGCAGGCGCGGGTCTCGGGGTCTTCCTTCCTGGCCAGCAGCCCCTTGGCCGCGAGCATCTTCTCGAGCGTCGGGATTCCCTTGGCGCCGACGAGCGCCCCGAACGCCTCGAAGAACGCCATCTTCTCGGTCAGATCGGCGTTCCGGAGCTTGGAGCCCGTGACCATCGATTCGATGCGCGTCGCCGCGTTGCGATAGCCGCGGGAACCGAGAAACCGGACGACGGCGACGCGCACGTCGCGGTCGGCGTCGTCGATCGCTTTCTCCAGCAGGCGCATGGCCGAGGGGCTCGAGATCGCCGTGAGCGCCTCGACCACGGCGAGCTTGAGGCCGCGGTCCTCCGACGCGAGCAGCCGCTCCATGCCTTCCGGTGCGCCCGGGAGCTTCAGGCGCCCCGCGAGCTTCACCATCTCGAGCTGGGCGGCGCCGTCCTCGCTGGCGAGGGCCTTGAGCACCTCGGCGGCGTTGGCCTGCGCCAGCTGGGCCGCCGCCCCCTGGACGAGGTCGCGCACGTATGGGTCATGCAGCTTCGCGACCCACACCATCAGCGTCGAGAGTGCCTCGGGGCGGAGCTCCTGGAACAGATCGGAGAGCTCCTCCTCAGTGGGATGGATCGCCGCCTCATCCAGCGCCTGCAGGAGCTGCGACAGCGCATCCGACTGCGACAGGCGGCCGGGCAGGCCCTCGAGCGTCGTGCGGTGCTCGGGGATCAGCTCCCGGGCCCGCTGCAGGATGGCGCGCGTCTCGCGCAGAATGAGCGCCACCGAGCGGAAGTCGGCGGCGCCGAGCAGGTAGGGGATGAAGTTTTCGACGATGGAAATCAGCTCGGCCCGGACGGTGCCGTAGGTCTGCAGCTCGAGCAGATCGAACAGCATCGAAAGCACGTTGCGGCGCAGGTCCTGTGAGTACTCCCGCTCGACGTCCTTCTTGAGGTAGTCGACCTCGCTGTCTTCCAGGAAATAGAGCGTGGTGTCGAAGTCTTCGATCGAGACCACCCCCTCGCGCTTGGGGGGCGCTTCCTGCTCCACCGAGTGGCGCAGGTCGGTGGGCGGGGCGGACGTGATGGTCGCGCCCTTTTCGATCGGGACCGCGTTCTCGCTGGTGAGCTCCCGGAACGTGTAGCTGACGAACTGAAAGTCCTGCGCCCAAAGCAGGGTCAGCAGGTCGTCCGCGGCATCGGCCTGGAGGCTCCGCGCCCGCTGCAACACGCCCAGGAAGCTCACGATCTCCGCTTCCTCGACACCCGGCTTGAACGCGAGCGAGCGGACGCCGTCCTTGTAGAGGGTCCAGGCGATGCTCTCGGAGCGCTGCTCCTGATTGTAGACGACGTTGTCTTCCCAGCGCAGCTCGGTCTCGCCGACGTCGAACACCAGGTCGTCGGTCGCCTGCCAGACCTGGCGAAACGCCGCCCGGATGTTGTCGACGGCGCGCTGATACACCGGATTGTTCGGCAGGTAGAGCTGGGTGGCCCGGATTCCCTTCGACAGGACCTGCAGCAGCTCTTCAATCTGCTGCGGCGGCAATGCCAGCTCGGGTACGGGCGGGTTGGTCAGGTGGCGGCTCCCGTGAGTTCCGCGACCATGGCGACGTCCTTGTCGCCCCGGCCGCTCAGGTTCAGCAACACGACGTCGCCCGCCCGCCATTCGCCGCGGTGCGCCAGCACCCAGGCGACGGCGTGGGCGCTCTCCACGGCCGGCAGGATGCCCTCGAGTCGGGACAGGGAGGCGAACGCCTCGAGCGCCTGCCGGTCGGTCACTGCATCATACAATACCCGGCCGCTGTCCTTCAGGTAAGCGTGTTCCGGCCCGACCCCCGGGTAGTCGAGCCCCGCCGACACGCTGTGCGCCGGCTGGACCTGGCCGTCGGCGTTCTGGAGCAGGTAGCTCAGGCTGCCGTGAAACACCCCGGGCCGCCCGCGCCCCAGCGACGCCGCGTGGCGACCACTCTCGAGCCCCTCCCCGGCCGCCTCCACCCCGACCAGCGCCACGTCCCGGTCGTCGAGAAACGCCGCGAAGATGCCGATTGCGTTCGAGCCGCCGCCGACGCACGCGACCACGGTGCGCGGCAGCTTGCCCCAGCGCTCCAGCGCCTGGGCCCGCGCCTCACGGCCGATGACCGACTGGAAATCGCGCACCAGGCGCGGGAACGGATCGGGACCCACCACCGAGCCGATGATGTAGTGCGTGGTGGTGACGTTCGTGACCCAATCGCGCAGCGCTTCGTTGGTGGCGTCTTTGAGCGTGCGCGTGCCCGACGTCACGGGCACCACGCGCGCCCCCATCAGCTCCATGCGGTACACGTTCAAGCGCTGGCGCCGCATGTCCTCTTCGCCCATGTAGACGACGCACTCGAGCCCGAACCGCGCGCACACGGTGGCGGTGGCCACGCCGTGCTGCCCCGCCCCCGTTTCGGCGATGATGCGGCGTTTCCCCATCCGGCGGGCGAGTAGGGCCTGCCCCAGCGTGTTGTTGATCTTGTGCGCTCCCGTGTGGTTCAGGTCTTCGCGCTTGAGGGCGACCACGACCCCGGCTCCCACCTGTGCCCCGAGACGCGGCGCCTCGGTCAGCGGCGTGGGCCGTCCGACGTAGTCCTTGAGCAACGCATCGAGCTCCGTCCAGAAGCTCGGATCGCGCTTCGCGGCCTCGTGCACGCGGTCGAGCTCCTCCAGCGCCGCCATGAGGGTCTCGGGGACGTAGCGGCCGCCGTAGGGGCCGAAGCGGCCGGGCGTGCGCGTGCCGGGCTCAGCTGCCACGCGAGCCTCCGATCCGCGAGCCGACGACCAAACGCGGAACGCGGAAGGTGGAACGCGGAACACCAGGGCGCTCGTCGATTCCCGGAGCAGGCTCGTCCGCTCGGCGGGCGTACGGTCTGTTCCGCGTTCCGCGTTCCACCTTCCGCGTTACCATCACCGCCCCCTCCCCTGTCTCCGTACGCCCGTCAGCCCCCGCACCGCCGCCTCCGGATCGGCATTCCCCGCCACCGACGTGCCCACCAGTACGAGATCCGCTCCGGCGCTGGCCATCCGTTCCACGTCCGCCCGGGTCGCGATCCCGCTCTCGGCGATCACGGGAACGGCGCCGGGGACGAGCGCCACGAGCCGTTCGGCGGCTGCGAGATCGACCGTGAAGGTGGCGAGGTCGCGGCTGTTGACGCCGACGGCGGTCGGGTCGACGCCGAGCGCCTGCTCCAGCTCACCGGCCGAATGCACCTCCACCAGGACGCCCAGCCGCTGGTCGCGCGCGGCGCGGGCCAGCGCCCGCAGTCCATCGGAGCTGAGCGCCCGTACGATCAAGAGCACGGCACTCGCCCCCGCCGCGCGCGCTTCATACAGCTGCAGCTCGTCCAGGATGAAGTCCTTGCGCAGCACCGGCACCGGGACCGCGCTCGCCACCCGGGCCAGATCCTCGAGCGAGCCGCCGAAGTGCAGCTCGTCGGTCAGAACGGAGATCGCCACGGCCCCGCCCTGGGTGTAGGCCCGCGCGTGCGCCACCGGATCGAGGTCCTCCCGGATCGCGCCCGCCGACGGCGAGCGGCGCTTGACCTCGGCGATCACGCCGACGTCGCGACCGGCCAGGGCGCGCGCGAACGGCCGTGGCTCGGGCGCGGCCGCGGCCCGGCGCTCCAGCTCCCGCGCCTGCGTCCGCAAGCTCGCGACCCGGTCGCGCGTGGCCGTGAGAATGGCGTCAAGCTTGGTTTTCGGCATGCTTGCGTTCGGTCGATTTTCGGGTAGATTTTGCTTCGGTTTCTCTTCGGGATACATTGTGCCGCTCACACGCCGTCAGCGCGAAATCCTGGACTTCATCTCGACCCAGATCGGCGCGCAGGGTTACGCGCCGAGCTTCGAGGAGATCGCGGAACGGTTCTCGTTCCGCTCCCTCGCCACGGTGCACGAGCATCTCACCAACCTCGAGCGCAAGGGGTACATCCGCCGCGCTCACAACGAGAGTCGCGGCATCGAGGTCGTGCCGCCGCGTGGCCAGACCGGCGCCACCGATCTGCCGCTGCACGGCCTGGTGGCCGCCGGCGCGCCGATCGAGGCGGTCAGCGGCACGGACACGATCGCGGTGCCCGACGAGCTGATCCCCCGCCGCGGCCGCAGCTACGTGTTGAAGGTACGCGGTCAATCGATGATCGACGAGCACATCAAGGACGGCGACTTCATCGTGGTCCACGAGCGCAACCAGGCCGACAACGGCCAGACGGTGGTCGCGCTGGTGCATGGCTCGAGCGCCACGGTCAAGCGGTTCTATCGTGAGCCGGGCGGGTGGATCCGGCTCGAGCCCGCGAACCCCACCATGACGGCGCTGCGGGTCAACGAGCGCGATGTCGTGGTCCAGGGCGTGGTGGTAGGCGTCATCCGAAAATACTAGACGCACAGACGCCGAGACGCACAGACGCACAGTGAGGCGCGCGCGACCTCAAGTCGGACGGGCACTGGTCGTGGCACGACGCAGACGCTCGAGTGCCTCTCGTCCCTTCCCCGCGTACACGACGTCCCGGGCCAGGGCCACTCCGTCTGCGTACGAGGCGGCCAGCCCCGCAACGTAGATCGCCGCGCCCCCGTTGAGGAGCACGGCGGCCAGGCCGGCCGCATCGTCACGCCCGCCGTCGAGCAAGCGCTCGATCCGTGCGGCGTTCGCCAGGGGCTCCGCCCCCGACAGCCCGGCCACGTCGTCGATCGCCAGGCCATGGTCCGCCGGATCGACCTCCCATACGTTCACGCTCCCGGGGCGGATTTCCCACACGTCGCTGATGCCCTGCGGCGCGATCTCGTCCATGCCGATCCGGCCGTGGACCACGAGTGCATGCTCGACTCCCAGCCGCGCGAGCGCCCCCGCCATGAGCGGCGCGTGATCGGCGTGCGCGACGCCCACCACCTGACGTCGCACGCCCGCGGGGTTGGCGAGCGGTCCGAGCAGGTTCATCACCGACGCCACCCCGAGCTCGCGCCGCACCGGCCCCGCGTGCTTCATCGCGGGATGGAAATTGGGCGCGAAGAGAAACGTGACGCACGCCTCCCGCAGCACCCGGGCCGCGTCGGCGGCGTCGAGACTGATGCGCACGCCCAGCGCCTCGAGCACATCGGCCGAGCCGCACTTGGATGTGAAGGATCGGTTGCCGTGCTTCGCCACGACGGCGCCGGCGCCGGCGGCGACGAACGCGGCGGCCGTCGAGATATTGAAGGTGGAGACCGCTCCCCCGCCGGTGCCGCAGGTGTCCACGAGGTGTGCGCCGTTCGCTTCCACTCGCACCATCGCGTCGCGTAGCGCGCGGGCGGCGCCCGCCACCTCGTCCGGCGTCTCGCCCTTCACCCGCAAGCCCATCAACAGGGCCGCGATCTGGACCGGCGTGGCTTCGCCCCGCATCACGGCCGCGAACACGTCGGTCGCCTGGGGCTCGCTCAAGGACCGGCGGTCGGCGAGGGCGACGATCGCTTGCTCGAGCGGGGAGGGCGCGGAGTGGGACGACGGGGGCACGGGGCTCGGGAGTTTTCGGGCCAGCCAAAGCTATCCCGAAAAATCGCGTTTTGTCAAATGCCACAACGGGTTGCGTGCCTTGATTGACCCCCTGTTTCAGCCTATCTTTCGCCCGTGACGAGCCGGCCCTACCTCGCCGTGGTGCAGTACGACGGGGCTGAGTTCGCGGGCTGGCAGCGGCAGCGGGATGCTCGCACCGTGCAGGCCGAATTCGAAGCCGTGCTGGAGCGCCTCATGGGTCGCCGCACTCCGGCGACCGGCGCCGGACGCACGGACACGGGCGTGCACGCGTTGGGCCAGGGCGTCGGGTTTCTGGCGGACGGGCGCTGGGCGGAGGACGTGCCGGGGCTCTACCGGGCCCTCAATGCCCTGCTGCCGCGGGACATCTGGGTGGAGCGGGTGTGCCCGATGCGACCGGGGTTTCACGCGCGCAACAGCGCCGTGGCGCGCCGCTACCGCTACGTGATCGGGACCGACGACGCGGCCCGCTCGCCGTTCCGGCGGCCATACGAATGGGCCTTCGGACGCCCGCTCGATGTCGCTCGGCTGGCGCGCGCCGCCGAGCTGCTCCCGGGGGAGCACGACTTCCGCGGCCTCGCGGCCACCGGCGCGGGCTCGGGACGACCCCACTATCGCAGCCGCGTGGCGCTCGCCCAGTGGGCGCCGCGGACTGACGGAGCGGGGGTGACGTTCACGATCGAGGCCGACCGATTCCTGCATCGGATGGTGCGCTTTCTCGTAGGCGCGATGGTGGACATCGCCCTGGGCCGGCGCCCGCTCGAGGATCTTCCCCGGCTGCTCACCGCGACCGACAACCAGGCGGCCAGCCCGCCCGCCCCGCCGCAAGGACTCTACCTCGTGGCGGTGCGCTATCCCGCTGACCTCTACGCCGGGGCCTAAGCCATGAAGTTCTTTCTCGATACCGCGAGCCTCAAAGACATCAGCTGGGCGGCCCAGGCCGGGTTGATCGACGGGATCACCACCAACCCCTCGCTGCTCGCGAAGCAGGCGGGCGACCTGGACCCGCGCGACGTCCTCAAGGAGATCTGCTCTCTCGTGGAGGGTCCCGTGTCCGCGGAAGTGGTGGCGCTGGAGGCCGACGCCATGGTGCGCGAGGGCAAAGAGCTCGCCAAGATCGCGGACAACATCGTCGTGAAGATCCCGATGCTCGAGGCGGGCATGGTGGCGGTGCGGCGTCTCGCCGAGGCGGGCATCAAGACCAATGTCACGTTGTGCTTCTCGAGCGTGCAGTGCCTGATCGCCGCGAAGGCGGGCGCGGCCTACGTCAGCCCGTTCATCGGGCGCCTCGACGATGTGGGCCAGGAGGGGATGGACGTGATCCGCGAGGCCCGCGTGATTTTCGACAACTACCAGATCGCCACCGAGATCCTCGCGGCCTCGATCCGGCATCCGCGGCACGTGGTGGAGGCAGCCATGCTCGGCGCGGACGTGGCCACGCTGCCCCCCGACGTCCTGAAGAAGCTGTTGCTGCATCCGCTCACCGATCGCGGGCTGGAGCAGTTCCTGGCCGACTGGAGCAAGTTGGCGGCGCGCGCGAAGGCCTCGGTTTGACCTACAGCTCACCCCTGTCCCAGCGCTACGCCTCCCCGGCGATGCAGGCCCTGTGGGGAGAGCGGCGGCGGATCGGGCTGTGGCGGCGGCTGTGGCTCGCCCTCATGGAGATCGAGCGAGATCTGGGCGTCGACATACCCGAGCGTGCGCTCGAGGAGCTGCGCGCCCATCTGGACGACGCCGATCTGGAGCGCGCGGCGGAGCACGAGAAACGCATCCGTCACGACGTGATGGCGCACATCCACCAGCTGGGCGAGCAGGCGCCGGCGGCACGCCCCTTCATTCACCTCGGCGCGACGAGCGCCTACGTCACCGACAACACCGACCTCATCCTGATGCGCGAGGGGCTCCAGCTGTTGCTCGGCCGGGTGGCCGCCGTGTTGGTGGCGCTCGCCAAGCCCGCCCGGCGCTATCGTGATGTGCCGTGCCTCGCCTACACGCACTTCCAGCCGGCTCAGCTGACCACCGTCGGCAAGCGGATCACCCTGTGGATGCAGGAGCTGCTGCTGGACGCCGAGGAGATCCTGCATCGGCTGGATACGCTGCAGTTCCGCGGAGTGAAGGGGACCACCGGTACCCAGGCCAGCTTCCTCGAGCTGTTCGACGGCGACGATGACAAAGTACGCGAGCTCGACGCCCGCGTCGCGCGGACGATGGGCTTCACGCGAGTGTTCGCGATCACCGGCCAGACCTATACGCGGAAGCTCGACGCCCAGGTACTCGCGGCCCTGGCGGGAGTTGCCCAGTCGGCGGCCAAGTTCGCCACCGATGTGCGCCTGCTGCAGCACGAAGGCGAGATGCTCGAGCCGTTCGAGAGCGACCAGGTGGGATCGTCCGCGATGGCGTACAAGCGGAATCCGATGCGCGCCGAGCGGATGACCGGCCTCGCGCGCTTCGTCATCGAGCTCGAAGGCAACGCCTGGCACACGGCGGCGGAGCAGTGGCTCGAGCGCAC
>WNGO01000172.1_pt1 | contig 42574 bp, 41 predicted proteins | sample 5400511 | NCBI WGS metagenome assembly WNGO01 (sample SAMN13153380, study PRJNA577476) | soil metagenome | isolation source: 20 cm soil or saprolite under Garry oak tree replicate 2 | place: USA:California | collected 2016-06-15 | reverse complement strand
TTCTTCCCGTCGTCATGGCCATGGTCCAGCGCTACGTGGTCGCCCGGGAAGAGGCGTACCTCGAGCGCACGTTCGGGGACGTGTACCGGGCGTACAAGGCGCGGGTGCGCCGGTGGATCTGACGGCCGAGGCGGCTTTCCGGGTCGAGCAGTTCCGCGACTTCCTCGCCCTCGAAGCGGGCGACAGCGCCCACACCGTCGCCAACTACGTCCGCGACGTCCGGCGGCTCGCCGAGTATGCCGGGTCGAAGGGGGCACGCCGGCCGGAGGACGTGACGAGCGCCCTGCTGCGCGAGTTCGTGTACGCGCTGAAGGACCTGGGGCTCGCTCCGGCGACCATCCGGCGCCAGATCTCGGCCGTCCGCACGTACTACCGCTACCTCGTGGGCGAAGGCCACGCCGCGCGCGATCCGAGCGAGCGCCTGGAGTCGCCGCGCCAGTGGCGCCGCCTGCCGACGGTCTTGTCGGTCGCCGAGATCGACCGCCTGCTCGCGGCGCCCAATACGGACGAGCCGCTCGCGATCCGCGACCGGGCACTGCTCGAATTCGCGTACGCGACGGGCGCCCGGGTGTCCGAGGTCGTGGGTCTGAAGCTGCAGGACGTTCTGTACGAGGATGGGCTTGCCCGCATGTTCGGCAAGGGCGCGAAGGAGCGCATCGTGCCCGTGGGCCGGCGTGCGTTGGGCGCCGTGGCGCTGTACGCACGCGAGATCCGCCCTGGCCTCGACAAGGGCAAGGGACACGGCCTCGTGTTCTTGAACGCCCGTGGCACGCCCCTGTCGCGGGTGGGCGCTTGGTCCATCATCAAGCGGGCGGCCCGGCTCGCCGGGCTGACCAAGCGCGTGACGCCGCATATCTTGCGACACACGTTCGCGACACATCTGCTCGAGGGCGGCGCGGACCTGCGCGCCGTCCAGGAAATGCTCGGCCACGCGGACCTCGCCACGACGCAGCTGTACACGCACGTCGACCGCGACTACCTGCGGACCGTGCACAAGACGTATCATCCGCGAGGCTGAGCCCGCGCGTGTCGCGAGCGTTCGTGAAGGAGGATCCCGGTGAGCCGGGGCCCCGCCGAAACTACGGGCTCCCGCCGCGCGACGACCCGGGCTTCGACGCCGCGGCAGCCGAAGCGCTGCTCGAGGCCGCCCGCGCGGGCGAGACCGCGAGCGCCGAGCAGGCGACCGGCTACTACTGGGGGGAGTCGAAACTGCGGCCGTATGTGGAGCGGATACTGGAACGCGCGCGGGCCGCGGGGGATGAGCGGCTGGAGCAGCTCGCCAAGCGCTTCCTGAGCTGATGCCCGAGCTGCCGGACATCGCGCTGTACCTCCGCGCCCTCGCCCCGCGCGTCGTGGACACACAACTCGAGCGCCTGCGGATCGCCAGCCCGTTCTTGCTCCGGACAGCGGATCCGCCCGTGGCGGATCTGTCGGGGCGCACGATCCGCGACGTCCGCCGTCTCGGCAAACGGATCGTCCTGGCGCTGGAGGACGACTACTTTGTCGTGCTGCACCTGATGATCGCCGGCCGGCTGCACTGGAAGCCCGCCGGCGCACCCATCCCCCGCCGCGCGGGGCTCGCCGCGTTCGATTTTCCGCACGGCACGTTGCTCCTCACCGAAGCGGGCACGAAGCATCGAGCGTCGCTCCATGTCGTCCGGGGCATCGCCGCCCTCACTGCGCACGACCCTGGTGGACTGGACGTGCTCGGCGCGACGCTCGATCAGTTCCACGCGGCGTTGACGCGAGAGTCGCACACGCTCAAGCGAGCGCTGACCGACCCCCGGCTGCTCGATGGGATCGGCAATGCCTACTCCGATGAAATCCTCCATGCGGCCCGCCTCTCGCCGCTCCGCCTCACGAGCCAGATCACGCCCGAGGAGAGCGAGCGCTTGTTCCGCGCCGCGCGGGAAACCCTGGCCACGTGGATGGAGCGGCTGCGCGCCGAAACGGGTGATGCGTTCCCGGAAAACGTGACGGCGTTCCGGGACGGGATGGCCGTCCATGGCCGGTTCCGCAAGCCGTGCCCGGTATGCGGATCGCCGGTACAACGCATCCGCTACGCCGCAAACGAAGTGAATTACTGTGCCACCTGCCAGACGGGTGGCCGGCTCCTCGCGGACCGATCCCTGTCGCGGCTCCTGAAGCAGGATTGGCCACGCTCGCTGGAGGAATGGGAGGAACGCGCCGCGCGCGATTAGATTCCGCCATGCTCTTTGTCCTCGATAACTACGACTCCTTCACCTACAACCTGGTGCAGCTGTTCGGTGAGCTCGGCGCGGAGCCGGTGGTCTATCGCAACGACGCGCTCACTGTGGAGCAGGTCCTGGCGCTCAAGCCGACCGCGGCCGTGCTCTCGCCTGGCCCGTGCACCCCGGGGGAAGCCGGCATCCTGGTGCCGCTGGTGCGGGCCCTGGCCGGCAAGCTGCCGATCCTGGGCGTCTGCCTCGGCCACCAGGCAATCGGCGAGGCGTTCGGCGCCCGCGTCGTGCGAGCGGACCGCCTCATGCACGGGAAGACGTGCGAGGTGGTCCATGAGGAGGACGAGTTGTTCGAAGGCGTTCCCAGCCCCGTGACCGGCATGCGTTATCACTCCCTGGTGGTCGAGCCCGCGTCCCTTCCCAAGGACCTCGTCATCACGGCTTGGAGCGCCGACCGGCCGAAGGATGCGGAGATCATGGCCATGAAGCACCGCCGTCACGCGATTTACGGCGTGCAGTTCCACCCGGAGTCCATCGGCACCTCGCATGGGAGACAGCTGCTCGAGAACTTCCTGCGCATTGCGCGCGCCATGGTGTGATGGCCTAAGCCGCATCCTCTCAGCCGCTTAAGGCAAGGGGTAGACGCCACGGCACGGATTTTGTATGTTCCCCCGTGCCCGTCCTCGGCGTCGTTCCGGCGCGGCTGGGCTCCAGCCGCCTTCCTCGCAAGCCGCTCCTGTCTCTGGCAGGCGAACCCCTCATCCTCTGGGTCGTTCGGCGTGTCGTCGAGGCGAGTGTGTGCGATCGCTTGGTGGTCGCGACCGACGCGCGCGAAATCGCCACCGTCGTGGAGCGAGCCGGGTACGAGGCAGTGCTGACCTCCACCGAGCACCAGTCGGGTACGGAGCGAGTAGCAGAAGTCGTTGGAAACAAATCATTTAGTTCATTCGATGTCGTGCTCAACGTGCAGGGCGACGAGCCGCTCGTAGCACACGCCGCCCTGAAGGGCGCCCTGTCGCGCGTGCGGAGCGGGGATCCGATCGGCACCGCGGCGGGGGACCTCGATGGTGCGCTGGCGGGTGATCCGAATCGTGTCAAAGTCGTGACAGACCCACGGGGCCGGGCAGTGTATTTCTCGCGAGCGCCGATCCCGTTCGATCGCGACGGTACGATCGACGTGATCTACCATCAGCACGTGGGGGTCTACGCCTACACGCGAGAAGCGCTGGATCGCTGGGTGCGACTCGCGCCGGTGCCGGAGGAGCGCTGGGAGCGGCTCGAGCAGCTGCGGCCGCTGCTGCACGGAATTCCGATCGGCGTGGCGCTGTTTGCGGGGCCCGCGGCGCCCGGGGTCGACACGGCAGACGACCTGCGGTACGCGGAAACACAGTTGACCAGCCACCTCAAGGAGGTGAGTCCGTGAGCTCGACGAAGTACATCTTCGTGACCGGCGGCGTCGTGTCGTCGCTCGGCAAGGGCATCGCGGCCGCTTCGCTCGGCCGCCTCCTGGTGGAGCGGGGTCTCCGCGTGACGATCCAGAAGTTCGATCCTTACATCAACGTGGATCCCGGCACGATGTCGCCGTTCCAGCACGGCGAGGTGTACGTGACCGATGACGGCGCGGAGACCGATCTCGACCTCGGCCACTACGAGCGGTTCATCGACCGCTCCTTGTCGCAGGTGAACAACGTCACCACCGGGCGGATCTATCTGTCGGTGATCACGAAGGAGCGGCGCGGTGAGTACCTCGGGTCCACCGTGCAGGTGATCCCCCACATCACGGACGAGATCAAGGCCGCCATTCGGCGACTCGCCCCCGACCACGACGTCGTCATTACGGAGATCGGCGGCACCGTGGGTGACATCGAATCGCTGCCGTTTCTCGAGGCGATCCGCCAGTTCCGCCAGGAGGTCGGCCGCGACAATACGCTGTTCATCCATCTCACGCTCGTCCCCTTCATCGCCGCGACCGCCGAGCTCAAGACCAAGCCGACCCAACACTCCGTCCGCGAGTTGATGCAGATCGGGATCCAGCCCGACATCCTGGTGTGCCGGACCGAGCGACCGCTCTCGGAGGAGCTGAAGCGCAAGATCGCGCAGTTCTGCAACGTGGACTTCGGCTGCGTGGTCGAAAGCCCGGACGTGAAGTCGATCTACGAGATCCCGCTCAAGCTGCACGACCAGGGACTCGACCGGGAAGTGTGCATGCGGCTGCACCTCGAGACCAAGGAGCCCGATCTGCGCTCGTGGGCGCAGATGGTCGAAAAGATCCTCCACCCGGCCGACCGCGTGCGGATCGCGGTCGTGGGGAAGTACACCGAGCTCGCCGACAGCTACAAGAGCATCCATGAAGCGCTGGTGCACGGTGGCATCGCGAACGAATGCGGGGTGCAGATCGATTGGATCTCGTCCGACCGCTTCACCGACCAGGCCGCGGCGGGCGAGCTGCTCGGCACCTACGACGGCCTGCTCGTGCCGGGCGGGTTCGGCGTACGCGGCGTGGAGGGCATGCTCGAAGCGATCCGCTGGACGCGCGAGCGCAAGGTCCCGTTCCTCGGCATTTGCCTCGGGCTGCAGGCGGCGATCATCGAGTTCGCGCGCGACGTGGTCAAGCTCCCCGACACCAACTCGAGCGAGTTCGCACCCGAGTGCGAGAACCCCGTGATCGCGCTGATGCGCTCCCAGGAAGGCATCCAGGAAATGGGCGGCACGATGCGGCTGGGCGCCTATCCCTGTAAACTGCGTCCGGGCTCCCGGGTCGCGCAGGTGTACGGCGCGCTCGAGGTGAGCGAGCGGCACCGGCACCGCTACGAAGTGTCGAATGCGTACCGCGACGTGCTCGCCGAATATGGGATGCGCTGCGCCGGGCTCTCTCCTGATGGCTCGCTGGTCGAGATGATCGAGCTTCCGGATCACCCCTGGTTCATCGGCTGCCAGTTCCACCCCGAGCTCAAGTCCCGACCCACCCGGCCGCACCCGCTGTTCGCCGGGTTCGTGGGCGCCGCGCGCCAGCACGCGCGAGCGCGGGGCGCGGCGCCCCTCGCCCAGGCGGAGCGGTCGTCCCAGCTCGCCGGCCGCCGCGACTGACAATGGCGCAGCACTTCGCCGGGGGAGCGTCCCCGTTCCTCATCGCGGGGCCGTGCGTCGTCGAGTCCGACGACCTGAACCTGCGGGTCGGCGAGGCCCTCGCCGAGCTCGGAGCGAAGGCGGGGGTGCACGTCATCTACAAGGCGTCCTACGACAAGGCGAACCGGTCGCGGCTGAAAGGAGCGCGGGGGCCGGGCCCCGAGCACGGCCTGGCAGCGCTCGCCAAGGTCCGGGCCGCAACCGGACTGCCGATTCTCACCGATGTCCACGAAACCGCCCAGGTGTCCGCCGCCGCACAGGTCGCGGACGTGCTCCAGATTCCTGCGTTTCTTTGCCGCCAGACCGATCTGCTCGTCGCGGCCGGTCGTGCCGGACGCGCCGTGAACGTGAAGAAGGGGCAGTGGATGGCCCCCGAGGGAATGGCCGGGGCGGTCGAGAAGGTCCGCTCAGGCGGAGCGCCCGAGATCGCCGTGACCGAGCGGGGCACCTTCTTCGGCTACGGCGACCTCGTGGTCGACATGCGCAACTTCGTGCGGCTCCGGACCGCGTGCGGGACGCCGGTCGTGTACGATGGGACGCACGCGGTACAGCAGCCGGGGCAGGGCCCGGAGGGCTCGAGTGGGGGCCTGCGCGACTTCATCCCGCCGCTGCTGTACGCCGCAGCCGCCGCGGGCGCCGACGGCTTCTTCCTCGAGACGCATCCCGATCCGGACCGGGCACTCTCCGACGGGCCGAACATGATCCCGCTGGACCAGCTCGCGGGAATCGTGACGGTGGCGTTGGACGTGTGGCATGCAGCGCGGGCAGGGGGCGCGGCGGCAGCGAGGTCCCAGGGGGGCGGCAGGGCGGCTGTCGAGGACCGAGCGAGAGCCGTGCTCCCTGCCCACGCCCGGAAGTGACCATGCTCGACGCTGCCGTCGCCCGTCGCCTGAAGCTCGTCGGACTGGACGTCGACGGCGTCCTGACCGACAATGGCATCTACATCGGGATGGTCGGCGATCACCCGGTCGAATTCAAGCGCTTTCACATCCAGGACGGCCTCGGCGTCCGGATGCTCCGCACCGCCGGGCTCGTCGTGGTGTGGCTCTCCGGACGCGAATCCCCCGCCACGGCGTTACGCGCGCGCGAGCTCGAGGTGGACGAAGTGATCCAGGATCCGACGGCGCGCAAGCTCCCGGCGTTCGAGGCGCTGCTCGAGCGGCGTGGGCTCAGCTGGAGCGAGTGCGCCTTCGTCGGCGATGACCTCGCGGACCTCCCACTGCTCAACCGCGTCGGGCTCCCGATTGCCGTCGCGAACGGCGTGGCGGAGGTGCGGGCCGCCGCCCGCGTCGTCACGACGGTTCCCGGAGGCCAGGGGGCGGTCCGGGAAGTCGCCGAGCTCATCCTCCAGGCCCGGGGCGAGTGGCAGGGCCTGCTTACGCAGTATTTCCTGGAGCGTGGCGATGTCGCGCACGGAGCCCAGCGATCTCGCTGAGCGCGGGCGCCGCGTCCTGGCCCTCGAAGCCGAGGCGATCCGCCGGGTGGGCGAGCGCCTGGGCCCCGGGTTCGCGAGCGCGGTGCGCCTCCTCGCAGACGCGAAGGGACGTCTCATCGTGTCGGGCCTCGGTAAGTCCGGGTTGATCGCGCGCAAGATCGCGGCCACCTTCACGTCCACCGGCACACCCGCGTCGTTTCTCCACCCCGTGGACTCCCTGCACGGCGACCTCGGCATCGTGGGCCGGGACGACGTGGCGCTCCTCTTGTCGAAGAGCGGCGCCTCGGACGAGCTGCTCGGGCTGGTCAACCAGCTGAAGCGCCTCGGCGTGCCGATTATCGCGCTGACGGGGGACCCTGACTCCGTGCTCGCACGTCAGGCAGACGTCGTGCTGGACGGCAGCGTCACCGAGGAGGCCTGTCCCGAGACCTTGGCGCCTACGGCGAGCACCACCGTGGCGCTCGCTCTGGGAGACGCGCTCGCGGTTCTCGTGCTCGAAGAGAAGGGCTTCAGGCGCGGGGACTTCGCGGCGCTGCACCCCGGCGGAACGCTGGGCAGGAAGCTGCTGCTTCGCGTCGCGGACGTGATGCTCGGCCGGGACGTGCCGACCCTCGGACCCGACCGCCCCATGCGCGAGTGCGTGGTCCTGCTCGCGGAAAAGCGCGGGACGGTGGCGGTGGTGGACGCCGCCGGCGGCCTCGTCGGCGTGGTCACGGCGGGCGACCTGACGCGGGTCATGGAGCGGACGGACCAATTCCTCGACATCCCGGTACGCGAGGTCATGACCCGGACCCCGAAGAGCACCACGTCCGACGCGCTCGCAAGCGCCGCGGTGCGGCTCATGGAGCGGCACGGCATCATGGCCCTGCCCGTGGTCGACGGTGGGCGCAGACTGGTCGGCATGGTGCACCTGCATGACCTGATGAAAGCGGGCGCGGCGTGACAGGAAAAAAGACGTCACGCAAGAACGTCACGCAAAGGCGTCGCGCAGAATCGTTACGTCTTCGCGAGACGCCTTCGTGCTACGTCGTTTTGTGCTACGTATTGATGGGTGGGGTTGTGGCGGGGGCCTGCGAAACCGGCATCAAGCCCACGGCGACCATTGCCGCCCCGGATTCGGCCGACCAGGTGCTGCTGGGGATGTCGCACTACGTCACGGACGCCGGGATTCAGCGTGCGCACGTACGGGCCGATACGGCATATTTCTATTCCCCGGCGCAGACCGCCGAGCTCCGTAACGTCCACATCACCTTCTACGACCCCCGGGGGGCCGAGACGTCGACGCTCACGTCGCGAGAAGGCACGTACCACTGGCGCGGGGGCGACATGGAGGCGCGAGGCAACGTGGTGGTGGTCCGAACCGACGGCGCGACCCTCCGGACGGAGGTGCTCCGCTATAACCAGGTACGGAATCAGGTGAGCTCCGACAAGCCGTTCGTCTTCGACGAACCGACGCGGCACATCCGGGGCGAGGGCTTCACGTCGGACCCCGCGTTCAAGGTCGTGACCGCCATCCGCCCGACGGGGGAGGGCGGTAAGTTCACTCTCCCGAACCAATGATGGCAGCCGTGCTCCTCACCACCCTCGTCCAGCAACCTGCGTCGCCCGCGGACTCCGCGGCCGGCCGACCGTGCAAGGTGATCATCGATTCGGTCGGCCGACAGGCGCAGCAGGTCGAGGTACGGCCGGGAGAGACCAACGTGTTCGCCGGTGGCGGCGTACTGGCCCACTGTGAGGGCAGCGGCAGCACCCTCGCGTCCGACAGTGTGGCCTGGTTCGCCGGTGTCAGTCGGTTCGACATGATCGGCCAGAGAAATCCGGTGCACATCCGCGACACCGTTATGATCCTCGACGCGACAACCGCCGCCTACTTCCTGCGACAGGAACGGCTCGAGGCGCACAAGAACGTCGTGGCGGTGAATCGGACGACGGGGTCGGTGCTGCGGGGACCCAATCTGACGTATTACCGCGCGGTGAAGGGCGTGCGCGACACGCTCGAGATGTACGCATCGGGTCGCCCGACCATCGAGTACCGCGCGACCGCCGACACGGGAGGAGGAGAGCCGTACGTCATCGTCGCCGATCGAGTACGCTTCAAGGGCAACGACCGCATGTGGGGAGGCGGGCAGGTGACCATCGACCGGAGCGATTTCGCGGCACGCGGCGACTCGATGCAGCTCGACCAGGCCGCCGGATTCGCCGTGCTCGTGGGCAAGCCCCGCGTCGAAGGAAAGAGCGCCCGGCCCTACACGCTCACGGGCACGCGGATCGAGCTGGGGCTCCAGGGGCGGGACATCCGCCTGGTGAAGGCGCTCGGCGACGGCGTCGCAACCGGCGCCGACTGGCGCCTCACGGCGGACACGATCCACCTGCACCTCGACCGGAAGAAGCTGCAGCAGGCGTTCGCCTGGGGTCCCAAGGACTCGGTCCGGGCCCGCGCGGTGTCCACCCTCAATGCGATCAAGGCCGACTCCCTGGCCCTCGATCTCCCGGACGAAGTACTCACTGAGGCACGCGCCTTTGGGCACGCCTACTCGACGTCGAAGAAGGAGTCCCCACAGCGAGCCCCCACCGCCAAGCGGGACTCCACCGCGGCGCCTGAGGTTGACTGGTTCGCGGGGGATTCCCTCACGGCGCGCTGGAAGCAGGTCCCCGACTCGGCCGGGACGCCCCGGAGCAAGCTGTATCGGCTCATCGCTCGGGGCTCGGCTCGCTCGTTCACATACCTGGAAAGCGAGCACGATTCGACGGGCCCGTCGCTCAATTACTCCCGCGGCCAGGTCATCGATTGCGTCCTGAAGGGGGACAAGGTGGACCGGTGCACCGTCACCGGAGGGGCCAACGGCGTCCAGCTCGACCCGCGGCCGCCGGCCCCGCCGGACACGACCAAGAAGATGGACACGGCGAAAAAGAAGCCCGCCCCATGACCGCGCCCAGCTCCTCCCGGCACCTCGCCGATCTCATCGCGGCACGGGATTCATCGCTCCCGCTCGCGGCCGCCGCCCTGGCCCGCGTGGCGGACGACGGGGGCCGCGCCACGTTCAGCGATCTGGCCGTCGCCTACCGCGAGGAGTTCCTCACGCTCCGGGCCCATTCACACGAGGCCGGCCTGCCGGAGCTGGGCGGGCTGTCGGTCGAGGAGTTTCGCACCAGTTTGCGCACGTCGGTGCTGCCCCGGCTCGCGCTCATGAAAGTCGTGACGTACGCCGCGGCCGGTCTCGGGGATACCGCACCGGTCGCGTTCACGCTCGAGGCGTGGGGAGAGATCGCCGCCGACCGCGCTGCCAGCGCCGACCGGCTGCTCGACGCCGCCGAGCGCGCGCTCGCCCGGGCCGAGCCGGTGGGCGGCGAGCAGCCGGCGGTGAGTGGCGGCAGCCGTCTCAGCGCCGGCGGGTTGGTGAAGACCTACAAGAGTCGTGCGGTGGTGAACGACGTGAGTGTGCAGCTCCAGCAGGGCGAGATCGTCGGCCTGCTCGGGCCCAACGGGGCGGGGAAGACCACGACGTTCTACATGATCACCGGCCTGATACGGCCCGACGGCGGGCACATCGAGCTCGACGGACGGGACATTACCGCAGAGCCGATGTACCGCCGGGCGCGGATGGGGATCGGCTACCTCGCCCAGGAGCCGTCGGTGTTCCGCAAGCTCACCGTGGAGGACAACGTCCAGGCCATCCTCGAGACCCTGCCGCTGGGGGACGCCGAGCGCCGCGAGCGGCTGGAGCGGCTGCTCGACGAGCTGGCGATCAAGCATTTGCGACGGCAGAAGGGGTTCCAGCTCTCGGGGGGCGAACGACGCCGCCTCGAGATCACCCGGGCGCTCGTGACCGAGCCCAAGTTCATGCTGCTCGACGAGCCCTTCGCCGGTGTGGATCCGATCGCGGTGCACGACATCCAGACCATCGTGGCCGGGTTGCGGCACCGCGGCATCGGCGTATTGATCACCGACCACAACGTGGAGCAGACCCTCGATATCGTGGACCGCGCCTACATCATGTTCGAAGGAAAGGTGCAGGTGGCGGGCACGGTCCGCGAGCTGGTGTTCGACGACCGCGTGGCGCACCTGTATCTCGGGCCCACCCTCACCGCGCGCTTGCGCGCGCGCCTCACACAGGCGGCATGAAGACCGGCCTGCAGCAGCACGCGGCGCTGTCGCAGCAGCTGCGGATCAATCCGCGCCTGTACCAGGCGATGGACCTGCTGTACATGCCGCTGCTCGATCTCCAGCAGCACCTCAAGCAGGAGCTGCTCGGCAATCCGTTCCTCGAGCTCGTCGAGTCTGAGGAGGAGACGGAAGTGCCGTTGGCGGAGGAGGCCAAGGAGGACAAGAAGGAGGCCGAGAAGAACGACGAACCCAACTGGGAGGAGATCCTCCTGGACGACGGCGGCGATCAGGGCGCCCCGCCCCGGGACATGAGCGAAGCGCGCGAGTACGTCGAGCCGGTGCCGGTCGAGACCAAGGACCTGACCGATCACCTGCGTGAGCAGATGCGGCTGCTCGACCTCACGCCCCGCCAGCAGCTCCTCGCGGAGGAGTTCATCGGAAACATCGCGGAAGACGGGTATCTCGGCGCGACGCTCGAGGAGATCGTGAACGGCGTGAACCAGGTGCTCCAGGCCCACGCCGATGCATCGGAGCTCGACGTCGCTCCGCAGCCGTACACGCTGGCCGAGGCGGAGGAGATGCTCCGCGTCATCCAGAAGCTCGACCCCCCTGGGGTCGGCGCGCGGGACCTGCGCGAGTGTCTCCTGCTGCAGCTCGACGCGCGAGGCGAAACGGACACGCTCGCCTACCGCCTGGTCCGGGATGCGTTCGACGATCTCAAGGCACATCGCTGGAGCGATCTCGGCAAGCGCTTCGGTCTCGACGCGGCCGAGGTGCAGAACGTGGCCGACGAGCTCGCCAAGCTCGATCCCAAGCCCGGCCTGCAGCACTCGTCCGCCAACGAGGCGTACATCATTCCCGACCTGGTCGTGGAGAAGATCGGCGGGGAATACAAGGTCTTCCTGAACGACTCCGGGCTGCCGCGGCTGCGGATCTCCAAGACCTACCAAGACATTGCGCGCGACAAGAAGAAATTCCAGGGCGAGAACAAGGACTTCATCAACCAGCGCATGAACAGCGCGCACTGGATGATCCAGGCGATCGAGCAGCGCCGCCAGACCATGCTCAAGGTCATGAACTTCATCGTCGATCGGCAGCGCGAGTTCTTCGAGAAGGGCGTCGAGTACCTGAAGCCACTGACGTTGCGTGAGGTCGCGGACGTCATCAACATGCACGAGAGCACCGTGAGTCGCGTGACGAACGAAAAGTACGTCCAGACGCCCCGGGGCCTCCTGCCGCTCAAGTTCTTCTTCTCGAGCGGCCTCTCGACCACCACCGGGGAGGACGCCAGCGCCCGCGCCATCCGCGCACAAATCGAGAAGATGGTGGCCGACGAGGATGCCAAGAACCCGCTCACCGATCAGCAGATCGTGGAGATGTTCGCGCAGAAGGGCGTCAAGATCGCCCGCCGGACCGTGGCGAAGTACCGCGACCAACTCAGCATCCTCCCGGCCCGCATGCGCAAGCGGTTGTGAGCCTCGCCACCGGCGCGGCCCTCCCGGAAGTGAGCGTCCTGGTCCCCGCGAAGGACGAGGCCGAAAACCTGCCGGAATTCGTGCGCCAGGCACGTGAGGCACTGCTGCCGCTGCCCTATGCGTGCGAGATCGTGGTGATCGACGACGGCAGCCGCGACGGCACCGCCGACACGCTGCGCGAGCTCGCGGCCCAGCACCGCTTCGTGCGGGTCGTGACCCACCGCAGCCAGCGCGGCATCGCCGACGCCCTCGCATCGGGCGCCGACGTCGCCCGCGGCCGCATCCTGGTATTCTATCCCGCCGACCTGCAGTATCGGCCCAGCGACATCCCCGGCCTGGTGCAGCCCATCCTCGACGACGTGGCCGACGTGGTCACCGGTACCAAGCAGGGGCACTACGAGAAACGGTTCGTCTCGTGGGTGTACAACGGGCTGTGCCGCTGGCTGTTCGGCGTCCGGGTCACCGATCTGAATTCGGTGAAGGCGTACCGGCGCGAGGTCCTGGACGGTCTGACGCGGCGCCCGGACTGGCATCGCTTCATGGTGGTCATCGCCGCCGCGCAGGGCTTCCGCCTGGCCGAGCGCCCGATCCCGGTCCTGCCGCGGCGGGCGGGAAAGTCGAAGTTCGGAATCGGGCGGATCCCCGTGGGCGTGCTGGATCTCGTCTCCGTCTGGTTCCAGCTGCGGTTCGGCCGCAAGCCGATGCTGTTTTTCGGGGTGGCGGGGGCGGTGCTGTTCCTGCTGGGCTTTCTGGTGGGCGTCGTCGCGCTGTGGTTGCGGTTCGGGCCGCCCCACGTGGGGTTCCGACCGCTCCTCGACCTGATCATGGTCCTCGTGATATCGGGTATTGCTCTCTTCGGCTTCGGATTCGTGGGAGAGATGCTCGCCGGCATGCGGGAAGAGGTGCGGGGCCTGCAGCGCGAGATGGACCAGCTGCGGCTCCGCGCACCGGACGATGGGTCGCCTCCGGCCGTGGGCCGCGGCAGCGCCTAGCGGGGCCGGGTCACGAGGTCGGTGTAGAGATCGAGCCACCGCTGCACGATCGCCGGCCAGCTGAACTGCTCGCGCAGCCGGCGCCGGCCCGCCTCCCCGAGCCGGCGCGCCAGGGCGGGGTCGTCACCGAGCCGCCGCACCGCCGCCGCCAGCGCGTCCGCGTCTCCCGGCGGAACCAGCAGCCCCGACACGCCGTCCTCCACGATGTCCGGAATGCCGCCGACCCGGCTCGCGATCACCGGCGTCGCGTGGTTCATTGCCTCGAGCAGCACTACGCCGAGCCCTTCCGTGTCCCCGCGGGCGTCGAGCACCGACGGCAGTACGCACACCGCGGCGCGCGCGTAGCTCGCCTGGAGCTCGTCGGGTGCGATCTTGCCTCGGAAGGCGACCCGATTCGCCACGCCGAGCCGCCGGGCCAGCGCCTCCAACCGGGGGCGCTCGGGCCCATCGCCGACAATTTCGAGTCGCGGCCCCTCGTCACCGTGGCCCAGCCGCGCCATCGCCTCGATCAGATGCGCCACGCCCTTGCGCTCCACCAGCCGGCCGACGAACAACACGGGACCGGTGCCGTCCTGGGCCGCCGACGCAGGGGCAGGGGCAGGGGCAGGGGCGGGGGTCACATCGGGAAGCGACGTGGTGTACGGGATGACCTCGATCGGCAGGTCGGCGAGCTCCCGCAGCTCGCCGGCCGTATAGTTGGAAATCGCGCTGACGCGGTCCGAGCGTCGCGCGGCCCACGCCAGAAATCCTTTCAGGAAGGGCAGGGCGCCCTTCACCCACCGTAGCTCCACGCCGTAAAACGTCGTCACCAGGCGGGCGGGGCGGGCGCGCTGTGCCGCCCACCCGAACAGCGCCAGCGGCAGCGGCCAGTGAACGTGGATGACGTCGTACCGCGTGCGGCGGCACAGACGCCAGATCGCCGCCATGCCGGCGACCACGAAGCACGCGGGCATGAGTCGGTAGAGCAGCGAGCGCGTCATCCGGTCCGGCGCCGCTTCTTCGTGCGTCAGGTTCTCCCAGCGGCGGGGGAAGTACCGGAACCGATGGACCGGGATCCCCGCGAACACCTGATCGGGGGCGCCGCGGTAAGACGACGTGAAGACCTCCACCTCGTGCCCCGCCGCCTGCAGTCGTTTCAGCAGCTCCACGAGCCACGGCACGATCACGTCGTCCGGCGCGCGCGGGAAGGCAGTGACCACGTGGAGGATGCGCATGGCAGCTTCACAAAGCTACGACTATCCCGGGGTTTCCGGCCATGGTATTTTTCGAACCATGAACACTCCGATTGCGCCGTCGTCACCCGAGCTCACCGATTTCTACCGCGCACGCTACGACTGGCGGAACCCCGGCGAAGAGCGGATGCGTTTCCGCAAGGCGACCAGGCTCGCCCAGGTCCGGCCGGGGAGCGCCGTGCTGGACATCGGATCTCGCAACGGCGACCTGCGGAAGTATCTACCGAGCGACGTGAAGTATCAGGGGCTCGACATCGCGCCGGAGTTCGCCGCGCCCCAGATCCTGATCCATGACATCACGTCGGGCCTCCCGTTCGCCGACGCGTCGTTCGACTACGTCTTCATGATCGAGGTGCTGGAGCACACCCCCACCGCGTACAACACCGCCGGCGAGATCCATCGGGTGCTGCGCCCCGGCGGCATCTGGATGGTCTCGGTCCCCAATCCTTACCACGTGAAAGAGATCATTTGGAATCTCCTCCGCGTGCCCGACCGGCAGGGGCACATCTACAGCTGGACCCGCCAGACCATCACGCGTCTCGGGGAAATGAACGGCTTTCGGCTCGCGGACTGGGGCGGCACCTACTTCTACCCGCCCATCCCCGCGCCGTGGCTCCTCGCGCGGTCGGTCGCCTACAAGTTCGTGAAGACTTGATCGCCCGACGCTGGCTCTGGGCGATCCAGGGCCTCGTCACACTGGCGGTCCTCGCCTTCGTCGGTCGCTCGATCGCACGTAACTGGTCGGCGTTTCGCTCGCTTCACGTCACACTCACCATCGCACCGGCATGGATCGCGGGATCGGTCGTCCTGGTGTTCCTGACCTACGCGATGCAGATCGAGTCATGGCGCCGCATCCTCGCGGGCTGGGGTCAGCACCTGGCGTTCGGCCCGGCGGCGCGCACCTGGAGCGTCGCCAATCTGGGCCGCTATGTCCCGGGCAAGGTATGGAGCGTGGCCGGTCTGGTGGTGCTGGCCCAACGGGCCGGCGTCGACCCGGGCCCGGCTGCGGCATCCGCCTTCGTCATCCAGGCGGTGTCGCTCGGCAGCGGGGTGGCGGTGGTCGCGGCCGTCACGCCGCACAGCGCGCCGCCGCTCCGTCTCGCGCTCGCCGGCCTCGCCGCCGTCGCCACGGTCCTGGTGCTCGTCTGGCGCCCGACCGCTCTGTGGCTGGGCCGCGTGGTGAACGCGATAGCTCCGTTGGAGCCGCTGGCCCCGTCCGCCGTCCTCGCGGGCATCCTCCTCACGGTGCTCAGCTGGGGCACGTACGGGGCGGCACTGTGGATGCTCGCGCGGGGACTCATGCACGACGCCCCGATGCCCCTGCCGCTCACCACGGCTATCGGTGCGTTCACCCTGGGCTACATTCTCGGCCTGCTGGCCCTGTTCGCGCCGGGCGGGGTCGGGGTCCGCGAGCTGGTGCTGGTCGGCTTGCTCGCGCCGTTCGTGGGGACCGGCGGCGCGGTCGCCGTGAGCGTCGCGTCGCGGGTGCTCCTTACGTTGACCGAGGCTGCGGCCGCGGTGCTGACGCTCCCGCTTCGGCACCGTCCACAGGAGTCCGTCCAGTGAGTCATCCTGAACCCGCGACCCCCCGCCTGCCACCGCCTCCCTATGAACCGCGTCGCCCCGCCCTGATCGCGACCGCCGCATTCACGCTGTGGCCCGTGTTGCTGTCGCTTCCCATGGTCGCGGGGATGTGGCTCGCGAGCCAGTGGAGCGATCAGTACACCGCCGGCCTGCCGTTCCACGCGTGGAGCGCCGCCTGGTTCAAGCGCACCGGCCACCTGCCGCTCTGGAATCCGGAGATCTTCGGGGGGCTGCCGTTCGTCGCCGCGGGGAGTGGAGATGTTTTCTATCCGACCTGGCTGCTGCGCTTCGTGGTTCCGGTCACGACGGCGGGCAATCTGAGCTTCTTCGTGCACTACGTGCTGGCCGGCCTGTTCACGTATCTCCTGCTGCGACGCCTCCAGGTCGGTTGGACCGGATCGGTGGTGGGGGGACTGGCGTACGAGCTGTCGGGGTTAATCGCGTCGTATCCGTCACCGGGGCACGACGGCAAGCTGTTCGCCTCCACCATGCTGCCGCTGATGCTCCTCGCACTCGTCCTGGCCCTGCGCGACCGCCGCTGGACGGGCTACGTGCTGCTCGCCGCGGCCACCGCGCTGACGCTGCTCGGCCATTTCCAGCTCGCGTATTACTCGCTCATCGTCGCTGGCTTGTTCGCGCTCTACCTCACCCTCGAGGAGGAGCGTGACAGCGGGGGAGGGAAGCGGGTGCTGCACCTCGGCCTCGCGCTCGTGGCCGTGCTGATCGGCTTCGGGGTCGCCGCGATTCAGATCCTGCCGTTCTTCGAGTACATCCCGTTCTCGCCGCGCGCGCAGGGCTACCACGGATTCGAGGGGTCGACGTCATTCGCCATCCCATGGGACCATGTCCCGGAGTTCTTCCTCAAGAACTTCGTGGGCCGTTCTTGGGATACGTACTGGGGCTCGAACCCGCTCAAGTTTCACTCGGAGTACCTCGGCCTGCCAGTCGTGGTCCTCGCCGCGCTGGGTATCGCGGCGCCCGAGCGCCGGCGGCAAATCCTCTGGCTCGGCGGCATCGGTCTGTTGTTTTTGCTCATCAGCCTCGGCGCCGCCACGCCGTTTTACAGGGTGTGGTGGACACTCATGCCGCTGGTCAAGAAGACCCGGGCCCCAGGCATGGCGTTCTACGTGGTCGCGCTCGTCACGGCCATGCTTGCGAGCTTTGGCGTCGAGCGCGCACTCAGGGGAGAGGGCCGACGGGTCATGACGTCCGCGCTGATTGTGGGCGGGATCGTGGCCCTGCTCGGGAGCACGGGTGTGTTCGGCCATATCGCCGAGGCGCTCGCTGCCGCGAAGGCCGCCGCCGCGCGCGCCGACGCGGCCGCCATCCTGTGGGGCGCGGTGACGAGCGGACTCGCTCTCGCGACCACCGCCGCCGTGCTCGGCCCCGCGCAGGGCCGGCTGACGCCCCGGCTGAGCGCGCTGGCGCTCATCCTGATCCTGGGGACGGACCTGTGGCTCAACGCGCGCCAGTTCTGGAGCTACACGAAGCCGTACGGCCGGGACCCCGTCATCGACCGCGTCGCCACGACACCGCTTCCATACCGCGTCTTGAATCCGCCGGGTCCAGGCACCTATCCGGGATCCACATTGATGGCGTTCGACATTCCCGAGGTGTTCGGGTACCACGGCAACGAGCTCCGGTACTACGACGACTTGTGGGGCGGGAAGAACGAATGGAGGAACCTTGGCGTCCTGCCGCTCTGGGACCTGTGGGCGGTGCGCTACGCGATCCTGCCCGCGGGTACACAGACCCTGGACTCGATCCCCGGCTTCCGCCGCGTGCTCGACTCGGTGACGATCTTCGACGGGTCGCGCGTCAACCTGTTCGAGCGCACGGCCCCGGCACCATACGCCCGCGTCGTGACAGGGGCCATCAAGACCGACTCGGCGACGATCATCCCGACCCTACTCGATCCTCGCATGGATTTCTCGAGGATCGTTCTCTTCACCAGCGATCAGCCGGTCACGCCGGAGCCCCTGAAGGCGATGCCCGCACCGAGCCCATCGCGCGCCGCCGTGACTGCCTGGCAGCCTGGTCGCATCACCGTGACGCTCGACCCTGTGCCTCCTCAACCGAGCTACCTCCTGATCGCGGAGAACTGGTATCCCGACTGGCAGGCCACGGCCGACGGCCGGCCGGCACAGCTGCTGCGGGGGGACTATACCCTGATCACCGTCGCGCTCCCCGCAGGGGCCAAGGTTGTGGAGCTCGCGTTCCGCTCCAAGCTGTATGAGACGGGGAGGACACTGAGCGTCGGGTCCCTCGGCGTACTCCTCATCGCCCTCTTCGCTGCCGTGATCCTCCCCCGGCGCGCCCGGCATGGGTGAGCGAGCGCTGGTCGTCATCCCCACGTACAACGAGGCTGGGAACGTCCCGAGCCTCATCCCGCAAGTCCTGGCACAGGATCCACGGCTCGAGGTCCTGGTGGTGGATGACAACTCCCCGGACGGCACCGGACGGATCGCCGATGCAGTGGCCGCGCAGGAGCCCCGGGTGCACGTGCTGCATCGGGAGGGAAAGCTCGGCCTGGGAACTGCTTACATCACGGGGTTCAAGTGGGCTCTCGAACGGGGCTACGACTACGTGTTCGAGATGGACGCCGACTTCTCCCACGATCCGGTACACTTAAAGGAGTTTCTCAAGGCGGTCGTCGAGGCCGACCTCGTGCTTGGCTCGCGCTACCTGAACGGGAAGGTGACGGTCGTCAACTGGCCGATGGGGCGCTTGTTGCTATCATATTGTGCGAATATCTACGCCCGCTGGATCACGGGCCTGCGGATCTGGGACCTGACGGGAGGGTTCAAGTGCTTTCGCAGGCGGGTGCTTGAGGCGATCGATCTGTCCCGGGTCCGGTCCAATGGGTACGCATTTCAGATCGAAATGAGCGTGAGGGCATGGCGCAAAGGATTCACCCTGAAGGAAATCCCGATCGTGTTCGTCGACCGAACCGAGGGGCAAAGCAAGATGAACCGGGCGATCGTGCGGGAGGCCGTGTGGATGGTCCCCCGGCTCCGACTAACGGCCTGGTTCGGCCGCATCTAGTCGGCACCACGATTTACAAGATGACGGGGTCGGGCAACGACTTCGTCATGGTCGACGGTCGCCACACCACACCCGCCGAATGGTCCGTCGACGACATTCGGGCGGTGTGCGCGCGAGGCACCGGCGTCGGCGCCGATGGACTCGTCTTCGTCGGGCCCGGCTCCGTTCCGCTCGGCCCGGATGTCATTCGCATGATCTACTTCAACTCGGACGGTTCGCGTGCGGCGATGTGCGGGAACGCGGCGCTGTGCAGCACCCGCCTCGCCGTGCGCTTGGGCCTGGCGAACCCCCGGCACATGACCCTCGAGACCGACGCCGCCACGTACGAGAGCTGCTGCACGCCGGACGGCGAACGCGCCGAGCTGCACCTCGCGCCCGTCCGCGCGCCGGCCCCCGTACCCGGATTGGCGATCGGGCCCGGCGAACGGAAGACCGTGCTGGGTACGGTCGGCGTCCCGCACCTCGTGGTGCTCGTGGACGACGTTGAGCGAATCGACGTCGTGACCCGCGGCAGGCTGCTTCGCTCCGACCCGGCGCTCGGGCCCGTCGGAGCCAATGTGAACTTCATCTCAGCGACGGCCCTGGCGGCCGAATGGCGCATGCGGACGTACGAGCGCGGCGTGGAGGACGAGACGCTGGCGTGCGGGACGGGCGCGGTGGCCGCCGCGTGCGCGCTGGCCGAGTGGGGCCTGGCCAAGCTTCCGATCACGTTCTGCACCAGGAGCGCCCAGCGGCTCGAGATCCGGGCGCGAAAGGTGTCGGAGGGACTGTATGACGACGTGTGGCTGGGCGGGGAGGCGAGGCTCGTCGTACGGGGTGTGATTAACTGAGGGGCTTTCTCCACATTCGGTCGCGGCTTAGCTTAACATAACATATCTTATACGAAGTAATCGTGCTCAGAAAATCACCGATGACCGCCTCCCTTGGTCAACTCGCCGATGCGGACTTTCGCCTCCCCGGCGGCGTTGGTCGAGTCCAGCTTCTCCGCGATCGTCCGGTACGCCGCAAGCGCCTTCGCGGTATCACCCGCCGCAAGCCGGCTCCGCCCGGCGTCCGAAAGAAACTGCGCCCGTAGGAACGGATACAGGGCCGCGGCGGCGGCCGATTCATAAGCCGTCGCGGCGTCCTTTGGCCGGAGCGCATTCTCGTACGCCGCACCCAACAGGCCGTACATCTGGGCGCGGAAGTACTTGTCGGCCTTGGGAGCCGACCGCTGGAGGACGTCGATCGCCTGCTGGGTCTGGCCCTGCGCGAGCCGGGTCTGTGCGAGCAGGATGCCGGCCTCCTGGGCGGCGTGGGTGCCGGAGAAGTTCTCCACCACTTGGGACAGCACGCTGGCCGCGAGCGGATAGTTCTTCGAATCGAGCGCGAGCCGGCCCTGCGCGATCTGGCGGCTGGCGCTCCGCTCCGCGGTCTTCGCGGACAGGAGGTTCCACGCGAACAGCGCCAGAGCGACGAGGAGCGCCACCGCGAAGTAGGCGGCCAACTGCTTGTGGCTCCTGATCCAGCTATTGAGCCACGTCAGCGCGTTGGACTCCTCAACCGCCGGACGCCCCGTTGTGGGAACTGTCGTCGCCATGCTTTTCACGCCTTTCCCCATCAACTGTCATCGTGCCCCTGGGGTGACTCGAACACCCGGCCAACGGTTTAGGAAACCGCTGCTCTATCCACCTGAGCTACAGGGGCTAAGCCTTGAAATGTAGCGAGGTTACGTATAGTGGAGCAAGGCCTCAACACGCTCGTTCCGGAGCCGCTCCCGCCCTTTGAGAACGTCGAGCTCGATCAGGAACGTGTAGCCCACCACCTGCGCGCCGTGCGCCCGCACCAGCTTCGCCGCCGCCTCGGCCGTGCCGCCCGTCGCCAACACATCGTCCACGATCAGCACCCGGTCACCCTGGCCGACCGCATCACGGTGCATTTCGAGCGCGTCGGTGCCGTACTCCAGCGCGTACTCCACCCGACCGCGCGCCCCGGGGAGCTTTCCCGGCTTTCGGATAGGCACGAGCCCCGCGTCGAGCAGCAACGCGATCGGCGCGCCCAACAGGAAGCCGCGCGATTCGATCGAAACGACGCGCCGCACCTCGGATCCCCCGAACGGAGCCGCCATCAACTCGAGCGCCCGGCGGAAACGGCCCGGGTCGAGCAGCAGCGGTGTGATATCTTTGAACGTGATCCCCGGCTTGGGAAAGTCGGGGACATCGCGAATCGCCTGGTAGATGTCCTGCACCGTGACCGCTTGCGTCAATCTCTGACCTCGCAACTATTTGATATCAAAACCATTCGGGATCGCGACCTCATGTGGAACGTCGGATTTCTCCACACGCTCCACCTGTGCTGCGGGCGGGCCCTGCGTGAGCAGCCGCTCCAAGTCCGCCAACCCTGAGTCCGAGCCTTCCGCGATCACCTCCACCGACCCGTCACGCAGGTTGCGGGCGAGCCCACGGAGTCCCAGCCGCGTCGCTTGTCGCCACACCCACCAGCGGAACCCCACCCCTTGGACCCGACCGTGGACGAGGAAGCGCATGGCGGCCACGCGGTCCGCTACCCTTGGCGGCCCTGCGCCGCCCGCCGGCGGTACCACCAGATGTAGACCGCCGCGATGCCCGCCAGGACCGGCAACACGACGAGCACGGCACGCCCGGCGTAGCGCTTCGCCTCCTGGTTGAGCACCTCGAGGATCACGTCCTCCCGGCTGCCGATGAACCACCCGATCGAGGTCAAAATAGTGCACCAGACCAGCGCACCCAGTCCGGTGAACACCACGAACCGGCCCAGGTGCATGCGGGCGACGCCGGCGGGAATCGAGATGAGGTGGCGCACGACGGGAAGCATGCGACCCAGGAACGTGCTGATCTCGCCGTGAGCCGCGAAGTAGCGCTCCGATCGATCGAGCGCCTTCTCGGTGATGAGCGCGTATTTGCCCAGGCGCAGGAAAAAGGCGCGCCCCAGCCAATGAGCCAGCCCGTAGTTTGCGAGGGCGCCGAGGATGCTCCCCAGCACGCCGCACGCGACCGCCACGACGAAGCTCATCTCCCCCTTGGCCGCGAGATACCCGGCGGGCGGCATGACGAGCTCGCTCGGAAGCGGCAAGATCGACGACTCGACGGCCATGAGGACCACGATGCCGGGATATCCCATCCCCCGGAACAAGTCCAGCAACCACTGCACGAACGAGTCAAGCATCGCAGCCGTGTTCTCCGAGCAGGGGGACGAAGCGCGCCGCGCCGAGCGGAGTGCGGCGTAACTCGGAGCAGGAACCCTGCCCCACGCGCTCGACCAGGGTGAGGGTCTGCACGCCGTGCTCACCCAGCGGAATCAGCAGGCGACCGTCCGCCGCGAGCTGCTCGACCAGCGGCGGCGGTACCTCGGGGCCCCCGGCGGCGACCAGAATCGCGTCGTAGGGGGCATAGGCGCTCCACCCGAGCGTCCCGTCGCCCAGCAGCACAGAAACGTTCGCGATCCCGGCCTGGCGGAGGGCCCCCTGGGCCGCGAGGGCGAGCCGCTCCACGCGCTCGACCGAGAAAACCGTGCCCGCGAGGGCCGCGAGCAGCGCCGTCTGATACCCTGAGCCGGTCCCGATTTCGAGCACGCGCTCCCTGCCCGTGAGTCGGAGCGCCTCGAGATAACGCGCCTGTGTGAACGGCTGCGAGATGGTCTGGCCGTTGCCGATGGGCAGCGCGGTATCCTCGTAGGCGCGGTGCTGCACCGCCGGTGGCACGAACAGGTGCCGCGGCGTCTCGGCGAACGCCTTGAGGACGGCGAGGTCACGGATCCCCCGGGCGCGCAGCGTCTCGACCAGGCGCGCGCGATATCCCGCGTACGTATCCGCCGCGCCGGTCAGTCGCCGGGCAGCCACTTCCGCACTACCTCGATCAAGTCGTAGTTGGTCATGTCCATGTGGAGCGGCGTCACGGAAATGTAGCCGTCGCTGGTGGCGCGGAAGTCGGAATCGGCATCGCCGCTCCAGGTGATGCGACCGCCGCCGATCCAATAGATCTCCTTGCCCCACGGGTCCTTCATGAGCGCGATTTCCTCGCTGAAGACCCGGCTTCCGAGGTGGGTCACCTTCACACCCTTCACCTCGTCTCCGGGAAGAGCGGGAAGGTTGATGTTGAGCAGCGTCTCCGTCGGGAAGTCTTTCACCTCGATGATGCGCTTGAGCAGCGACCGCAAGCCGTCTTTGTGCGTCTCGAGCGTGTCCAGGTCCGACCCAGCATACGACACGGCGATACTGGGGATGCCTGCCACGAGGCCCTCCATCGCGGCGGCCACCGTGCCCGAGTAGAACACGTCCTCTCCCATGTTCTGGCCGTGGTTGATCCCGGAGATCACGAAGTCCGGCTTTTCCGGCATCAGCATGCCGATGGCGAGGAGCACGCAGTCGGTGGGGGTGCCGTCCACCTGAAAGGCACCGTCCGGCCGGCGCGTCGCGTGCAACGGACGGTGCAGCGTGAGCGAGTGGGACGTGCCGCTCTGCTCCCGATCGGGAGCGACCACGGTCACCTGTCCCAGGGCGGCGCATACGTCGCCCAACACAGCCAGGCCGCGAGCGAGGATGCCGTCGTCGTTCGAAATCAGGATGTTCATCGTGCCCCGAAAATGATCGCCCCACGGTAGCGCGCGAAGACGCGGGCCTGCCGCCACGTGTCCACCCAGGGCCGGAAGTGGCTGGGCCGCCCTTCATAGACCGTCGAGACCGGCACAAACCGTACCCGAAGACCCTGCGCGAGCGCGGCGAGCAGGAACGCCGTCTCGAAATCGTAGCCCTGCTCCCGGGGTCGCACCGCCTGCGCCACGCGCCGCGACAGGGCCCGAAAACCGGTCTGGGCGTCGGGGACCCCGACGCCTCCGATGCGCGACGCGAGCGCCGCCGACAGCCAGTTCGTGCAGCGGCGTCCCCACGGCATCGTGCCGGTGCGCGCCCGGCAACCCAGCGCCAAGTCCGCCTCATCGCCCAGCACCGGCGCCGCCAGTCCGGGAATCTCCTCAGGCGGGTGTTGCCCGTCGGCGTCCAGCGTGATGATGACGCCGGCGCCGGCGTCGAGCGCCGCCGCGATCCCCGTCGTCAGCGCCGCCCCCTTCCCGCGGTTCTGCGGATGGACCAGCACCGTGGCCCCCAGCTCCCGCCCCGCGTCACGCGTTCCGTCGGTCGAGCCGTCGTCCACAACGTAAACGGTCGCCCCCGGAACGGCACGGGACGTCCGGGAAACGACTGCAGCAATGGCGGCGGCGGCCTGATAGGCGGGGATGACGACCGCGACAGCGCGATCAGCGCGCTCCGGCATTGGGAGAAGCGTTCCCCTCGAGAATGGCGAGGATCGACTTGAGCTCGGCGCGCAGGTCCTTGACCGTCTGAGTCGCGAGCGCGCGACGTGCCTCCGGCTTGAGCTCCCCGCTGCGCCGATACTGCTCGATCTTCTGGCGCGCCCCCTCGATGGTGTATTTCTCCGTGTAGAGCAGGTGCTTCACCAGCATGATCAGCTCGATCTCGCGCCGTTGGTACACCCGGTTCCCGGACCGGTTCTTGGCGGGGTTTAAAAAGCGGAACTGGCTCTCCCAGTACCGCAGCACGTGCGGCTTCAGGTCGGTGAGCTGACACACCTCGCCGATCGAGAAGAACTCCTGCACGGGATGGGGGTGGGGGACGCTCATCGCCAGTGCTCCGGTTTCAGCTCGCGTTCCATCAGGTCGGCGACGGCCTGGCCGGGCGATTTCCGGTGGAAGAGAACCTCGGCCACTTCCCGCGCGATCGGCAGCTCGACGCCGTGCCGCTCCGCGAGCGTCACTGCCGACCGGGCCGTGTTCACCCCTTCGACGACGGCAGCCCGTCCCGCCAGCGCGTCCTCGAGGCTCTTGCCTTCCCCGAGCTCGACCCCCAGCTGGTGGTTACGCGATAGCGGGCCGGTGGCCGTCAGGATGAGGTCGCCCATCCCGGCGAGCCCGGCGAACGTAGCCGGCTCGGCGCCGAGCGCCACACCCAGGCGCGTGATCTCGGCGAGCCCGCGCGTGATCAGGGCCGCCCGCGTGTTGTGGCCCATCCCGAGGCCTTCCAGGATGCCGGCCGCGAGGGCGATGACGTTCTTGAGCGCCCCGGCGAGCTCCACCCCGAGCATGTCGGTGGCGGAATACACTCGGAAGAACCCGGTCGAGAACACCTGCTGGGCGCGCTGGGCGACCGCGTGCTCCCGCGCCGCCGCTACGACGGCCGTCGGCTGGCGGGCGTACACCTCCCGAGCGAACGAAGGGCCCGACAGCACGGCGATCGGCGTGTCCTTCGGGAGGACGTCGGCCAGCACGCACGAGGGAGTCGAGAGGCGCTCCGGTTCGAGGCCCTTGGACACGCTCACGACCAGAGCGCCGCGGCCGACCTGGCCGCGCGCCCGGGTCATGACGTCACGCACCGCATGAGACGGGGCCGCCGATACGACGACATCCGCGCCACGCACCGCCGCCACCAGATTGGCCTCGGCCGTGACCCCGGGCGCGAGGGCCGCGCCGGGAAGAAACATGTGGTTCAGGTGCTCCCGATTCACGCTCTCCACCACTTCGGGCTCACGCGCCCAGAGGGTGACGGCCTCGACGCCGCCCTTGCGCGCGAGCAGGTCCGCGAGTGCGGTGCCCCACGCGCCTCCGCCGATCACCGCGACGCGGGTCACGCGGCGACCCCCTTTCGGGTGCGGAAGCGGTGCTCTGTCCCTGCGGTCAGGCGTCGAATGTTCGCCCGATGCGAATAGATGATCAGCAGCGCCAAGACCACGCTCGCCCACACTGTGTAGGGTTGTGCACGGACCGCGAGCCCGACCCACACGGGGAACAGCACGGCCACCGTGAGGGACGCGACCGACACGTACCCGGAGAGCCACAGGGTCACTGCCCAGATCGCGAGCGAGATCACGATCGCCAGGGGGGCGAGGGCCAGGAACATTCCCGCTGCCGTCGCCACTCCCTTGCCACCCCGAAAGCGCACGTACGGCGAGAACATGTGACCGAGCACGGCCGCGAGTCCCAGCCCCACCGTGAACCACGCCGGCCCGTTGGACCAGGGCCCGAGGATCGCCACCGGGACCGCGCCCTTGACCATGTCGATCACGCCGACGGGGATCGCGTACTTCCAGCCGAGCACGCGGTACACGTTGGTCGCCCCGAGGTTGTTCGAGCCGTGCTCGCGCAGGTCGATGCCTTTCCCGAGCTTGCCGACGATGTAGCTGGTCGGCGTCGCGCCGATCAGATAGGCGAGGACGAGCATGACGGCCAACCCGAAGTCGTTCATCGACGCGCCGTCTCCCGCCGGCGGCGCAGCTTGACGTTGAGCGGAGACCCGGTGAACCGCCATGCCTCGCGGAAGCCATTCACGAGGTAGCGCGTGTACGACTCGGGGATCGCCTCGGGGCGATTGGAGACGATGGCGAATCGGGGCGGCGCCGTGCCGATCTGCGAGGCGTAGAGCAGTCGTACCGACTCACCCACCGGCTGCGGCGGCTGCTGGCGGTCCACCAGGGCTTCGAGGACGCGGTTCACTTCCGATGTCGGCACCCGCTTCGTACGCTCGCCTGCCACCTCCAAGATGAGCTCGAGGAGCTTCGGGACACGCTGGCCGGTCTTGGCGGACAGGTAGAGAAACGGGATGAACTGCAGGAACGGCGCACGCTCCTCCACTTCCCGCTGGCCCCGTGCCGCGGTGTTCGTCTCCTTCTCCTCGATCAGGTCCCACTTGTTCACGGCCACGATGATCGCCGCGCCCCGCTCCCAGGCGTCGTTGGCGATCTTCAGGTCCTGGACGTGCATCCCGTCCTTCGCGTCCACCACCAGCACGCACACGTCGGCGCGCTCGATCGCCTGCGAGGTGCGGAGGGTCGAGTAGAATTCAATGTCGTCCGCGACCTTGGTGCGCTTGCGGAGCCCCGCGGTGTCGATGAACACGAGCGTGTGCCCCTGGTAGCTGAGGGGCGTATCGATCGCATCGCGCGTCGTGCCGGGTTCATCCGCCACGACCAGCCGCTCCTCGCCGAGCAGGCGGTTCACCAAGCTCGACTTCCCCACGTTCGGCCGGCCGACCACCGCCACGTGAAGCTCGGCCTCCTCGCTCGCCTCCGGGGCCGCGGGCAACAGCTCCACCACCCGGTCCAGCAGGTCGCCCGAGCTCTTGCCGACGGCGGCGGACACCGGGAACGGGTCGCCCAGGCCGAGCTCGTAGAACGCGAGGTGGCGGGTGTCCTTGGGTAGCTGGTCCGCCTTGTTGGCGACCAGGATCGCCGGACGGCGGGCTTTGCGCAGGTACTGGGCGATCTCCAAATCGGCGGGGTGCACCCCTTCATCCACGTCCACGAGGAACAACACGACGTCGCTCGCGGCCACCGCCGCCTCGACCTGGGTCCGGATCGCACGGTTGAGCTGGTCGTGGGCGCCCGGCACCATCCCGCCCGTGTCCACTAGCCAAAACCGCCGTCCGTTCCACTCGGCCGCGCCGAAATGCCGATCGCGCGTGACGCCCGGGCGCGCATCCACGATCGCGTCGCGGCCGCCGATCAATCGATTGAACAGCGTCGACTTGCCGACATTGGGGCGCCCGATGATGGCAACGGTGGGGGCGCCGCTCATACCTCCCCCTTCCCCACCCCGTGGTGCGGAGTGCGGAATGGGGAGTGCGGAGTGTGACCCTCAATTCCGCACTCCGCACTCCGCACTCCGCACTCGACGAGCACGTCCACAAAGTCATACGACAGGCGCACGGGCATTGGCGCGCGCCCCGCGAGGTCGTCGGCGCTCACGTCGTCCACGAACACCAGGTCGTCGTTCACCGCCTCCGCCGGCAGCAGCACGAAATCCAGGTCCCGCCGATCCGTGAGCGCCCGCTCGATGGCCGCTCCGGGAAGGAGTCCCGCCGTGGTGACCGAAGACCCGAACAGCGTGTTCTCGACCACGACCAGCTCGAAGCGGCCGCCCGTCGCGGCCGCGACCTCGCCCAGCACTTGCGGCATCAAGGGTCCCATGGCCTTCCCGGTCACGACTCCGATGCGCTTGCCGGCCAGGTCGGGAAGCCGATCGACGGCCGTCGCGATCCGGGTCTGAAGGAACCGCACCGAGCCGACGCCGTTCTCGCGTTGCTCGAAATCGCCGTACCACGCCGCGTCCGGCAGCGGCTCTCCCGCCTGGAGATAGAGATCGTCGGCTCCGTAACACCATGGCGCCCCCCGGTCGGCGAGCGCCCGGGACGCCATCCGGTCGACCGCCGCGAGCGCCGCCCGGCACTCGTCCCGTGTCAACTCGCGCACCAGGCCATGTTTCGAAAACTCGGTGAGGGCGACCGGGACGACCGAAACGGACAGCACACCGGGACCGACGCCGTACAGGCCGGCCAGCGTGCGCTCGAGCTCGACTCCGTCGTTTACCCCTGGAACGAGGACGACCTGCGTGTGGAATGCGATTCCCCGCTCGGCGAACCACACGAGCTGTGGGAGGATGTCGGGTGCCTCGGGGTTGCGAAGTAGCCAGCGGCGGATCGTGGGGTCCGTTGCATGCACCGAGACGTACAGGGGCGACAGCCGATACTCGACGATCCGCTCCATGTCCCAGGGCTTCAGGTTCGTGAGCGTCGCGAAATTGCCGTAGCGGAAGGACAGCCGGTAGTCGTCGTCACGGATGTACAGCGGCGTGCGCAAGCCGTCCGGGTTCCCGTCGACGAAGCAGAAGTCGCAGTGGTTCCCGCAGCGCCGGATCCGCGGCGGCTCGAGCGTCACGCCCATCGGCAGCCCCTCAGGGCGCTCGATGTCATACTCGACCTCGTCCCCCGTCGGAAGGCGCGCCGCCAATAGGAAGCGCTCGTCGGCCGTGAGGAACTCCCAGTCGAGGAAGTCCTCGAGCGGCCGGCCATTGACGGCCACGAGCTCCGTTCCCGGGACGAGCCCCAGCTCGCCGCCGATGGAATCGGATGCCACCGATTGCACGCGAATCACGGCACCTGCCTGTCCTTCAAGGACTTTGTGAGGCCTGACGTCGCAACCCCAACGTGGGCCATGACTTCCGAAAGCTATGAAATATGCCTTAGGAAGCGCGGTAGCGCCAGCCGGTGACCCTCCTACCGCTCACCTTGAGGTCGAACGCCTGGCTTTGGCGCGGGGACAGGGCGGGGACGTCCTGCGTGAGGGTCGCGATCACCTGCCCGGCGACATCGAGGAACTCGAAGGTGAGGTGGATCGGGTTGGACGGAGCGGCCTTCAGATTGGTCGCCGCAGCGGACAGGGAGGCCCCGTCGCTGTCCGGGAGGAAGCTGAGTACCGAGATCTCGACGGCGAGGCCGGCGTCGGCCCGGGCCAGATACGCCTTGGTGGAGTCACGCTGCCGCAGGAAGTCCCACCCCGCCGCCACGAGCTTCAGGGGCGCCCGGTTGAGAGGGTCCAGCGCAAGCAGCCGTTGCGCGGTCGGTAGCAGGGCGGTCGAGTCGTGCAGCTGGTAATAAGCCACGGCGAGCGAGAACAATGCGTCGCGGCGGTACGGGTTCTTCGCGAGCCCGAGCGTGAGCGCGCGGGCCGCGGGCCGGTAGAGCCCCTGCCCTACCAAGCGCGTGCCCGGCCCGAACAGCGCGTCCGGGTCCAGGTCCTTCGCGTGGGCGGCGAGCGAATCGAACACCGCAGCAGCCTGACCCGCGTGGCCGCTCTGCGCGTACAGCGTCGCGAGCGTCACCGCGGCATCGATCTCGACCGGGTAGGCCGCGAGGAACTCCTTGAGCGCGTCGATCGCAGGGGCGAAGGCGTTGGTCAGCGCGCTCGAGTCCGCCGCGAGCTGCTGCAGCGCGGCGGCCAGCGCCGCCCGTTGGCGCGCCACCGCCTGGGCCCGCGCCGTCGAATCGCGGGTGAACAATTGCTGATCGGCCGGCGCGAGCTTCGCTTCCCGAGCTTTGCGCGATTGGGACGAGGTCACCAGACGCGCCAGCACGGTGGAGTCGTTGGTGAGCCCACGCCGCATGGAATCGAGGCTCGCGCGCACGCGCGCGGCCCGCTGCGCCGCCGGGTGCCCCTGCACCTTGCGCACGACCAGGTGCCAGCCGTTGCTCAGGGCTTCCCGCCGGTCGTGCGCGAACACCGCTTCGTCGCCGACGGTGCGAGCCGCCAGGCGGTAGTAGGCGAACGCGGAATCGTCGTCGGAGCGGCTCGCGTACAGCGCGGCGACGGTTGCGAGCGGCTTCGGATTACGGGGCTCGAGGCGGGCGGCGACGTGTAGCAGAGCGAGAGCGGAATCCTGCTTCCCGTCCTGCCACGCCGTGAGTCCGTCGTTCAGCAGCTTGGTCAGCAGCTCGCCGCGGTATGTGGCGATGTCCTCGGCACATTTCGGCGCGAGCGTGGCCGCCCGCCCGAGCGCCGTGTCGGCGCCGGCCACGTCGCCTACGGCGACGTAGTAGCGGCCCAGGTAGTACCAGACCGCGGGGTTCGCGCCCTGCTTGTCCTGGACGATGGCATCCGTCAGGACCTTTTTCGCCTGGGCGAGCTGCGGGTCGCGCTGGTCGGGCTTCTCCGCCGCCCCACGCAAGAACTGTATCCCTTTGTCAACATTCGAGTTAGCTGGTACCAGCTCGCAGGGGAGCCGGGGTGGCTCCCAGCCGGCCTGAGCGGCGAGCGGGACCCTGGGGAGTCCGGTCGCAAGGGTGAGCACGGCGACGCGCGCGACGGCACGCATGGGGGCTAGAAATGACGCCGACGCGCGCCGCTGTCAACTCCACACGAACCGACGACCGCGCTATCCTCCCGCTCCGCCACTCGTCTTCTCGTACACACGCACATAGTCCACGCGCATCGTCTGTGGGAAGATCGTCGTCGCATCAGGACCGCCGGGCCAGTACCCACCGACTGCAACGTTCAGAATGATGAAGAACGGATGATCGTACACCCAGCGCCCAGGCAGATCCTTCGGGCTGATGGTCCTGTACAGCGTGTCGTCCACGTACCATCGAATCGCCTTTGCGTCCCACTCGATGGCAAAGATGTGAAAGCTGTCGGCGAAGGCGCCCACGCCCAGTTCATACGTGCTGGTGACGCCCTGGGCACCGGAGTAGCCAGGTCCATGCACCGTGCCGTGCACCCGGCGGGGCTCCCTGCCGATGTTCTCCATGATGTCGATCTCGCCGCACGCCGGCCAGCCGACCTTGTCGCAGTTGTTGCCCAGCATCCAGAAGGCGGGCCACAGGCCCTGCCCGCGCGGGATCTGAATCCGAGCCTCCACGCGGCCGTACCGCCACGCGCCTAGCCCCTGGGTCTTTAATCGGGCAGACGTGTAGTCGCGGTTGCCGAACTTCTCCCGCCGGGCCTCGATGATCAGGTTGCCACCTTCGATGCGTGCGTTCTCAACGCGGTCCGTGTAGAACTCGAGCTCGCCGTTGCCCCAGCCGCCGCCCCCGGTCTCCCTGACCCATTTGCCGGCATCGAGGCCCGGGTTGTCGAACTCGTCGTGCCACACGAGCTGCCAACGGGGACGGGGGGATTCGGGCGTGCTTACAAAGAGGGAGGACAGACTGACCAGGAGCGCCAACTGGCCAGCGGCGAGGGGGCACCGACGGTCAGGAAGTGCCACGTCTGGAGATCAGAGCTGTCCTCTGGCCGCTAAGGAGGATCAAGAGTAAGCGAGGATCGCTAGAATGAGCTTGCTTGACGAGTTCAGCATGGCGGCAGCCGGGGGGCCGTCCCACAGTCACGTCAGAACATCGACCGTGGAACGCCGTAAGTCTCAGAGCGGGCGACGGGATTCGAACCCGTGACGTCCAGCTTGGGAAGCTGGCATTCTACCCCTGAATTACGCCCGCGAACCCCTCACAAGGCACGAATTGTGCCAAAATCTGGCCACTTTATCAATCCTGGTCTTACGACCGCCGGTAGCGCCAGGCCACGATCCCCGGCTGATCCGCCTTCAGTTTGAACGACTGGTTTCCTCCTGCATCGACCGCCGGGACCCCCTGTGGCAGAGTTGTTACAACATTGCCTTTGCTGTCCACGAACTCAAAGGTAAGCTTGATCGGCGGCGAAGGCTTGGGGTGGAAGTTCGTGAACAGGCCTTCCAGGACGGCGCCCTGCTCGTTTGTGATGAACTTGCCTACCGTGACTTCAAAGGGAAGAGAGTCCGCCAGGGTGATGTAATACAGCGCAGAGTCCTTCTTCCCCACGAGTTGCCAGGCACCGGCAACTTTAGCGAGCGTCAGGCGGTTCATCGGATCCACCGCATATAGTCGCTGGGCGAGCAGCAGCACTTTGGCGGTGTCCTTGAGCATGAACGAGATGCCGGTCATGTTGTACAGTGCGTCGCGATAGTACGGGTTCTTCGCCAAACCCGCTTGGTACGTCTGCACGCCAAGGCGGTACAGCGGGTCGGCCAACGCATGGAATTTCTGCATCGTGTCGGCGGCCGCCGGCTGACACCGCGCCGAGATTTGACGCGCGGTGAGGGTTGGGGTTTTCTTCTTCAACGCCTTCCCGCACGCGGCATCGAGCTCGGCAGTGTCGGGCGTCTGCGGGATGGCGCTCAACACTGATCCGGCGGCACCGAACAGATCGTCTGCACTCGCCGAGTCCGCGTGCGCCGTTATGGCCCCATACAGCGCAATGGCGGAATCGCGCTGGTTCCCGCGCAGATACAGTTCCGCCAGGTTCGCCTTCGCCTGCACGTCGTTGGGATACGCTCCAAGGAACTCCTTGTAGGCCGCAGCGGCTTCATCGTAGCGCTTCTCGCTGTGATACACGCGGGCGACGTTCAGCCACGCCTCCCGTCGATCGTTCGCATATTTCGGATCGGATGCCGCCGGCACGGCCAATCGGAAGTATTTCGCCGCCGAGTCCATGCGCGTCGCATAGACGAGGGAGTCCGTGTGGTACTTCGCGGCGTCGCTCCTCTTGAGCGCCGAATCGGGCTCGGGACGACTCACGAACAGGTTCGCGAGGTAGATGAAGCCCAACGGCTCGTCCCGGTAGATCCGGTTGGCACGCCGGAACTGCGCGATTGCCGAGTCGGTGTTCCCCGCCTGCCACGCCGCCGCCGCGGTGTTGAAGACCGGCACCCAGGCCTGGCGCCGGTAAAGCGCGATATCCTCCTTGCACGTCGGTGCCAGGGCCAAACCTCTGGCAAGCGCGGAATCCGCGCCCGCGAGATCGTTGGCCATCAGATAGTATCGCCCCAGGTAGTACCACGCAGCCGGGTTCTTCTCCTGGTTTCCGGTCGTCACCGCCTGCGTGAGGACGCGCTCGGCATCCTTCAGGTCCTTGGCGCGCTGATCCGCGAACTTCGTGTTGAACGCGCTCTTCAGCGATTGCATGCCGTTGTTCACGAGCTGGTGGCCCGGCTTGATGTCGCACGCGGCGGGAAGCCAGATCTGCTGGGCGTGCGTCACGGCGGGCGTCAAAGCGGCGGCCAGGATCCACGCCGCAATGCCGAGGGCCTGCTTGACGGTCATGCTCACTCCTTGGATTTGGCGACCAACGCCTCGGCATCGCGCTGCGCGACCCGGGCGACCTCGAGCGGCGGCCGGCCCAGCACGCGGGCCGCCGCGAGAACATCGTCGTACTCCGGTTTCACTCGCACGCCTTCCGCATCCGGCTGCTCCAGCACCTTCACCCGCACGGTGACCTCGGGGGTGAGCTGAACGGTCACCTGGCGGCGGGCGAGCGTCGCACGCTCCGCGACCCAGCGGCGTACCCCGGCCGTGGTGCTGTGCCGGAACAGCGCGGCGGTCACGGCCTCCGCCAGCTCCTCGGGCGCCACGACCTCCACCCGGAACCCGGACCGTCCCTTCTTCATCTGCACGGGCCACGTTTGCACGTCGAGCGCACCGGCGGCGACGAGCGCCTGCCGTAACGGCTCCACGTACTCCGGGCTCATGTCATCCACGTCGGTAGCCAGCAACGCCACGCGACCGGCCTCGACCGCCAGCTCCGCGAGGAGAATCCGCAACGCGTTGGGGTAGTGCTTCGGGTCCCGCTGCCCCGCCCCCCACCCGCCTTTCACCAAGCGCCAGTGTGCCGGCGGCGGACCCGCCGCGAGGACGCGGACCAACGCGGCCCCGGTCGGCGTCGTGGCTTCTCCCTCCACCGGGCCACCCGTCGCCAGCTCTACCCCTTCGAGCAGGATCGCCGTAGCCGGAGCCGGGACGGGGAGCCGGCCGTGCTCCGCTTGCACCCACCCGGTTCCGAGTGCGACGGGCCAGGCGTACACCGCTTCGACACCGAGCTGCTCGAACCCCTCGATCGCACCCACGATGTCGAGGACGGCATCCACTGCCCCCACCTCGTGCAGATGCACTTTCTCGGGCGGGACGCCGTGCACGCGGCCCTCGGCCTCGCCGACCAGCTGAAACGCCCGCACCGCGCGCTGCTTCACCCAGTCCGATATCGGTGCGCTCTCCACGAGCCGCACCAGTTCTGCTACGTGGCGTCCGTGCGGTCGGTCCGGGATGGTGAACTCGACCTGCTTGCACCCCACGCCGCACCGGACCGCGTTCCGGACCGTGACGCCTACGTCCCGGAGCCCCAACCTCACTGGCAGCGCCTCCAGCCAGTCCTGCGGCACGCCCAAGGCAAGTAGTGCTCCCAGGGTCATATCGCCGGAGATGCCGGCTGCCGGGTCCAAGATCGCGATGCGCATGCGTCCCAAGCGACGCAATATAAACGGGTTAGGGCCGGTAGAGCCACCCGGCCCCGGTATTGAAGATCACCACCCGTTCGTCAGGGTGCAGCTCCCCCCGCGCCTTGAGCTCGACGGCTCCCGCGAGCGCCGCCCCTCCCTCTGGGGAGGCATCGATGCCCTCAAGCGTTTGCAGCTCGCGGGCCGCAGCGGCGAGCACCGCGTCGCTCACCGCCACCGCCCCTCCGCCACTCTCCCGCAGCGCCCGCAGCATCAGGCGGTCGCCGAGTGGCGCCGGCACCCGCAACCCCGCGGCGATCGTCTGCGGGTCGGGCCAGGGCATGCAGTCTTGCGTCCCGGCCTCGAACGCTTTCACGACAGGAGCGCACCCGGCCGCCTGGACGCTGTAGAGGCGCGGCGGCTTTCCCTGGATCCAACCGGCGGCCGTGAGCTCCGCGAACGCCTTCCACATGCCGATCAACCCGGTGCCGCCACCGGTGGGGTAAACGATCGCATCTGGCAGCGTCCAACCGAGCTGCTCCGCCAGCTCGAGGCCGAGCGTTTTCTTGCCCTCGATGCGGTACGGCTCGCGCAACGTCGACACGTCCACGGCGCCGGTCTCCGCGGCGTAGGCGCGCGCGGCCTGGCCACAGTCCCCGATGTGACCGTCCACGAGCACTAAATCCCCGCCGAAGCTGCGGATCTGGGCGAGAATGGCGGACGGCGTGCTGGCGGGCGCGTACACGCGCGCCCCGAGACCGGCGCGTGCGGCGTAGGCCGCGAGGGCCACGCCGGCATTTCCTGCCGTGGGGACCACCAGCCGTCGGGCCCCCGCCAGCGCGGCACGCGTCACGGCTGCGGCGAGCCCGCGCGCCTTGAACGAGCCGGTGGGGTTCGTTCCCTCTTCCTTCACGCGCAGCTCGCGAAGGCCGTGCTGCGCGGCGAGTCGCGGCACCGTGAGCAGCGGCGTCCCGCCCTCGCCGAGGGTGACCGGCGCGTCCCCGTCGGCGAGCGGCAGCCACTCGCGGTAGCGCCACATGGTCCAGCGACGCCCCGGCAGCAGCGCCCTGGCCTCGGGCGCCGGTGTCGCGCGGTACCGGACGAGGTAGGGTTGGCCGCAGTCGCACACGCCGGGCAGCCCATCCGCGCTGCGGGTCGCGCCGCAAGACGAACACTCGAGCGACCAGGGGAGAGCCACGACCGTCAAGCCCCCATGGTCCGCGAGTGAACGCGCGACTCGGCACGTGTCAGTGAACTGACGCGGCCCTGCCGCTTCAGCGGTACTCGCCGAGTCGCGGCTTCAGCCGCGCGCTCACACGCGGGCATGTAATCGATCGAGGATCCGCTCCGCCAGCGTGGTCGAGAACCCGGGCAGCGACGCGATCTCCGCCGGCGTGGCCGTCTTGACGCCCGCAAGCGAGCCGAACCGCTCGAGCAGGGCGCGCCGCCGACCCGGCCCGATGCCCCGGATCGCCAACAGCTCAGAAGTGATGGTCCGCCGGGCGCGGCGCTGGCGGCTGTAACTGACCGCGAACCGGTGCGCCTCATCGCGGGCACGCTGCAACAGCTTGAGCGACGGGCTGCGTCGTGACAGCACGAGCGGCGCGGCGCGGTCCGGCAGAAACACCTCCTCCTCGCGCTTCGCGAGGCTCACGATCGGCAGCTGTTCCTGCCCCGTCGCGCGCGCCGCGTCGAGCGCGGCGCCGAGCTGGCCTTTCCCGCCGTCGATCACCACCAGGTCGGGAAGCGGCTTCTTTTCGGCGATGCGCCGTGTGAGATAACGCGTTACGACCTCGTGCACCGCCGCGAAATCGTCCTGGGGCGCGCCCTTGATCTTGAAACGCCGATACTCCGCCTTCTTGGACCGGCCGCCCTCGAACCAGACGAGCGAGCCCACCGTATCGCGCCCCTGGTTGGTGGAGATATCGATGCACACGAACGCCCGCGGCACGACCGCGAGCCCCAGGTCGCGCCCCAGCGCGAACACCGGATCCGCCGCCCGCTCGTCGATGTCGAAGCTCTCGATCTTCAAGCTGTCGAGCAGGTGTCGCGCGTTTTGGTCCGCGAGCTCGGCGAGCTGCGCCTTGCTGCCGCGCTGCGGCACGTGCCAATCCACCTCGGGCGCGAGCTCGCCGAGCGACGCAAGATCCTCGGCGGCGGGCGAGAACGGCAGCAGCACCCTGCGGGCGCGGACCTCGAGCGGCAGATAGCACCGGACCAGAAACGCGGACAAGATCGCCGCCTCCGTCTCGTGCTCGGCGTTCTCGAGGAACCAGTGGTCGCGCGCAATCAGCTTGCCGTCGCGCACGCGCAGGACGACGCCGCACACGTCATCGCCGTCCCGCGCGATGCCCACCGCGTCCGCGTTGCCCCCGCCCACGAGCTCGACCGCCTGCGGCTGCTCCAGCTGGTCGAGCCACTTGAGGGCGTCCCGCACCTGCGCCGCCCGCTCGAAGTCGAGCTGCCGTGACGCCTGCTGCATCCGCTCGCGCAGCCCGATCCGCACGTCCACCGTCTTCCCTTCGAGGAACAGGATCACGTCGTCGATCATCCGCCGGTAGTCCGCCGCGCTCTGTAAGCCGACGCACGGCGCCCTGCAGCGCTCGATGTGGTAATCGAGACATGGCCGGTCCGGGGCCTCCCGCGGCAGGTCCCAGTGGCAGGACCGGACCGTGAAAATGCGCCGGATGATCTTCAAGGTCTGCCGCAGCGTCGCGACATCGGTGTACGGCCCGAAGTAGCGGGCGCCGGGAATCGTCACCCGACGGGTAACGAGTACGCGCGGGAACGGCTCCGCCAGCGTCACCGCGATCCGGGGATAGCTCTTGTCGTCGGTGAGCCGGATGTTGAAGCGGGGCTGGTGCTCCTTGATGAGGTTGTTCTCGAGCAGCAACGCCTGGGCCTCGCTCGGGACGATGATCGTCTCGAGGTCGGCGATCTGGCTCACGAGCGCCGCACGCTCGGGTGTCTCCCCACCGTCCGGACCGAAGTAGCTCGGTACGCGGGCGCGCAGGCTCTTCGCCTTCCCCACATAGAGGATCTCACCGACGCTGTTCTTCCACAAATACACGCCGGGCTTGTCGGGAAGGGCGTCTAGCGTTCGCGAAAGGCGGTCAGGGATTGCCATGTCCGGGCGGCATCGGGATGCTGGAGCGCCAGCGTCAGCGCGGCGTACACGATTCCAAAGATACCCAGCACGGCAACCCCGCGCGGGACCGGGGCGACGCCGGCCGCCAGCCGGGCCACGCCGACCGCGGCCGCGCCCGCGAGCACCCCTGCCACCAGCGTGATTCCGAACGCCCGCCAGTCGGCACCGCGCAGCACACTGCCGATGCGGCGACTCAGATCGCGTAGGTGAAGTGTGGTGTTCAAGAACGCGCCGATCGACGAGCCGAGCGCGATCCCCGGCGCGCCGAGCCAGCGCATGAGCGCCCAGGCGAGGCCCGTCGAGACGACGAGCGACAGGGCCGCGATCTTCACCGGAGTGCGCGTATCGCGCATGGCATAGAATCCCGATGCGAACAGCTTCACCGTCGCCTGGCCCACCAGGCCGACCCCGTACGCGGCGAGGACGTTGCCGACGAGAGCCGTGTCATCGACCGTGAACCGGCCGGTCTGGTACAGCGCAGCCACGATCTCCCGGCTCAAGGCGATGCACGCGATGGACGACGGCACCACGAAAAACACGATGCGCCGGAAACCGACGGCGATCCGGGCTCGCAGCTGCTCGTTGGGCGCGGGACCTTGCCCGCCTGCGGACACGTCACGCGCGAGCTCCGGCAGCGCGACCGCGGTGACCGAGACGCCGAACAGGCTGATCGGCAGGACCTGGATCAGCTGGGCGTACCCGAGAGCCGAGACGCCCCCCGGTCCCGTGAACGAGCCGAGCAGCGTATCGATGAGCCCCGAGACCTGGGCGACTCCCGCCCCCAGCACCAAGGGCACCCATGCGAGCAGCACGCTGACTACTCCCTCGAGATTCAGGGAGAGCCGTAGCGCGATGCCGTGAAGCAACTTCCAGCACGCGGGCAGCTGCACGGCGACCTGCAGCAGGCTGCCCGCGACGGTGCCCCAGGCGAGCGCCAGCGCCACCCGGTACAGCTGAGCGTCGAGCGGGAGCGTCCGGTTCGTGAACCAGGTCCCCGCCGCGAGCATGGCCACGATCCCCGCGATGTTCCAGAGCGCGGGTGCCGCGTACGGCAGGAAGAAGCGCCGGTGCGTGTTGAGAATGCCCAGGCACCAGGCTGAAATCACCATCAGCCCCGCCATCGGAAACAGGATGCGCACCAGCGTGATGGTGAGCTGACGGCGCGGCTCGTCGAAGCCCTGTGCGATCACCGTGGTGATCGCGGGAGCCAGGGCGACCCCGAGCAAGGCGAGCACACCGGACGCGAGCACCAGTAACCCGAGAATTGCACCCGCCAGGGCCCGGGCGGCAGCCTTGTCCGGCCGCTCGGTGAGCGCGGCGTACACGGGAATGAACGACCCGGCGAGCGTGCCCTCGCTGAGGAGATTGCGGATGGTGTTCGGGATGCGGAGCGCCGCGCGGAAGGCGTCGGCGGGGATGCTGTCGTTCCCGAAGTAATGCGCGAACACACGCTCGCGTACGTAGCCGAGTACCCGCGTCAGGAAGATGCCGGCGGCGACTTGCGCCGCGTGGCGCCCCCCGCCTCCCCTCCCTTGCCCGCCCCCCCCGCCGGCGGCCGGCTGTGGCGCGGTCAGGTCGGACGCTTCTTCTTACCGGGGTCTTCCAGCAGCCGCTGTACGAACTGCAGCTCCTCACGCATGCCGGCGCGCGCTGCTCCAGCTGCCGCACGCCCGCTCCCCCCCCACTCCCCGCCCCCCCTCCGTCTCCCGGAACCTCGACTCGCCGTGCAATCGAGCGCCCGAGCGGCGAATCGAGCAGGATCGCGGTGATGGGAATCATCAAAGCCACGAGCAGCACGACGACCAAGACCCACATGGAAGGGATTCTACGAAGTGCCAGTCCAGCGCGCCACCTCCTGCTCCAGCGCATCGACGAGGCCGGGCCCGTAGCGGATGAGGAACGACGCGAGGGTGAGCACGCGCTCCTGCGGCTGACCCGCCGGGTAGACCGCCGCCCGGGCGCGCGCGATCTGGCGCATCAACGTCTCGCCCTCGAGGCGCTTGAGGCTCGCGACCAGCTTCTTCTCGATGGTCTGGGCGCCCGCGAGGGCCGCGTTGCGGGCGGACTCGATCGTCCGTTCGAGCGTCGGGTCGATCTTCACGACGGACTCGAGCAGCCGGCCGTACTGCTCTTCGACGCCGCTGCGCAGCGCCGCGAGCGTCGCCACGGCCTCGGGCGGCAGCTCGTGCCGGACGAGGCGGGCTTCGAGCTCGCCCGGCTTCCCGTCGAACGCCGCGAGGTCGATCCCGTGGCGTTCCATCAGCTTCTCCACCTTCCCCTCCACGATCACTCCCGACCAGCGCGGCACGGGAGGCTGGCGCGTCACGCCGAGCGCGTCGTACAACGGCGCGGCGTCCTGGAGGTACTTGAGCTCGGCCGGGCCCGCCGCGTAGCCCACCGTCGGGAGCAGCGCCGCCTCGACCACGGGTCGGAGCAGCACGTTGGGCGACAGCCGCTCCGGTGCTTCGACGGCGATGCGCTCCAGGTCGGCGCGGGAGAAGCGCTCCCCGCTCCGCCGCGTCACGAAGGCCTCGCCGTCACGCTTCAGCCGGTCGCGGCCCTGGCCGGCCTCCACGAGCACCGGCGTGTACCCGTCCGAGACCGTGAGGTCGAGCCCCTTGAGCACCCAGGGGGCGGCCACTCGCTTGGCCCCGGGGTGGTACGCCCGCAACACCACCAGCCCCCGGGGCCCGAGCAACGCGTCCAGGGCACCGGCGAACGCGTCCGCGAGCGTGGCCTCGGGACGATACCATCGCTCGAGCCATGCGATCACGTCGGCCTTGAATTCGGTCTCGGGCGTGCCGTCCCTGAGCTGGGCGAGCGCCGCGACGATCTCCTGACCACAGGGCTCGCGTGCGACCGGGACGAGCGGCGCATCCGATGGCCGCTCGCGCAGCACGATCTGGACCAACTCACCGCCGGCGTTCAAGAACCAGGTGTGATTCGCCTCGGCGAAATCGTGGTCGTCCCCCGCCACCCAGAACAGCGGCACAACGGGCACCCGCCGCTCGCGCTCGAGGCGCCGTGCCAGCGCGATCGCCGACAGCGCTTTGTAGACGGTGTAGAGCGGCCCGGTGAAGAGCCCCGGTTGCTGGCCGGTCGTGACCACCAGGACGTTGCCCGCCGCGAGCCGATCGCACCCCGGCCCCGGAAGCGCGGCCGCAACCACGTCCGGCGCCAGGCGTCGCGGTGCCAGCCGCGCCTCGGGGAGCACGAGCGGTGCGATCGGCGTTGTCACTATCCGCGGCATCACGCTTCCCCTTCTCCGAACACGTCCGCTTGGAACGTGAGGACTTCAGTAGCCGGTTCCCGCCAGGCGTCCGGCGGCAGTCCGGCTTTGCGGCAGGTTGCTGCGAGAAACGCCTCGGGCCCCCAATGATACTCGCGCGCCACTTGGGGGAGGAGCAGCGCGATGAGTCGTTCGCGTCGCACGATCAGACCGTCCCGGCCGACCACGATCCGCTCCGCCGCCACGGGGGCTGGGAGCGGCGTGGGCTCGGACAGCACGGAGATCTCGAGGGCGAGGGACGGCAGCTCCTCGCGGCTGACAGGGGCGAAGCGCGGATCATCGCGCGCCGCAGCCACCGCCATCTCCCGCACCACGGCGCCGAGTTCGCGATCGGCTGCGACGTGACCGATGCAGCCACGCAACGCGCCGCGCTCGATGAGGGTCACGAACGCCCCGCGCTTCAGCGCCGCGCCGGGCACCGCGCACACCGGCGGCAGCGGCCGCCCTGTCAGGTGCGCGTCCAACGTGGCCCGCGCGAGCCCCAGCAGCGCCGCTCGATCCGCGGACGTCAGCTCAGGATCCGCGATGGTAGGGTTCCCCCCGGCGGATGGTGTACGCGCGGTACAGCTGCTCGTACACAAGCACCCGGGCCAGCTCATGCGGGAACGTCAGGCGGGACAGGCTCCACGTCCGCTCGGCGGACTGCAAGACCGCGGCCGGGAGCGCATCCGCGCCGCCGATCGCGAAGGTCACGTCCCGACCCTCCAGGTCCCAGCGCGCCGTCCAGTCGGCCAGCTGCTCGGAGGTCCACAGCTCTCCCGCGTCGGACAGCGCGACGAGGCGCGAGCCCTCGGGCACTCCCTCGAGGATTCGCGCTTCGTCCTTCACTTCCCGCTCCTCGACCCGGGTGTAGCGGCGCAGGCGCTCGAGGTACCCGTCACAGGCCGTGCGGAGCGCCGCGTCCCGCACGCGGCCCACCGCGACGACACGGTAGCGCATCAGGCATACATCCCACGCAGCCGATGCATCGCCGCGACACGATCCACCGCGACGATGTAGGAGGCGATGCGAGTATTCACCTTGTACTTCTCCGTCGTAGCGGCGACCTCGTTGAAAGCGCGCACCATGATGCTCTCGAGGCGGCGGTTCACGGTGTCCTCGTCCCAGAAGTAGCCACCGCGGTCCTGCACCCATTCGAAGTAGCTGACGGTCACGCCGCCGGCGTTCGCGAGGATGTCGGGAATGACGAAGACGCCCTTCTTTTCGAGGATCTCGTCCGCGGCGGCGGTGGTGGGGCCGTTCGCGCCCTCGCAAATGATCTTCGCCTTGATCTGCGGGGCGTTCTTGCGCGTGATGACGTTCTCGGTGGCGGCGGGCACCAGCACGTCACACTCCACCGTGAGCAGTG
>WNGO01000469.1_pt1 | contig 42675 bp, 37 predicted proteins | sample 5400511 | NCBI WGS metagenome assembly WNGO01 (sample SAMN13153380, study PRJNA577476) | soil metagenome | isolation source: 20 cm soil or saprolite under Garry oak tree replicate 2 | place: USA:California | collected 2016-06-15 | reverse complement strand
TCCTTCAGCTTGATGTAGAGATCGCCGACGCGGTTGTAGATGGAGAGATCAGGATTCGTCTCGTCCTGATTGTTAAGAGCGTCGAGCCAGATCTCCACGGCCCGCTTCGGATCCTTGGCCTCGAGACCTTTCGCCTTCTCTTTGAGCTGCTCGAGCTTAGACATATGGAACGACTAAGATATCGGGGCCGCCTAGACGGGACAAGCCGAACCTGCTGTCCAGACGGCGCTTACGACGTCTTTCCCCATCCAGTACGCGACCTCCCGCCAGTCGTCCACGGCCACCGCAACGAGGTCCGCGACACATCCGGCGGCAATCTGGCCACGGCCCTCGGCGAGTCCGAGTGCCGCGGCGGCATTGATGGTCACCGCCGTCACAACTTCCGCGTGACGTAGCCCGAGTTGCGAGACGCCCAGTGTCATGACGAGCGGCAGGCTCACCGTGGGCGACGTCCCCGGATTGAAATCGGTCGCCAGGGCGACGGCCGCCCCGGCGTCGATCAACCGCCGGGCGGGCGCCTGCGACCGCTTGCCGAGAAAGATCATCGTCGCAGGGAGGAGCACCGCGACCGTCGTGCTGGCGGCGAGCGCGCGGATCCCTGGCTCGGAGATCGCGGCCAGATGATCGGCGGACAAGGCGCCCAGCTCGGCGGCCAGCTCCGCGCCGCCTGAGCCCTCGAGCTCGTCGGCGTGCAGCTTCACCGCGAAGCCGTGCCGGCGCGCGGCGGTGAGAATCTGACGACTCTCCGCCACCGAGAAGACGCCGGGCTCACAGAAAACATCGCAACAGCGGGCCAGGCGTTCGCGCGCCACCGCCGGGAGCATTTCCTCGCAGACGAGCCGTACGTAATCGGCGCGCTTGTTGCGATACTCCGGCGGCACCTCGTGAGCACCGAGGAATGTCGGGATCAGCGTGGCGGGCAGTTGCGCGCTCAGGCGCCGGATCACGCGGAGCTGCTTGAGCTCGGCCTCGAGCTCGAGCCCATACCCCGATTTCACCTCGATGGTCGTCGCTCCGTGCGCTGTCAGCGTGGCGAGACGTGATCGGGTGAGGGCCTCGAGCTCCGCTTCGGGCCGACCGCGCACATCGCGAACCGATTGCAGAATGCCGCCGCCCGCCGCGGCGATGGCCTTGTAGTCGACGCCGAGCGCCCGCCGCTCGTGATCGTCGAGGCGGGGCGCACCGAACACACCGTGCGTGTGACAGTCGATGAAACCGGGGAACAGGACTCCGCTGATCTCCTGGCGACGGATGCCGGCGTCCTGCGGCGCGTCTGCGCGCGATCCCACCCAGCCGATCCGCTCACCGTCAATCAGCACCGCAGCATCGGAGAGCACCTCGACGTCGGCCATCTCGCGCCCGCGACGCGCGCGGGCAGGCCCGCGACACGTCACGACCTGCCGCGCGCCGACGAGCAATGTCTTCAGTCGAGGTCCTCGGTCATCGGCAACCGGATGTGGTGGCGCCGGGCGGTTTCGATCGCTTCGGGATAGCCCGCGTCGGCGTGACGCGCGACGCCGATCCCCGGATCGTTGGTGAGCACACGCTCGAGCCGCTTGGCCGCGGCGGCTGTCCCATCGGCGACGATGACCTGACCCGCGTGCAGCGAGTTGCCGATGCCGACCCCGCCGCCGTGGTGGAACGAGACCCACGAAGCGCCGGATGCGGTGTTGAGCAACGCGTTGAGAATCGCCCAATCGGCGATGGCGTCGGAGCCGTCGCGCATCGCCTCGGTTTCTCGGAACGGCGACGCCACCGATCCGGTATCGAGGTGATCGCGACCGATCACGATCGGAGCCGACAGCTCGCCGCGTCGCACCAGCTCGTTCAACGCGACCCCGAAGCGCGCGCGCTCCCCCTGCCCCAGCCAACAGATCCGCGCCGGGAGTCCCTGGAAGGCCACGTGCTGCTGCGCCAGCGTGATCCAGCGCTGAAGATGCGCGTTGTCGGGAAACAGCTCCAACACGAGCTGATCGGTGCGCTGCAAATCTTTGGTGTCACCGGACAATGCCACCCAGCGAAATGGTCCCTTGCCCTCGCAAAACAGCGGCCGGATGTATGCCGGCACGAAGCCGGGGATCGAAAACGCGTCGGTCACGCCGGCGTCACGAGCCTCGGTGCGGATGTTGTTCCCGTAATCGAATGCGACGGCGCCGCGGTGTTGCAGGTCGAGGATCGCCCGCACGTGCCTCGCGATGCTCGCCCGCGCACGCTTGACGTACTCGTCGGGAGCGGAGCGGCGGAGTTCCGCCGCCTCCGCGAGCGTCAACCCGCTCGGGACGTAGCCATGCAACGGATCGTGCGCCGATGTTTGATCCGTAACGACGTCGGGCGCAAAGCCGCGGGTCACAAGCTCCGGCAGGACATCGGCGCAGTTGCCCACCAGACCGACCGACAATGCGCTGCCGCGTCGTTTGGCGTCTGCGCACCAGGCGAGCGCCTCGTCCAGCGATGCCGTCGAGCGATCGAGGTACCGCGTCTCGAGTCGACGCTGCACGCGTGCGGGGTCGACGTCGACCGCGAGGCAGATCCCCTCATTCATCGTAGCGGCCAGGGGCTGCGCTCCCCCCATGCCGCCCAACCCGCCGGTGAGCACGATGCGGCCCTTGAGTGAGCCACCGAAGTGCCGCGCGCCAACCGCGCCGAACGTCTCGTACGTGCCCTGGAGAATTCCTTGCGTCCCGATGTAGATCCACGATCCCGCGGTCATCTGGCCATACATGATCAGGCCGCGGCGCTCGAGATCGCGAAACACCTCCCACGTGGCGTAGCGGGGGACGAGATTGGCATTCGCGATGAGCACACGTGGCGCATCGGGGTGGGTGGTGAACACGCCGACTGGTTTACCCGACTGCACGAGCAGCGTCTCGTCATCTGCCAACACGCGGAGCGTGCGGCAGATCGCGTCGAAGGACGCCCAATTCCGCGCGGCTTTGCCGGTGCCGCCGTACACCACGAGATCTTGCGGACGCTCCGCCACCTCGGGGTCGAGGTTGTTCATGAGCATGCGGAGCGCCGCTTCCTGCACCCAACCCTTGCAGCTCTTGGTGGGACCGCGGGGGGCGCGCACCATTCGCGGGCCGGTCACGCCGCGAATTTCCCTTCACGAATAGCACTCGCAACCTTCTCGATGTCCGTCGTCATCGGGCGGTCCCCCGTGAGCGCCGCAGCATACTGACGCACGGCGCCGTGGAGCCGTCCTACAGCCCTCGCCGGCCGCAACGGCTTCAGGAATTCGAGTCCCTGCGCGCCGGCGAGCAGCTCGATCGCGACGATGCGCTCGGCATTGGCGAGGATGCGTCCCGCCTTCCACGCGGCGGTCATCCCCATCGGGACGACGTCTTCCTGATTCCCCTCCGTCGGCACCGACTGCACGCTCGCCGGCGTGGCGAGCACCCGACAGTCGGCGACGAGCGCCGCGGCGGCGATCTGGGCGGTCATGAAGCCCGATTCGAGGCCGGGGTCGTGAGCGAGAAAGGCCGGGAGGCCCGACGACAGATCGGGGTTCACCACACGCTCGAGGCGCCGTTCCGCCAGTCCCGCGAGCGTCGTCAGGGCAATGCCGATCACGTCGAGCGCGAGTGCGATCGGTTGTCCATGGAAATTGCCGCCCGACAGCACATCGTCGCCGAAGACGAGCGGATTGTCCGTTGCCGCATTGAGCTCCGTCGCCACCAGCCGTTCGGCGAACGCGAGCCCCTCGCCGACCGCGCCGAGCACCTGCGGCGTGCAGCGCAGCGAATAGGCGTCCTGCACCCGCGGGTCGTTTTTGCGATGCGACTCCCGGATTTCGCTGTCGGCGAGCAGCTCGCGCAGGAGGGCAGCGGAGCGTTGCTGCCAGGGGTGCGGGCGGACGTCATGGATCCGAGCGTCGAATGGATCGGGCGAGCCGCGGACCGCCTCGAGGCTCATCGCGGCGGCCGCGTGCGCGCTGCGCCATAGCGTCCAGGCATCGGACACGAGGAGCGCCGCGAGACCCGTTTGTGCCTGGGTCCCGTTCACAAAGGCCAGTCCCTCCTTGGCCTCGAGCGTGATGGGACTCGGCACCTTCACATCCCCCTCACCGATCATCGCCAGCGCGAGATACGACAGGGGCGCGAGATCGCCGGAGGCGCCCACGCTGCCTTGTGAAGGCACAGTGGGATGAAGCTTGCGGTTCAACATCTCGACCAGCAGCTCCGGAAGAACCGGCCGCACCCCGCTCGTGCCGCGCACGAGGACATTCGCCCGCAGCAGCATCATCGCCCGGACGGCATCGGCCGGAAGCGGTTCACCAACCCCGGACGCATGACTGCGGATGAGGTTGAGCTGCAGCTGGCGAGCCTGGTCCGGCGGGATGCGCACGTGGGCCAGTTTCCCAAAGCCGGTATTGACGCCGTAGATCGTCTCGCCGCGCGCGACGGCCGCTTCGACTGCCCTGCGAGACTGTTCTACGGCTGTGAGCGCCTTGGCATCGAGCGCCACGGGAGCACCGTGGCGTGCCACGGCCACGACATCCGCGATAGCGAGGGAATGGCCATCCAAGGTGACGGGTTTTGCCATGGGAACCAAAGCTAAAGCGCCGGAGTGGCTGTTGCGACCACTCCGGCGCCTTGAGCTGACCAGGACTACCTATTTCGAGCCTGAAACCCCGGTGCCAGTCGCCATGGCGGTCGACTGCCCGGCGCGAATCTGCAGCTCAGGGTTGCCCGGATCAGTTTGGAAGCTCCAGTCAAAGATCAGGTAGTCCCGACCGACGTGCGTCATGCGCAGGGCGCCATAGCGCACGGTCGAGCCTTCGACGATTTCGAAGACATAGGCGTAGCCCGGAACTGCCTGGAACATGCTGCGCGAATACCCGGATGCTGGGGCGAAGTCGATCGACGTCAGATCGGCGACCGGAGTCGTGCTGTACAGCAGCATCTGGGTCCCCGAGAACTCCGGTACCAGCCACAAGGTCGAGTCGGTTGGGTCGCGATACACCCAGAAGTCGATGCTCGTCAGATTGCCGTCCTGCACCAGGCCCAGCTCCGATGTCTGGGCACGGCCGTCGGCGTTGAGATCCTGCCAGAACCGGAAGCCTGAGCGGGCCTGGTTTGCGTTGTACGCGTACACCAGCGTGTTGCGCGCATCGGGACGGGGCGTGTCCTGGCGCCGCGGCGACCAGAGACTCTCGTATCCTTCCCGACTCACAGCAGAGACACCGAAGCAGCGCGGCACGCCGTTGCTCATCGCGCTGGCGAGAAACTCCGGCGCAACGGTCGTGCCTTCGAGCAGCCAGCTCGTGCCGCAGAGACCGCTGTCGAGATTGTAATCGGTGCTGTAAATGCGGTACCACTTGAAGCGCGTCGGGGCCGTGATGTACGAGCTGTCATCCCACTCGAGGTGAATCGCGCCGTTCAAGGAGATCGAAGACAGCCACGCGGGGGCATCGAGCTGCAGCCGCTCGTCCACCGTGATCACGTTGCTGCCGCCGCTTTCCTCGCCGTTGTCGTTCACGGCAGTCACGTAGTAGTCGAGATGGGGCACACCGTTGTCGTGGAAGGTGTTCGAGCTGGTTTCGCCGCGGAGACCGTAGGAGCCGCTGCTCGAGGAGCGCGAATAGACGCGATAGCTGGCAAGGTTCGCGTCGGTCACGTCGTCCCACATGAGCAAGATGCCGAGCGGGCGATTGGGAGCGCCGCTGGGCTCGAGCTCATACGTCAGGTTGGCCGGCGTGGATGGAACGCCGCCGCCGGGACCGACGACGGAAGGTTGGCATGCCACAGCGACCAATAGCACCAAGGACAGGAGCACACGCATAAGAGCCTCTGGACGGGGATCGCCCGAGGTGTAAGCACGCCTTATGCCCGAAGCGAAGTGGATGATTCTTAGAGGGTTACCGCAGAGGCAGGCGCGGCGGTGTCTCCGCCAGAGGACAACGCAGTCTACCGCACGTAGGTGTTTTGATCGTAGTCAAACTTGATGTCCGGCTGATCGGTAAGCGTGATGTTGAAGCTGAAGGAAAAGTTGCCCGCCGCCGTCTTGTTGAAGCTGAAGCTCGCGCGCCAGCGCCGCAGGTCGCGCTGGAACGTGAGGGAGTGAAAGGGAAACTGCCGCGTACCCATGTCGTACGACGTGCTCCAGTTGGCCGTCCAGTTGCGCGTTGGACTGAACGACAGATTCAAGTTGGTCGTCTGCCGCCCGGGGGCGTGGCGCAGCTGTGGCGTGGTGTCGCCGCGACTGCGTGAGCTCGACAACGAAATGCCGAGCGTAAAGCCCTTGCCTCCGCCGTAGCCCCCCCCGTAGCGCCCGCCGCTTCCCATCCCTGGTACGCGCGGCCCGTATGGTATGCCCGAGCTTCCCTGGTAGCGACGGCAGTCAGTGGACGCACCCGCGCATTGTGTCGCCGTCGTGTCTGGCGTTGGCGCGGCGACGGGGTGCGAGCGCAGCCCGAACAATCGGCCCAACCCCTGGAGCGTCGCCGGCGTCACGGTGAAGGAGGCGGATATGCTTTGCAGGAACGGCTGGAACTTCGCCGTATCGGTGCCCACCTGCCCCTTCCACAAATCGTGGGAGATCGAGAGCTGAAAGCTCGGGAGCAAGTCCGACAAAAACGTGTTCGTGAGCGAGGGCGTCTGCCACCCGGTGTGGTGCGGCAGCTTGGCCTGTTCGAAGTTGTAGCCGATCCCGCTGGTGCTGATGCTCAGCAGCCGGATCTTGCGCGGTTCCTTCTCGCTCGCGGTGTCACCCGCGGGTGGCTTCAGCTTGGCTTCGAAGTTCTGCGAAAACCCGATACTGATCGTCTGTTGCGGATCGGTGCGGGAGTTGTTCAGGCGGCCGCTCGGGTCGATCGCGTGGGCAAATGCTTCCGGCACTTGCACCCCCGGAGCGTATTGATAGCTGATCTGCGGTGAAATCGAATGCCGGATGCGCGACAGTGGGCCGAAACCGGGGAAGAATCCAAAGATGGTCGGTGACACGCTCAGGCTGAACGCCGGGCGCTTGCCCTGACGGACGAACTGGCCGCCGGTGAATTGATTGCGGATCATGAAGGGGCCCGCGCCCGTCGTGTTCAGAATCCCGACGCTCGGCTGCAGCTTCCATGTGCTCGAGAAGAACGACGGCAGATTGATGCTCGTGTTCCAATCGACGCGCGTCTCGAACGTCTCGCCGTACAGGACTTTGCGGACGCTCCCCGTGCTGTCTCCTGGAAGGTCGAATTCCTGGCGCCCGTGGACCCTGACGTCGCTCACCGTGATGCTGTTGCCCCAATTCCACCGCCCGATGCGCAGCGGCGTACTGATGTTCATGCTCGTATGACGATTGTCGTTAAAGAGGTGAAGCGTGTCCGGGAAGGCGCTATCGCCGGGAACGAGGAGCGTGCCGCTCGCCACATGGAATTGCTGGTCATTGCTGAAGTTGAAACCCGGGGACCAGGTCATCCAGGGCGTGATGTTCACCGAGGATGGCGTCAGGCTGATAGTCGGGAAGGTCTGGCTGATGTTGGCCGTCGAGAGATCTTGTGAGCGCGTGCCCCCGATGTTCAGCGCTCCCCACGAAAACCGCTTATCGAAGTTCAGACTCGAGCCCACACGCGCCGTGACTTCCCACGGGTTCAGCGAATTGCGCGTGATGAGCGTCCCGTTCGTCGAATAATCGACGTGCGCGTTGAACGACGTGCGCGAGTCGAACCGCTGCGAGTGATTCCAGCCGATCCGCGAATTGACGCCGGGGCGGTCGATCTGTGACATCCGCGAGTATGTCAAACTGCCATCCACAAACCGGTCGATCCAGTGATACTGGGCCTGGCCGTGAAACTGCACGTAGCGGTCGGCGAACCAGTCTCCCGAGACGAGCACGTCGATGTAGTCGTTGACGGCGAAGTAGTAGCCGAAGTCGGAGAGATGCCGCGAGTAGCGGCGCGTGGGGCGCACCAGATCGTTCAACCCGAAATGCGGGAACAGAATTCCGCTGCGCCGTCCTCCGCGAATATCCTGAAAAATGAACGGCAGCCACATGATCGGCACATCGCGGACGTACAACACCGCGGGCCGCGCGATCATCGTGCGCTTATTGATCCATTTCACCTGGCCGGCGGCGAAGTGATAATCCGGCACCGGTTGGGGATCCGACGTGAAGTTCGCGGACTTGGCGTAGACGCGCCGCGAACCCGAATCAGAAGCGACTCCCCTGCTGTGCATGTACCAGGTGACGCCGCCCTGCTGAAAGTCGGTCAAGGCATCCCGCACGGTGCCGCGGCGCAGGCAGGTATCGTAGGTCATGCCTTCTCCGACGAGCACCGTCCCTTGATCGAACAACTGAGGCTGCCCCGACGCATTGAGCCGGCAGCTCGCCTCGTGATAACGAATCGAGTCGGCCTGCAACTGCGTGCCCTCGCGGTCGACGAAGGCCTCGCGCCGCAGAAAAATCGTCTGGCTATCGCCCACGACGACGAAGGTGTCGGACGTGTAGCGGGTGACGCGGAAGCCTGGGAGTTTGAGCAGCGAGTCCATCACGGCATCGGAGGGGGGGAAGGAACGGGACGGGCCGGTGGGGAGTCCGATTTTTTTTGCGGTCGCCGTATCCATGCCTCGGCGACCGCTGTCCGCCGGCGTCCCGGGCGGCTTCACGACCGCCGCGGTGTCGCGCCGTGGTGGCGGCTGAGGCGGATTCTGCGCCTGTACCGACCCCAGGCCGAGCATCAGCAGCACGATCGTGGCCGCCGCGATGCGGCGCGCGCGCCGGCGACTCGCAACCCACGCGCACCAGATACTCAGCTCATACAGCAGCAGCAGCGGTCCCAGCATCAGCATCATGGAGACCGCGTCGGGTGGCGTCAGGATCGCCGCGAGGAATGCGGCGATCACGATCGCGTAGCGCCGCTGCCGTCCCAGAAACTGCGGTGTGACGATGCCGAGTGACGCCAGAATCGTGACGACGAGCGGCAGCTCGGCGACGAGCCCGCAACCGACCACGAAGGGGACCGCCATGCCGAAGTAGCGGTCGATGGTGATCATCGCCGTCAGGTCGCTGCGCTGGAAGCCGATCAACACCTTGAGCGCCGCCGGCAGCAGCCACTGGTAGCACGCCATCGCCCCGGCGAGGAACAGCACGACGCCGACGGCAAGGGCCGGTATGATGAGCCGTCGCTCGCGCTCGTAGAGTGCCGGCGACAGGAACGCCCAGATCTGATAGATGACGACCGGCGACGCCAAGAGGCAGCCCAGCGCGAACGCCACCTTCAGCGTGAGCATGAACGGCTCGGCGGGGCTGGTGAAGACGAGGCGCCCACCGGGCAGGTACGGCGCGATGGGCCGCTTGAGGACTTCGATGATGTCGACCTTGTCGAGCAGCCACCAGCCGACGACCGTGCCGACGAGGATCGCGACCAGGCTCCACAGGATGCGCCAACGCAGCTCCTCGAGATGGTCGAGAAACGGCATCTCACCGCGCGGCGTCATCGTTGGGGTACGGCCAGGAGGTTACGGCCTGAGACGCTGCTGATTTTGCCGCGCGAGATCGGCCTCGGGCGAGCGCGGATAGCCCGCGATCACCCGCGCGTAGAAGTTCCGCGCCGTCGTCTTGTCTCCTCGCTGTTCGGCGAGGACCCCCTGTTTGTAGAGCGCCGACGGAGCGCGCGGCGAATTGGGATAGGTACGCACGAGTTGATCGTACACCGCCGCCGCGGAATCGGGTGCAGCCTGCTCGAAGCTCTCAGCCACGTAATACATCGCGTCCGGCGCGCGCTCATGTGTGGGGAAGACGCGGAGGAACTCTCGTAACCCCAGACGCGCGGTCGCGAGGCTACCGCGCCGGTATTGCTGCAGCGAGACGTCGTACATCTGATCAGGGCCCGGACCGGCGGGGTTGCCGGATGGACCGACCGGAGCTCCTGCCGATGCATTGGGATCAGCCTGCTGGGACCGCGACTCGATCCGCGAGCGTAGCTCCGTAATCCGCTGTTGGCTGACCCCGGCGAGCTCCTGGACCGTCGTGAGCTGCTGCTGCACCGACAGAAGCTCGGTGCGCAGATCACCTCGCATCTGGACGAGATACGCCTGCTGGGTGGCGAGTGCCTGCTGCAGCAGCCGGACGGCGGCCAGGATGGTGTCCCGTTCCGCCGCCCGCGCCGCATCGCTCTTGGCGAGATCAGCCCGTAACGCCTCGACCTGGAGCTCGACCTTCCGGACATCGCCTTTGAGGGCGCAGCCGGCGACGAGCCCCAGCGTCAGGACAAGCGTGCTACGGACGGCGGATGTTGTCGCCACCGCTGGTCACCTCGAACTCGTCGCGCCGGTTCTGCGACCACGCGTTCTCGTCGTGCCCATCCACGAGCGGCCGCTCCTCGCCCCACGACTGCGTCTCGATGCGGCTCGCATCGATCCCGTGGCTCACGAGGTACTGCTTGGCCGACTGCGCGCGGCGATTGCCGAGGGCGAGGTTGTATTCGTCCGAGCCGCGCTCGTCGCAGTGCCCGCCGATCCGGATCTTCAGCTCGGGGTTCGCCTGCAGAATCGCGACCTTCTGATCGAGGGCGCCCATGTCGCCCGAGCGGATATTTGACTTGTCGAGGTCGAAATGGATCATCGCCGCTAACGTACTACGGACCTCATCGCCCGCGCGCGCCAGGGCGGCCAGAGAGTCCGCGCGGCGCTGCGCCGCGATGCGCTCCGCCTCCTCGCGGGCCTGGCGATCGCGTTCGGCGTTGGCCGCGTTGATCGAATCGCGTATCCGCGCGTTCTCGGCCGCGGTGTCGACCGCCGGCGTCGTATTCTGCGGGGCCGGATTGCCGCCACACGACGAGCCGGTCAGGACGGCGGCGCCCAAGCCCAGCGCGAGGAGCAACGTTACCGATTTCATCCTGTCTCTCCGATCAGGGGGTGGTAGAAGGAGCCTCCGTAAGCCGCGGAGACCAAGCCGGCAAACGCGCCCCGCTCTGCTGCAGCAGTGGCCGGATTCGGCCGGTGTCGAGATCGATGATCCACAACTGGCGGTAACCCGACCGGTCGGAAACAAAGGCGAGATGACGGCTGTCGGGAGCCCAGGTCGGATCCTCGTTGCGCCCCACCGAGGTGAGCTGCCGAACCGTGCGAGTCCGCACGTCCAGCACGAACACCTGCAGTGTGCCCGCCACGTCCCGGTGAAATGCCACCGATTGCCCGTCGGGCGACCACTCTGGCGCGTTGGACGACCCGGTCACACCGTAGTCGAATGGCGCGAACAACTGCTGGTCCGTTCCATCCGCCGCCATCACATAGATCTGCGGCAGACCCGGGCGCGTCGAAACGAAGGCAATGCGCTGCCCGTCAGGGCTGAACGTCGGGGACAAGTTGTCTGAAAAGCGTCCCACGGTCAAGCGGCGTAAGCAACAGTTGTTCTTGACGTTAATCGTGTACAGATCGGTGCCCTCCTCCGTCGCGCGGCTGAAGGCGAGCGTCTGACCGTCGGGAGAAAACGCCGGCGTGAAGTCGAGGGCACTGCCGGTCGTCGAGACTGCGGTGCGCTTGCCCGTGGCCATCTCCTGCAGGTAGAGCCATCCCTTCCCAGCCTGAAATTCCATGTAGGCAAAGTGCCGGCCATCAGCTCCCCACGCGGGCGACATCGCCTGCCGGTCGGTCGAAGACACGAGCTTCTGATCGGCGCCGTCCTGATCGATCTGGTAGACCTTGCCGTCCTTCACGAACAGGATGCGGGTCGCGGCGAATCCGGGCGTGCCCAGCGCAGCCTGCAGCACCTGATCAGCAAGCCGATGGACGGCCTGCCGAAAATCGGGATCGCCGAGGGGCGGCAGTTTGACGCGCACCGTACGGCGAATGCCGGCGGCCGCGATGTCGTGCAGCGTCGCCACGGTCGTGTCGCCGGCGGCGGTGATGTCGAGCGCGAAGTCGGCGCCCAGCGCCTGGTACAATGGATAGTTGAGCGTACCAGACTGAGCACCACCGGTGGCAGTCGTTCCCGATCCGCTCCGGCGCGTGCCAGTCCCGCGCGGCGGAGCGGATGCGGTCGCGAGGCGGATCGAATCGCCGCCCGGCAGCGTGATCACCTCGAAGCGATCGCTATAGTCGAGATCGCGGGCTACGATCGTGCGGACCGAGTCGAGACCCATGCCGGTGCGCGGCAGCATCACCAGCCCGGGGCGGACGCCGGGACGATAAATGATGCCGATCCGGACGCCGCGGTCGATGGTCGAGGTGTCCTGTGCGAGCGTGAGCAGCACCGCTAGTACGACCGGCGTCATTGGCGCTGCCCCGAGAAATAAAATCGCACGAACAACACATCGCTCTGCCAGCCGTCGGGCAGGGTACCGAACGCGTGAAACCGTCCGGCCTCCTCGACCGCTCCTTGGGCCTCGAGATCGAACGCAAAGTTGCCCGAGCGGCGGATGAACTGCAGATCAGTCACCGAGCCGTCGCGATGCACGAAGAACGACACCTCGGCCTCCAGTGGCGTGCTCTGCGCGGGGCGTTGCCAGCGGCGCAGCACCTGGGAGACGATGTTCTGCAGATACTCGGGGAACGGGAATGCAATGCCCTCCGTGCTCACGGTCGCCACATCGTTGCCCGTCGCTGGCTTTTCGCCCGGCAAGGGCTGCGTCGTCGAGGTCGTCCGCGGGGCCGCCTCGCGCCGCGTTTGATCCTGCGTCGGCGGCGGCGTCGCGCGCGAGACGGTGCTCTGTGGACGCTTGGCAGCAGGGATCGGCGCCGGTTTCTCCTCGGCCGGACGCTCGAATGCCTCGGGCGCCTTGCGGGCCTCCATGTCGGCGGCCGGCGCGGCGATCAGCCGCACGCGATAGGTCGGCGGCAGCCGAGCTCGTCCACTGGGCGTGCCGAACAGCAACACGATCACCAGGCCGTGCACGACCAGCGTTCCCGTCACCGCCATACCCACAGGGGCCGGAGTGCGGCCGCGTCCTCTCATCGATTGATCGTCTCCGGTTCGGCGACGAGTCCCACGTCCTGCACACCTGACCCGCGAATCACCGCCAACACCTGCACCACGCGGGCGTAGGCAACGCGACCATCGGCTCGCAGATACACCCCCGTGGGCCGTTTCGTTCGCACAAAGGCTGGAAACGTGGCCTTGAAGTCGTCATAGGAGAGCGCGGCCTGGTCGAGATAGATCTTGCCGTCCATATCGACCGTGACGACGAGACCCTGCTTCGGCTCGATGGCGCGGACCTGCGCGCGCGGCAGCCGCACATCCACGCCGCCCTGCATGATCGGTGCGGTGATCATGAAAATGATGAGCAACACGAAGGCGACATCTACCAGCGATGTCACATTGATGTCGGCGTTGAGCGGCAGCTCGCCGTGTCCGCGAAGACCACCACCACCGCCGCCGCCGAGGAGTCCTGCCATTAGATCCGTCCTTCCCGGGCCAGCGTCCCGACGATCTCCTGGGCAAAGCCCTCGAGCTCGCCGGCGAACAGCCCCAAGCGATTGACGAAGATGTTGTAGGCCATGACCGCGGGAACGGCCACCGCCAGGCCGCCGACCGTAGTCACCAGCGCTTCGGCGACGCCGGGCGCGACGGCGGTGATGTTACCCGAGCCGCCGACAGCGATCCCGATGAAGGCGTCCATGACACCGAGCACGGTGCCGAGCAGGCCGAGCAGCGGGCTCACCGAGCCGAACGTCGCCAGCCAGGGAATGAATCGCGCGGCGGTGTCGCGCTCTGCCGCGACTTCCTTCGCGAGCACCATGCGCAACGCTTCGAGCTGGGTCGGCGTCAGCGTACCGGATGACGCGGCACCCCCTCCTGGCGGGCCGGGAGGTCCCCCGGTGCCTTTCAGGCTTCCCGGTTTCAGCTCGGAAAAGAAATGGACGGCCTCGCGCAGTAACCGGTTGTACGGCGACGGCGGCAGCCGCATCGCGGCGTGATAGGCCTCTTCGAGGCGCGGTGCCTTCTCCACTTCGGCGAGAAAGCGGTCGGCCAGCTGTCGCATGCGGCGGAATTGCCACCACTTCAGAACGATCAGATACCACGACACGAGCGAAAAGACGGCGAGCACGGCCAGCACGAACTGCGTCTCGCGGCTCGACGTGAGGACCAGCTCCCATGGCGTCGTGGGGATCGCGCCTCGTACCTGAAAAAGCACCCTAACCTCCTCGATATCCCTGCGGGTGTGCCTGATGCCAGCGCCAGGCGCTGCTCAAGATTTCCTCCAGACTCGAATGCGATGCGCGCCATCCCAGCACCGCCGCCGCGCGGCCCACCGCGGCGACCAGCTCCGGTGGATCGCCGGGCCGGCGCGGTCGCTCGACCATCGGGATCACCGCGCGCCCCGTCACACGGCGCGCCGCATCCACCACCTCGCGAACGGAGCGTCCTCTCCCCGTGCCCAGGTTCACGGCGACCACCGAACCTCCATCGAGCTTCGCGTCCAGGGCGCGCAGGTGCGCATCGGCGATGTCGGCGACGTGGACGTAATCGCGAACCGCCGTGCCGTCGGCCGTCGGGTAATCGGTGCCGTACACTTCGAGCGCCCCGCGCTTGCCGAGCGCCGCACCCAGCACGTTGGGGATCAGGTGCGTCTCCGGATCGTGGTCTTCTCCCCGCTGCTCCGTGGCGCCGGACGCGTTGAAGTAGCGCAGGCTGACCACCGCCATGCCCTGCTGCGGCGCGACCTCCGCGAGCAACCGCTCGAAATCGCGCTTCGTCTCACCGTACGGATTGACCGGTGCCAGCGGTGCATCTTCCGTGATCGGAATCGTCGCCGGATGGCCATACACCGCGCACGAAGACGAGAAGACAAAGCGGCGGATCTTGCCCTGGACTGCCGCCTCCAACAGTACACGGGCGGCCGTCACATTGTTGGTCACGTACTTCTGAGGCTGGGCGACCGACTCCGGGACCAGGGCGAAGGCAGCCAGGTGGATGATCCCCTCGATGCGCTCACGCTCGAGGAGCGAGCCGACCAGCTCGCGGTTCCCCACACCCCCCTGGACGAAACCCGCCCCCCGGGCGACCGCCTGCCGGTGCCCGGCGCTCAGGTCGTCCAGCACCACGACCTGGAAGCCCCGCTCCAGGAGTTGATCTACGACGACGCTGCCGATGTACCCTGCACCCCCGGTGACGAGAATCCGTCTCACTCGGGTGGCTCCATTCCGAAGAGCCGGCGTAATGCCTCGAGCAGGCCGTACCCGCGGCCCGCCTCAGCAGCCTTCTTCAGTGTGATTGTGGGCTGGTGCAGAAACTTGTTCAGCAGCGCCTGACTGAATTGCTCGACGTGGGCGCGATCTTCCGGACGCAGATGCTCGAGCTGGCGCAGCACGCGCTCGAGCTCGGCGGCGCGCACGTCATCCATGCGGGCGCGCAGCTCCTTGATGGTCGGGACGACACCCAGCCCACCGTACCACGCCCAGAAGAGATCGGTCTCCTCTTCCACGATGCGCTCGGCCGCGGGAATTTCATCGCGGCGCCGCGCGGTCGCCTGCGCCGCCACCGTCTGCAGATCGTCGACGTCGTACAGGAATACGTTCTCGAGCTGCGCGATCGCCGGATCGACGTCGCGTGGCACCGCCAGATCGAGAATACACAGTGGTTTCCCCCGACGCGCGCCGATGATCGTCCCCACGCGCTCCCACGTGACGACCGCATGGGGCGCCGCCGTCGAACAGAGCGCGATGTCCGTAGTGGCGAAATGCGGCCACGCTTCCTCGAGCGACACGGCCTTACCGCCCAGCCGCTCAGCGATCGCGCGGGCGCGCTCCTGCGTGCGGTTCGCGACCAGGGTGATCTGGACGCCCTCATCGCTGAGGCAGGTCGCCGCGAGCTCGGCCATGTCACCCGCGCCGAGGATGAGCGCGCTGCGGCCGGCGAGGTCACCAAAGATCTTGCCCGCGACGGCGACACCCGCCGAAGCGGCGGACGCCGTTCCCATGCCGAGGCCCGTTTCGGTGCGCACGCGCGACCCGACGTGCAGCGCCGTCTGAAACAGCCGATGCAGCACGGGACCGGCCTGCGCGCGCGATGCTTCCCAGGCCTCCCGCACCTGTCCCTGGATCTGCGACTCGCCGAGGATCATCGAGTCGAGCCCCGACGATACGCGGTAGAGATGGCGGACCGCATCACGGTCGCGGGCGATATAGCCGTACTCCCGCGCGCCGCCGGTCACGGGCGGGGGGCCACTGGTGGGAAGCCGCTCCGCCAGCAGTGCCCAGACGGCCTCCAGCGCCGGCTCGTCGTCCGCGACCAGATAGAACTCGGTGCGATTGCAGGTGGAAAGCAGGACACCGCCACTGGCGCCCGCCGCCATGACGCGCGCCAGCGCGCCCGGCACCTCGTGCGCGCCATGAGCGAACCGCTCGCGCACGTCGAGCGGCGCGGTGCGGTGGTTCACGCCTAGGACCTTGATCCCCATCTCCGTATGACCCGTCACAGGAACCGTGCGGCACCGGGCTGCGTCAGCTTCAGCGCGACGTACACCAGCAGGACGGCACAGAAACCGGCGATGCTCGCGAGGGCCGCGCGGCGGCCGGCCCAATGACGGACGACCCGGACCCAGACCGCCCATCCAAGGACCACCCAGGTAAAAATCCCCCACACGATCTGCGCCTTGGCGACATGCAAGCCACCGGAAAACTGCGCGCCGTAACCGAGCGCGAGCAGGACGCCGAGCGTCAGTGCGGGGAACCCCGCGACCAATGCGACGCGATTGAGCTGATCGAGCCGCTCGAGCGGCGGGAAGAGCTGGAAGATCTGGCCGAAGCGGCGGGCCTTGAGCTCGCGGAATTGCAGCAGGTAGAGCGCCGCGGCGATGAAGGCAAGCGCCATCAGGGCGAGGCCAAGGACGCTGAGCGCGACGTGGAGCACAAACCAGGTGTTGCGGGCCCCCACGGTTTCCGCGCCGGGCGCGAGCCCGCTCAGAATGGCGAGTCCCACGAGGCCCGTGGCGAGGGGCCCCGCGAAGAACGAGACGGCCGAACCGCGTAACAGTCGCTCGCTCGCGAGCTGGAGGAGCACCAGACACAATGCCAGCATCGAGAGCGCCGGCCCCAGACCAACGAGCGTGAGCTGCGAAACGGCGACGACGTGAACCGCGGCGCCCGCGCATGGAATCGCGATCGAGAGCGCGCGCGGCGCCGGCCGGAAGCCCATGAACGGCGCCAACGTCAGCGCCGTGGCTAGACCGTAGAGCGCCAGGGCAACGAGATGCAGAGTGACAATCACACCAGATACGGGCCAGGCCCACCAAGCGGGGCCCGGCCGCCTTTCAGGAAGGCATCTTCTTGATCAGCCGTACCGGAAGACCCCGATCCAGGCCCGGATGACTGATCTGCAGCAAGAGTCCTGTCGCAGAACGCTCGCGCGTGTGGACGATCATCATGACCGCGCGGACCTCTTCCGAGGCGGACCCCGCATAGCCTTGTGCTGGTTTGAACACCTCGAAGACATCACCGAGCGTGACGCCATCCCGGCGACCCTTGTCGATGAAGAAGTACTGCTGCGCACCGGCGAGCGAATGCGGATCCCGCGGGTCCAGCAGCTTGCCCGTCAGACCCTTCTCGACGGGCGTGGGCCGCACCTGGCCGGGATCACGGAACGGCTCGAGCGGCATCGCGAGCTGGTTTTCATGAACGCGATCGAACTGCGCGACGACCTCCGCCAGCACCTGCTCCGATTCGATCGATGTGACGCGGACAATGCCGATGGGAACCACGACGTCGCCCCAACGGCCGTACGCCAGCGTCCGATCGATGCGAGCGATCAGCAACGAGTCGCCCACATGATACGACGCGTTGCGCGGTGGCCGGATCGCGATCTCTTGAAACGTGGTCGCGGACGTGCGATCGGTAAGCCTGGGAATCGCCGCCTGGGCGGTGGCGCCGAGCACCCGACCCCACGGCAGCCGTTCCTCCTCGCTCAAAAAGCCGGCGGCGTAGAATTCGCCGGCACGGAGGGGACGGTAGGGCTGATGTACGTAGGCGCGCAGCACGTCCTGGACGACCTGCCGATTCGTCTGGCGGCGATCGAATATCGTCTCGCGACTTTCCGCGACGTTGGTGGGCGGCGGCGGCTCCACGCTGAACTGCGACGTGTCGGCAGGGATCGTGTCTATGGCGGCCGTATCGAGCGGCACGACTGCGGGAACCGTGTCGCCCGGAGTGACCCGCACCGTGTCGGCGGCAGCCGGCGTGGTGTCCGGCCGCGTAACGACGGTATCGCCACCCTGCGCGACGGTGGTGATCATTTCCGAGAGATTCAGGACCTCACCGGGATAGATCCAGTGTGGGTCTTCGATGACGGCGGTATTGAGGCGGTATATCTCCGGCCACAGCAGCGGGTCGTTGAAATACATCTGCGAGATGGACCAGAGCGTCTCACCGCGGGAGACGGTATGACTGGAGGGAACCTGCCCCTGGAAAGCGGCGGCCGCCTGCGTCGTGTCCTGTTGTTGCGCCGCTTGGGTTGTGTCCTGCGCCGGCAGGACTCGCCACAAGAGCGGCAACGCCGCCAGGGCCAGTATTACGGCGCGGTCAGAACGGCAGATCGTCGTCCTCCTCATCCAGCGCCTCCGGGAACGCGTCGAGCGATTCTGGGGCTTTGCCGCCGGCTTCCGAGGCGCCCTTCACAGCCCCCGCCCCCGCGCCCACCGGGGCGGCTCCACCTCTCGACCCCAGCATGATCAACTCACGCGCGATGATCTCGGTGACGTAGCGGGTCTGCTTGTTGTTGTCTTCCCATGTCCGATACTCGATCCGGCCCTCGACATACACTTTGTCGCCCTTCTTCAGGTACTTCTCACACACGTCGGCCAGACCGGATCCGCCCTTGTTGTTCCAGCAGATCACTCGATGCCAGTCCGTCTTTTCCTGCTTCTCCCCCCCAGTGCCCGTCCACTGCCGGCTGGTAGCCAGGGAGAGAGTGGCCACACGGGAACCGTTATTCGTGCTGCGCACCTCGGGATCGGCCCCCAGATTCCCGATGAGCTGGACCTTATTGAGACTGCGGCTCACAACAACCTCCGAACGATGAAGCGGGTTGGGCCCAAGGATGCCTCACACTATATAAATCGCAAGTCATTCTGTCAACCAAAGATACGCCACTTGTACCGAAGTTATGCATCAAGTCTGAGCACGATGGCATCCTCGACGGGACGCCGGTAATACTGCTTTCGGCGACCCACTTCCTTGAACCCCTGAGCCGCGTAAAGAGCCCGCGCCGGCGCGTTCGATTCCCGCACCTCGAGGTAGACCTGCCGGACGCCGCGTGCGATCAACGCTTCGACCATGTGCTGCACGAGCGCGCGTCCCAGCCCGTGACGCCGACCCGCGGGGGCCACCGCGAGATTGAGGATCTCGCCCTCGTCGGCGGCGTCGAGCGCGACCACGTAGCCGACGATCGCCCCGGAGTCGCTCGCCTCGACGACGAGAAAGTGCGCATCGGACGTCAGGCAGTCGCGAAAGTCCTGTGTGGACCACGGGTCGGCGAAGACCTCCTGCTCAATCGCGCGGACCGCGGGGACATCGCCGAGCTTAGCGGGACGAATTTGGTAGGGGTCGGCCGTAGCGCGCCTCCCATTTCACTTGAGCTTCCGCGGGCCGGCCGTAGACGGGCTCGGCAACTCGCGGATCATCGATCGCGCGGCGCGCGCCGTCGTAGGAAAAGAGCGCGAGCAACGATCCTGCAAGGGGCGGTAGAGCATCGATGGCAACGGGAGCTCGTCCGGTCCAGGCCACGACCTCTTTGCGATAGCGCTCGGCGCCGTCTCCCACCGCGAGATCTGGTGATCGTCCGGCCCGTACGACGAGCGCGGGGATCGTGAACAACCCCGGCGCGACGAGCGTCTTCACCTGCTCACCAACAAAGGTATACATCGCGCCGAACACCTCGCCGCGTAACGCGTCATAACATGTCGCGACGGTCTCCACGCCGGCGGCGTGCGCGGCGCCAAGCAGCGATGGAATCGCGATCAAGGGCAGTCGTCGCTCCTGGACGAAACCCTTTGCCGCGGCCCATCCGATGCGCAGGCCCGTAAAACCGCCAGGTCCATCGCCGACAATGACCCCGGCGATCTGCGCGAGCGACAACTGTCCGGCCTCCAGGACCTGGTGAACGAGCGGCAGGATTTTCGCAGCGTGTTGGCGTGCGCCACGAATCGAGCGCGCGATCGTCTGCTCACCGGCGCGGATCGCGACGCTGGCGATGTCCGTCGTCGTGTCGATTGCGAGCCAGGCTTCATTCGTCAACGACGCGACTCCCCGGATCAGAATCGTAGAAGAGCTTGAAGTGCCGATCGAGCGGTGGAGCCCAAGCCCCCGCCCGCTCAGGCCACTCGATCAGAATGATGGCGCGCTCCCGGACCATGTCGTCGAAGCCGAGGTCGCGGGCTTCGTCGGGGTGGCGCAGACGGTAGCAATCCACGTGATAGAGGGGAGTGGGGCCGGCGTCGTAATGATGCACGAGCGCGTACGTGGGACTGGTGGCCCGCGCGCGGGCGCCCAGGCCGCGGCAGATGGCCTGGACGAGGCTCGTTTTCCCCGTCCCCAGCTCTCCCGACAGCCCGATTACCGCGGGCGCGCGGAGCTGGCGGCCGAGGTCTTCACCGAACCGGCTGAGCTCGCTCGCGGAGAGGCGCATCGGCCTTGAGCTCCAGGAGCTGATCGCGGAGCACCGCCGCCAGCTCGAAATCGAGCTCCTCAGCCGCGGCTTGCATCTGCTGCTCCAGCATGCGGATGAGAGTTTCGCGCTCACTCGCGTCGGCGGGGCGGCGGATCTCCCCGGCCCCGGGCTTTGCCACCCGCGCGTCGGCGACGCGGGTCACGAAGCGGATGTCGCCCACCGACTTCACAATCGACCGCGGCGTGATGCCATGCTCGACGTTGTAGGCGAGCTGGGTTTCGCGGCGCCGGTTCATCTCGTTCAGCGCGCGCTCCATCGAGCCGGTGACGCGATCGGCGTACAGAATCGCTCTGCCGCTGAGGTGCCGAGCCGCCCGGCCGACGGTCTGGATCAGCGACCGATCCGATCGCAGGAAGCCCTCCTGGTCGGCATCGAGCACCGCGACGAGGGACACCTCCGGCAAGTCCAGCCCTTCGCGCAGCAGGTTGATTCCCACGAGCACGTCGAACTCGCCGAGGCGCAGCCCCCGAATGATCTCGACGCGCTCGATGGCGTCGATTTCCGAATGCAGATAGCGCACCCGCACGCCATGCTGCTGCAGATAATCGGTGAGGTCTTCCGCCATGCGCTTGGTCAACGTAGTGACCAGGACGCGCTCGCTCTTCTTCTCGCGCACGCGGATTTCGCTGAGCAGGTCATCCACCTGCCCCGTCACCGGCCGGATCTCGACAGTGGGATCGACCAGCCCGGTCGGCCGGATGATCTGTTCGACGATGACGCCCCCCGAGAGCTGCAGCTCGTCCTGACCCGGTGTGGCGGAGACGAAAACCATGCGGGGCACGAGGTTCATGAACTCATCGAAGCGCAGCGGCCGGTTGTCGAGCGCCGACGGCAGCCGGAAGCCGTAGTCCACCAGCGTCTGCTTGCGCGAGCGGTCGCCTTCGTACATGGCGCCGAGCTGCGGCAACGTCTGGTGGGATTCGTCGATGATGCAGAGATAGTCGTCGGGGAAGTAGTCGAGCAGGCACGCCGGTCGTTCGCCGGGCTGGCGGCCGCTGAACAGGCGCGAGTAGTTCTCGATGCCGGCGCAGCGCCCCACTTCCATCAGCATGTCGATGTCGAAATGCGTACGGGACTCCAGGCGCTGCGCTTCCAGGAGCTTGTTCTGCGCGCGCAGCTCGGCCAATCGTTCCGCCAGCTCGGCCCTGATGCGCGACACGGCGCGCTCGATCGTCGCGCGCTGCGTGACGAAGTGCGTGGCAGGATAGATGGCCGAGCGGTCCATCGGCTTGATGACGTTGCCGGTCAGGGGATCGATCTTCGCGATGCGCTCGATCTCGTCCCCCCAGAACTCGATCCGCACCGCCTGCTCGTCGTACGCCGGGAAGACCTCCACGGTATCGCCCCGCACGCGGAACGTTCCGCGCTCGAAGCCCACGTCATTGCGCTGATACTGAACGGCGACGAGATCGGCGAGCAATGCATCGCGGCCCCGCGTCTCGCCCTTCTGCGCGGTCACCAGCAGCTCTTTGTACAGTTCCGGGTCGCCGAGGCCGTAGATCGCGGATACGCTCGCGACGATGATGACGTCGTCGCGCTCCATCAGGCTCGAGGTCGCGCGCAGCCGCAGGCGCTCGATATCGTCGTTGATGGACGAGTCCTTGGCGATGTACGTGTCGGTCGACGGCACGTACGCCTCGGGCTGGTAGTAGTCGTAATAAGAAATGAAGAACTCGACGGCGTTGGACGGGAAGAACGTCTTCAGCTCGCCGTACAGCTGAGCGGCGAGCGTCTTGTTGTGCGACAACACGAGGGTCGGCTTCCCGAAGTCGGCGACGACGTGCGCCATCGTCATTGTCTTGCCCGATCCGGTGACGCCGAGGAGCGTCTGATATTTGTCGCCGCGGCGCAGGCCGGCGTTCAGCTCGCGAATCGCGCGTGGCTGATCACCCGCCGGCGGCGGGGCGTTCCCAAGCTCAAATGGCATACGAGGGAAACCTAACCGACGACGACTTCAGCGGGACCGCTCGAATCCCGGCGCGCGATCTCCGTTACACCTTTCACCTTGCGGACCGCCTTCAGGACCTTGTGCAGGTGGGTGTTGTTCTCGACCTCCACCAACACCGACCCGAAGACGACGCCGTCCTTCGACGCGAGCTCGGCACTGCGGATGTTGGTCCCGGTGCCGCTGATCGCCTCGCAGATATCGGCGTAGAGGCCGCGCCGGTCCTCGCCGCTGACCGCCAGCCGGACCACGAAGGTCTCGCCCTCGACCTCCCGCCAGTCGATTTCGACCCGCCGCTCCTCGTCGCCCGAAAGCGTGAGCAGGTTGGGACAGTCGTTCCGGTGGATGGAGATGCCTCGTCCCTGGGTGACGTAGCCCACGACCGGATCGCCCGGGACAGGCTGGCAGCACTGCGCGTAGCGGACCATCAGACCTTCGACGCCGTGAATCTTGATGCCGCGACCCAGCCGCAGGCGCTCGATGACGCGCCCGAACGCGGTCGGCTTGGGCGACTGCTGCTCGTCCGCGGGTATCTCGGGATACAGCGCGTTGATCACCTGGCCGATCTGCACATCCCCGCGGCCGATCGCTGTCTCCACCTGCTCGGCAGCCCCGAGTCCGAGCTTCTCTGCAGCCTGCGCCAACTGGTCGGGCGTGGGCGAGTCAAGCCGGCGGCGGCGCACCTCCCGACCGAGAATCTCTTTGCCCAGCGAAGCGCTGCGCTCCTGCTCCTCCTGCTTGATCCACTGGCGGATCTTCTGGCGGGCGCGGCCGGTCTGGACATGCGCCAGCCAGTCCCGCGACGGCTTGGCCTGCGGGCTGGTCAAGACTTCGATCGTGTCGCCGTTGCGCAGCGGCCGATGCAGCGGGGAGATCCGCCCGTTCACCCGCGCGCCGTTGCAGTGCTGCCCGACCTCGGTGTGCACCATGAATGCGAAATCGATCGGCGTCGCGCCTTTCGGCAGCCGCTTCACGTCGCCGCGCGGCGTAAACACGAAGATCTCGTCCTGATAGAGATCGATCTTGAGGAACTCGAGGAATTCCTCGGGGCTGTGCGCATCCTGCTGCAGCTCAATCAACTGGCGGAACCACGAGAGATGGTGATCCAGCTCGTCCGCGCTCTTGCCGTTTTCCTTGTACAGCCAGTGCGCCGCGATACCATACTCGGCGGTGCGATGCATGTCGCGCGTGCGGATCTGGATCTCGTACAGCTGCCCACCCGGGCCGAAAACGGTGGTGTGCAGCGACTGGTAGCCGTTCGACTTGGGGCTCGCGATGTAGTCCTTGATCCGCTCCTGCAACGGCGTCCAGGTGTGATGGATGATGCCGAGCACGTGGTAGCAGTCGGTGATGCTGTTGATGAGCACGCGGACGGCGAGGAGGTCGTAGATCTCCTCGAACGGCTTGGCGCGCTTCTTCATCTTCTTGAAGATGGACCAGAGGTTCTTCGGCCGGCCCACGATCTCCCACCCCACGATCCCGGCGCGGCGCAGCTCATCGGAGAGCGGCGCACGCATCCGCTCGATCGTGCGGTCGCGCTCCACCCGCCGCGCCTTGACCTGGCGCGTCAGCTGCTTGTAGTCGTCGGGCTCGAGGTACTTGAACGACAGGTCCTCGAGCTCCGCCTTCACGCCCGCCATCCCGAACCGGTGCGCCAGCGGCGCGTACAGCTCGCGGGTCTCGAGGGCGATCCGCTTGCGCTTGTCAGGCGGCAGCGGATCGAGCGTGCGCATGTTGTGGAGCCGGTCGGCGAGCTTGATGATGATGACGCGCGCATCGCGCGCCACTGACATGAGCAGTTTGCGGTAGTTCTCCGCCTGCTCTTCGGCGGTGGACCGGAAGTTGAGGGCCTTGATCTTGGTGAGGCCGTCGACCAGGTCGGCGACTTCGTTTCCGAAGTCTCTCCGGAGGAGGTCTAGCGTGACGTTGGAATCTTCGACGACGTCGTGCAGCAGCGCCGCGGCGCGCTCATCCGATAGGCGCGCGACAGCACCTCGAGGTCGAGGCGGTCGCGTTGCGCGGCGACGGCCTTCGCCAGCTCGGGCGCGAGAATCGGCGCCGTACTCGTCACAAGAGCCCTGCCTCCGCGAAGCTCACGTACCGCTCTCCTCCTCCTATGACCACATGGTCGTACACCGGAACGTCGAGCACACGCCCGGCATCGACCAGCTGCCTCGTTACCGCTCGATCGTCCGCCGAGGGCGTGGGATCACCGCTGGGATGATTGTGCACCACAATGATCCCCGCCGCTGCTTCGGCAATGAATCTGGCTCTGACTGCCCAGGGCGAGGACGTGAAATTCCTCGACCGCAAGGTCACGCAGGCGAAGGCCATAGTACCGCTGCACATCGCCCGGGCCCCGAATGCGCTCGGGCGGCGGCTCCGCCTCGGTCCCGATCCGGCGGCCGAGCTCGATGGCTGCAGCCACCCGGGCCGCTTTGGCGCGCCCGACTCCCAGAACGCGGGCTACTTCCGCGCACGGGCGGGTAGCCAGCCGCCTGAGCGAGCCATCTCCCAGCGCCAGAATCTCGGCGGCCACCGCGAGGGCGTCCTGCCCACGCGTTCCTGTTCCCAGGAGAATGGCCAGAAGCTCTTGCGCCGTCAACGCGGCGGGCCCGACCGCCCAGAAACGCTCGCGCGGCCGGTCGTGTTCGAGGTGCTCGGAGAGACGCAGCGGCATGGGCAAGACTAGGGAGGCGGCGTCGGTCCGACATAGCCAGAATTACGCCGTCAGGCACCTAACCGCCGGTCGACTTCGGGGCGATAATTGTGTGCCACCCCGTGCATTGCGACCCATCCACGAGGCGACGCCTTTTCTTCGCCGTCCTACCCCCTTGTGGAGGGATCATGCGGATCACACGAATCCCCGTTGCCGTTTCACTGATCACCCTGACCACCATGCTGATGGGCTGTGTCGCCGATCCTCATGATCCTGTTGCCCCAAGTCTTGCTGCGGGCTCACCATCGAACCTTCCCATCAGCGCGAGCAGCTGGGGTCCGGAAACGCCGCCATTCAACAACGAGATCATCTTGCGCGATGTGACCGGAGGGCGCGGGTTCGGACACGTTAAGTTCCGCCAACCTAACGACGACAACCTGACCATCCATCTCGACGCGTGGGTGCGCGACCTCGCTCCCAACACGAGCTACCGGCTGCAGCGGGCCGTGGACACGAATGTAGACGATGTCTGTACGGGAACAGCCTGGCTCACGCTAGGGATGGGAACGACCCCGGCAGCCATCGTCACGGACGATCAGGGTACGGGTCGGGCAGCCCTGTTCCGCACGTTGACGTCGCCGCTCGGCACGACGTTCGACATTCACTTCCGGGTAATTGAGCAAGCGACCGGTACCGTCGTGCTCGAGAGCGCCTGTTATCAGTTCGTGGTAACACAGTAGACCGAATGCGTAGGGGCTCAGCATGCGGCGCCCCTACAAGACGTCATTTCTTTTCTAACTGCTGTGCCCCTGGAGGATCACATGGTAAAATCCCAACGCATTTCCGTCATCCTATCAGCGCTCGCAATCGCTACCGGAGCGCTCGCATGCAGAGACGCGACGACACCAAGAGGATTTGCAAACACTGGAATCGATGGGCCGAGCTTCACGCTCGCCGTTGGATTCACGAGCACACCGGTCGGACGTGGCAACCTCGGCACATTTCACGTTCAATCCAAAGCCGCGGGTTATGACGTCGAGCTCAAGTCACACGATAACACCGACATCGTAGTCGCGAACATTGTCTTCGCACCGGGTGGGCATTCAGGTTGGCACTTTCATCCTGGTCCCGTGCTGGTCGTTGTAAAAACCGGAGCGATCACCTTCTACCATGGCAACGATCCCACCTGCACGGGAACGGTTCACCCTGCCGGTACGGCATTCGTCGAGTCAGACGGGGACGTGGGGATCGCGCGCAACGAAGGAGCGGTTGAGGCTACCACAGTGGTGACCTTCTTCGTGCCCGCAGGTAGTCCAACGCGTATCGATGCAGACCGACCGGGAAATTGCGCGTTTTGAGTCGAACTCGATCTCGCCCTCGCCCTTACGCTGCGGCGCCGTGGCACTTCTTGAATTTCTTGCCGCTGCCGCAGGGGCACGGATCGTTGCGGCCCACGCCGGCATAGGGATTCGGCGGGGCCATCCCGGCAGTGGGCGCCACCGGTTTGGAAGGCACTGGTCCGTTTGACGCCGCCGCAGGGCTGACCAACCCGTCCGCCGCCGGTTTGGTCGCGACCATAGGCGTCGGCTTCTTCGGCCCACTGCCAAGCCCGCCGGTCGTGGTGGTCTGGCTCGGACCGCCGCGCGGTGGCCCAATCTCGATCTGGAGCCTGAGCCACCGTTCCGCGAACGTGGTCTGCAGATCGTGCATCAGGCCGACGAACATCTCGTAGGCGTCCTGCTTGTATTCGACGAGCGGGTCCTTCTGCCCCCACGCGCGGTAGTAGATGCCTTCGCGCAGCTGGTCGAGATCGTAGAGGTGATCCTTCCACTTCTCGTCGATCACGCCGAGGGTCACGTGCGACAGCGCCTGCTCGGCGAGGTTCGTCGCGCCGACCTTAGCTTCGACGTCGCGGAGATAGTCGAGCTTCTGCTGGAACGCGTCGCGTCCCGCCTTCTGCGCCGCGCGGACGAGCTCGTCGCGCGTCTTGATCACGGCCGGATCGGTGACACCCGGGACCGACGTCAGGAACTTCTGCAGAAAATCCGTATCGATCAGCGCGCGGTCCCACTGGCCGGGATCATCGTAATCCACGATGAGGCTGTCGGCGTATTGCTCGAACGCCGCGTCGATCATCCGCTGCGCCTCGGCCTTCAGCTCTTCCCCGCCCTCGAGCGCGTAGAGACGCTGGGAATAGATAACTTCGCGCTGCTGGTTCATGACGTCATCGAATTGCAGCAGCTTCTTGCGCGCCTGGAAGTTCTGGAGCTCGACACGCTTTTGCGCCTGCCCGATCGCCGCCGTCACCCAGGGGTGCGTGATGACTTCGCCCTCTTCGGCGCCGGTCCGATCCATGATGCGGGCGATCCGGTCGGAGCCGAACAGCCGCATGAGATCGTCTTCGAGCGAGAGATAGAAAATGCTCTGGCCGGGATCGCCCTGGCGCCCGGAGCGGCCGCGCAGCTGACGGTCGATCCGGCGTGCCTCGTGGCGCTCCGTCCCGATGATCACGAGGCCGCACGGCGGGTCCTCGTTGCACTTGAGCTCTTTGATCTGCTCGGGCGTCAGGTCGGGCGGTTCGATCTTCTGACCGAACGGCGCCTCACGCGACTTGATGCCGCAGACCTGACACTTCTTGACGCCCGGACCGAGTTTGATGTCGGTGCCGCGGCCGGCCATGTTCGTCGCGATCGTGATGGAGCCGGGCTGGCCCGCCTGCGCGACGATCTCGGCCTCGCGCTGGTGAAACTTGGCGTTCAGCACCTCGTGCTTGAGCCCGCGCCGCTTCAGGATGCGGGCCAGTGTCTCCGAGACTTCGACGTTGGTCGTCCCGACCAGCACCGGCAGGCCGCGCTTATGCTGGCGCTCGACCTCTTCCATGATCGCGTCGTACTTCTCTTTGCGCGTCTTGTAGACGAGGTCGTGCTTGTCGATCCGCCGGACCGGCCGGTTCGTCGGAATCACCGAGACTTCGAGCTTGTAGATCTGATGGAACTCGGTCTCTTCCGTCTCCGCCGTGCCGGTCATGCCGGCGAGCTTCTCGTACATGCGGAAGTAGTTCTGGATCGTGATCGTGGCGAGGGTCTGGGTCTCTTCCTTGACCGCGACCCCCTCCTTCGCTTCTACGGCCTGATGCAGTCCGTCGGACCACCGGCGTCCCGCCATCAGGCGGCCGGTGAACTCGTCGACGATCAGCACCTGCCCGTCCTGCACCACGTATTCGACGTCTTTCTCGTAGAGCGCGTGCGCCTGCAGCAGCTTGTGGATGATATGCAGCGTCTCGCTCTTGATCGCGTACTCGCCCTCGACGGCGCGCCGGCGCTCGATCTTCTCAGCGGGCGACAGATCGGGGTCGTGCTCGATCTCGTGCACGGCGTGCGAGATGTCGGGCACCACGAAAAGCGTGGGGTCCTGCGGAGACATCGTCTCCACGCCCTTGTCGGTCAGGTGCACCGAGCGGCCGCGCTCATCCATGACGAAATACAGATCGTCCTCGACGTCGCGCATCTTCTGATCGCGCGCCGGCAGCTTGCGGTCGGCGAGGCGGTCGAGCTCGACGCGTTGCACCTGCTGCTTGACGCCCTGCTCATTCAGCAGCTTCAGGAGCTTCTTGTTCTTGGGCATGCCGAGCTGTGCCTTGTACAGCAGTTTCGCGCCCTCGTAACTGGTATCGGAATTGTCGAGCAGCGGCTCGGCTTTGGCGATCAAGTCGTTCGCGATCGCGGTCTGCTTGCGCACGAGCTGCACGACTTGCGCGTTGAACTGCGCATACTTCTCGTCCGACTCAGCGCCCACCGGCCCGGAGATGATCAGCGGCGTGCGCGCCTCGTCGATCAGGATCGAGTCCACCTCGTCGATGATCGCGTACACATGGCCGCGCTGGACCCGATGCTCCAGACTGAACACCATGTTGTCGCGCAGGTAGTCGAAGCCGAATTCGTTGTTGGTGCCGTACGTGATGTCACACAGGTAGGCGGCACGGCGCTCGGGGGTGGACGGCTGGGTGTCGTCGATGCAGCCCACCGTCAGGCCGAGCCACTTGAACAGATGGCCCATCCACTGCGAGTCGCGCCGGGCGAGGTAGTTGTTCACCGTGACGAGGTGCCCGCCACGGCCCGCCAGCGCGTTGAGATACAGCGGCAGCGTTGCGACGAGGGTCTTGCCCTCACCGGTCGCCATTTCGGCGATCTTGCCCTGGTGGAGCACGATGCCGCCGATGAGCTGCACATCGTATGGGACCATGTCCCACTTCATCGGGTGCCCGGTGACCACGACCTCGCTGCCCAGCAGGCGGCGGGCCGCTTCGCGCACCGTCGCGAAGGCTTCCGGCAGCAGCTCGTCGAGCGCGCGCTGCAGCGCCGCCACGAACTCCTGCTCCGCTTTCCTCAGCTGATCGCTGAGATTGGCGCGCTCCTCCGGATCGGGGCAGTCGTGCTTCGCCTGCTTGAGACGCTCGACCTCGGCGCGCACCGCGCCGGTGCGCTCTGCGATTACCTCGCGGAACTTCGCGGTCTGTGCCTGCAGCTCGCTGTCGGTCAGGTCTTTGAGGCGCACTTCGTGCTCGAGAATCGCATCCACGATCGGCTGGATGCGCTTCAGCTCGCGGTTGAACCGCGTCCCAAAGATTCTGGTGAACCAACGATTGGCCATTACACTCCTAGCGGTACAGCCCGTGGGCCCCGATGTACTCGTGCACCGGGTCGGGCACTAAATATCGAATGGAACGCCCCTGTTTGACGCGCTCCCGCACTTGCGTAGCGGAGAGGTCGATCGAGGGCACAGGAATGACCCGTTGGATCAGCGGATGACGCACCACAGTGGCCCCGGGCCGGGCGAAGACGGCGATGTCGGCAAGTTCCGGAAGCGCTTCGACTTCCCACCACTCAGCAAGATCGCGGGCGGCATCCGCCCCCAGCAGTAACGTGAACCGGTTCCCGGGCTCCCGCTCCCCCAATGCCCGCAGCGTCCGGACAGTATACGATGGCGTCGGGAGCCCCAGCTCGACCCGCTCCACGCCGAACCGCGGGTTCCCCGCGATCGCCAGATCCAGCATTTCCGCCCGCTGCTCGGGCGTCGCCTGATGGCCGGCCCGAGCCCCTCGCTTCAGGGGCTGCTCGCGCGCGGGCAAAAAGCGCACGGTGCAGCCCAACGCGTCCGCCGCTGCTTCTGCCACGATCAAATGTGCAACATGCACGGGGTCGAACGAGCCTCCGAACAGCGCCGCCCCTTCCCGGGCCACGCCGCTCAGGGTGTGGAGGGGGTCGACGGGGTCGCGGTGGAATCGGCCGTCGCGGGACAGGTCCGGTCGAGCGCTGTCGCCTTGGGATAGAAGCGCCGCAGATGCTCGCAGGTCTCCTGCAACTCTTGCTTGTAGCCGATGGCGCGATAGCTGTCCACCAAGCGCAGCAAGGCGTCGGGCGCGCGCTCGGTGGTGGGATAATTCGCGATCACGTCCTTGAAATAGATGATCGCGGAATCAAACGCTTTGCGCCGCAGATAAAAGATCCCGGTCTTGTAGATCTTCTCCGCAAACTGGTTCTCGAGACGACGCACGTGCAGCCGCCCGCGCGCAGCCGCATCGCTCTCGGGAAAGCGGCCCGCCAGCTCCTGATAGATCGCCAACGCCGTCTCACCGTACGACGGGTCGAGCTCGGGGCGGTGCCACAGACGCAGATTTGCGTCTCCGGCTCGCAGCAGCGCCAGCGGTGCGTACTCCGTGGTCGAGAATTCGTCTGCGACCTTTCGGAATTCGCTCGCGGCCTGCACGTAGTCGCCGAGCTGGAACCAGGACTCCGCGCTGTAATACCGCACCTGCGCCAGCTCGGGAGCGCCGGGCGTGAGCTCGAAGGTGACGCGCTGCAGAATTACCTGCGCGCGGCGAAAATCGCCGCGGTGAAAGAGATCCAGGGCACGGCGAAGATCGACGTCGGGCGCAACCGCCGGCGCAGCCTGCGGGGCACGGCCACGCGGATGACACGCGGCGAGTACACCCACGGACACACCGAATGCCAGCATCCCGATCGTGCGTTGCATCGTCATTACGGTTCAGCCTTTCCTAACGCGTTGAGCTTTTCCTGGGCGCGCTGCGAAATCGTATCTCCCGGCGTCCCGCCGGTGAGCGCCTGCTGATAACTCTCCATCGCGCCGGCCACATCGCCCTGCGCGAGGCGAACGTCGCCCAGACCCAGGAACGCGCCCCGGACGACGTCGGGTGACGCCCCCGGTGCCGTCGCTCGCCGAAACCATGCTTCGGCATCGGCGGGGTGCCCCTGTTCGAGCGCGATTTGGCCTTCCACCAGCGCGCACACCCCGAGGCCTTCGCGCGCCTGCTCGACCACCGACACCGCCCGCTGCCTCCGGACGACACCTTCAAAGACGCGCACCGCCGTGCTGCAGTCGCGGACCCGGACCAGCGTCATTCCGTAGACGAACAGTAGCGAGTCGGCCCGGGCGGCGTCGACCGCCGAGGCCGCTGCAACCGGCAATAAGGCTCTCGCCTCGGCGGTGTCGCCCCGCTCTACGGCGTCGAGGGCCGCGAGCACGACGTACCGTCCGAGCGGCCGCCGCGGTGCGACTTCGCGAAGTCCGGTCAGCGCACTCGCCAGCGCCGTGCGGTCGTTGGCCGCGAGGGCGGCCCGCGCCACCCGCTCCAGTCCGTCGCCGGCTTCGTCGGCGCGCGAGCGGTCCCGCTTGGCGAGGGAGCGGTAGGCATCGGCCGCCAAGTCATAGTCCTCGGCATGCATCGCCGCGGCGCCGACTTTGGCAAGCAGGGCGGCGCTCCCGGCGTTCGCCTTGCGTCCCAGCTGGTATTCAGCCAGCGCGTCTGCATACGAACCTGCGGCATACGCCCGATCGCCGAGGTCCTCGTGATTCGCGGCAGAGCGTGTGCAAGCCAGGGCGAAGATCAGTGGCACCGCCAGGAGCCGTCTCACTTCTTTTTCTTCCTTCGATCGGGCTTCGCCGCTCCCCCGGGTTCCTCGGCTCCCCCATCCCCGGCGCCAACCGGCATCACGTCCGAGCGGGACAGCAGCGCCAGGTAGGCTTCCACCCTTGGATCTTCCGGCCGGCGCGCGCGCAGCTCTTCCCACACCGCGCGTGCGGCCAAGCCATCACCCGCGAGGTAGCAGGCCAGTCCCAGCATGGCGGCTGCGTCCAGGAAGGACGGCCGCTCGCGCACGATGATCTGGAAGTGCTCGTGCGCGTCCAACGCGCGACCGGCCTCGAGCAGCACCCGGCCCAGCTTGTACCGCAGGTCGTGGAAGGCGGGCCCCAGCTCCAGCGCTGCCTCGTACTGTGCGATCGCTTCGTTCAGTCCACCCGCTTCGTAATACGCTTGGGCGAGCGCCGCATGTTGGTTGGCGAGCTTCGCCGCGACGTGTCCGTGAAATCCCCCCCGCCGCTCCGAGCTCACCTGACGGGCCCGCCGCAACACCGCGTTCGCCTCTGCTTCGCGACCCAGCTCGTTCAGCACGAGCGCGCGATGGATCAACGCCTCGATATAGTTGGGATTGAGCTCCAGGGCGCGATCCAGCTGCTCCAGGGCCTTGTCGGGCTGTCCGGCGAGCGAGTACGAGAGCCCCAGCAGGTGATGTGCGTCCGCAAACGCACGGCCGGTCGTGATGACCTCCTCGAGGAGGTGAATCGCGCCGTAGTAGTCCTGCAGCTGAAACCGCTCGTTAGCCTGCTCGACCAGACGCTCGGGACTGACGTCCATGAGCCTCCTCGTACCAGTCAACGAATTTGCGGATGCCTTCGTCAATACCAACGCGCGGCTTGAAGCCCAGTACGCGTCCGGCATGGACGAGATCGGCATCCGTCAGCCGCACGTCCCCCGGCTGATCGGGATACCGCTCGATGCGCGCTTCCTGACCCAGCGCTTTGGCGATGAGCGCGATCAGACGGTCGAGGCGTACGCGCTCGCCGCCGCCCAGATTCACCGTCTCCACCGTGCCGGGAGCGGCAGCGGCGGTCCAATCGAGCGCGGCGAGGACGCCGTCCAGACAGTCGGTAATATAGGTATAGTCGCGCTCACTCGACCCATCCCCATGCATCCGCACGGGGCGTCGGCGGGCGATCAGATCGGTGAACTTGTGGATCGCGAGGTCTGGGCGCTGCCGCGGCCCGTACACCGTGAAGAACCGCAAGCAGATGATCTTGAGCGGATACAGGTGCGCGAAGGCATGGGCCAGCAGCTCTCCCGCCCGCTTGCTGGCGGCGTACGGCGAGATCGGCAGGACGGCGGGTTGGTCCTCGGCAAACGGCGCGGGCGTGGCATTGCCGTACACGGACGACGAGGAGCCGAACACGATCCGCGTCAGCCCTGCGCGGCGCGCTGCATCGATCAGACGCGCGGTCGCCGTCACGTTCGCTTCCATGTAGGCGCCGGGATCGTCCAGGGAGGGACGGACGCCCGGTTTTGCCGCCAGATGGATGACCGCCGCGACACCGTCCAGCAGTATGGGATCGCGGGCGACATCGGCCTCGACGAACCGAAACCCGGGAAGTTTGAGGAGGCCCGAGAGGTTGCGCTCTTTGACGTCACGCGCGTAAAACGGATCGAAGTTGTCGACACCGGTCACCGCATGACCGAGCCCGATGAGCGCCTCGCTCACGTGCGATCCGATGAACCCGGCGGCCCCGGTGACGAGAACCTTGTCCTTCACGCCTTTGGCGCTCCTTCGCGCCCCACGACCGCACGGAAGTACTCGATGGTGCGGCGCAGCCCCTCGTCGAGCGAAACCGTCGGCTCCCACCCCAGCGTCTCGCGGGCGTGTCTGATGTCGGGCTGGCGCACCTGCGGATCGTCCACCGGCAGCGGCCGCTGGACGATCTTGCTCTTGCTACCCGTCAAAGCCAGCACCCGCTCCGCCAGCTGCCGCACCGTGAACTCGTGCGGGTTACCGATATTGGTCGGGTCCGCACTGCCTCGCTCGAACAACCGCATGATGCCTTCGATCAGGTCGTCCACGTAGCAGAACGACCGTGTCTGCGAGCCCTCGCCGTAGACCGTGAGCGGGTCGCCGCGCAGCGCCTGCACGATGAAGTTCGACACGACGCGGCCGTCGTGGGGGCGCATGCGGGGCCCGTAGGTGTTGAAGATCCGCACGATGCGGGTGTCGAGCCGGTGATAGCGATGGTAGGCCATGGTCAGCGCCTCCGCGAATCGCTTGGCCTCGTCGTAGACGCCGCGCGGCCCGACCGGATTCACGTTGCCCCAATACGACTCCGGTTGCGGATGGACCAGCGGATCGCCATAGACCTCGGAGGTGGACGCGAGCAGAAACCGCGCCTGTTTCGCCATCGCCAGACCCAATGCCTTGTGGGTGCCGAGCGCGCCGACCTTGAGCGTCTGAATCGGGAGCTCGAGGTAATCGACGGGGCTTGCGGGGCTCGCGAAGTGCAGCACGCCGTCGAGGGCGCCCTCGACCGCGATGAAGGTCGTGACGTCCTGGCGGTGGAACTCGAAGTGGGGATTGTTGGCGACGTGGGCGAGGTTGGCGGGATTGCCGGTGAGCTGGTTGTCCATCCCGAGGACCCGGTGTCCCGCGGCCAGGAAGCGGTCAACGAGATGCGATCCGAGGAATCCGGCCGCCCCCGTTACGAGGACGCGCATCCGAGCGGGCGGCCGATGCTGTCGTAGGTAAATCCCAGCCGGCCAAGCTTCAGCGGATCGTACAAGTTGCGACCATCGACGATCAGCGGCCGCTTCAAGAGCTGTTTCATCCTCGCGAAATCAGGATTGCGATACTCCAACCACTCCGTCACGATCGCCAGCGCGTCGGCGCCGTTCAGCGCGTCGAAGCCATGGCCGGCGTACGTCACGCGCTTACCGAGTTGGCGCGCCGCGGTTTCCATCGCGGCGGGATCGTGCGCCTGCACCTTGGCGCCGGCGGCGAGCAACTCCTCGATGAGCACGAGCGCCGGGCTCTCGCGCACATCGTCGGTCTCGGCCTTGAAGGCGAGACCCCAGACGGCGATGACCTTCCCGTCCAGCGATCCCAGGTGCCGCTTGAGCTTTTCGCACAGCCGTTTTTTCTGGCGGTGATTCGCGGCTTCCACGGCGGACAGAATGTCGAGCGTCAACGTGTTCTCGGCACCGGCGCGGATCAAGGCCTTCACATCCTTGGGGAAACAGGACCCGCCGTACCCGGGGCCGGGAAACAGGAACGCCTGGCCGATGCGCCGGTCCGACCCGATGCCGCGCCGCACCTGGGTCACGTCCGCCCCGACGGTCTCGCACAGCTGCGCGATCTGATTCATGAAGGAGATCCGCGTGGCGAGCATGGCGTTGGCAGCGTACTTGGTCATCTCGGCCGAGGGAATGTCCATCATGATCAACGGATTGCCGGTGCGCACGAACGGGGCGTAGAGCTCTTCGATCACCTTGGCCGCTTCGGGCGAGTCGACCCCGACCACGACGCGGTCGGGCTTCATGAAGTCATCGACGGCGGCGCCTTCTTTGAGGAACTCCGGATTCGAGCACACGTGAAACGGCGTCGTCGTTTCGCGCGCGATCTGCGCGCGCACCTTCGTGGCCGTGCCCACCGGGACGGTGCTCTTCGTGACGACCACCTTGGACGCGTTCATGTGCTTGCCGATCGTCGTCGCGACGGCGAGCACGTGCTGCAGGTCGGCCGATCCGTCTTCGTCGGGCGGCGTCCCCACCGCGATGAACACGATCTCGGAGCGCTCGACCGCGGGGCCGACGTCGGTCGTGAAGGTCAGCCGGCCCTCACGCTGATTGCGGACGACGAGCGGCTCGAGTCCGGGCTCGTAAATCGGGAGTTTGTTCGCCTTGAGGTTCTTGATCTTGGCCGCATCGACGTCGGCACACACGACGTCATTGCCCGTCTCCGCAAGACAGGCACCCACGACCAGACCTACGTATCCGGTGCCGACGACGGCGACCTTCACGCGCGAGGAGCTGCCTTGGGCAACACATGCCGCGTATCCACCACGGCGCGCGCATGCCGCGCGATCAGTTTGTAGTCAATCGCGGCGTGATCGGTCACGATGATGGTGCAGTCGGCCTGCGTGAGCGTCTCCGCGGTCAGTGGCACGGAGCTGAGCGCGATGCCGTCTTCCTTCAGGACCGGCACGTGCGGATCGTGGTAGTCGACCACGGCGCCGCGCTGATGCAGCAGGCGAATGACGTCCAGCGCCGGGCTTTCGCGGATGTCGTCGATGTTTTTCTTGTACGCCACACCCACGAGCAGGAGATGACTGCCGCGGACCGCCTTCCCCTGGTCGTTGAGCGTGTCCACGACCTTCCCCACCCAGAACTCCGGCATCTCGGCATTCAATTCGCCGGCCAGCTCGATGAACCGGGTCTTGTAGTTGAGCGTCCGCATTTTCCAGGCGAGATAGTGCGGATCGAGCGGAATGCAATGGCCGCCTACGCCCGGGCCGGGTGTGAATTTCATGAACCCGAACGGTTTGGTGGACGCAGCCTCGATCACTTCCCACACATCCACGCCGAGCTTGTCGCACACGATCGCCATTTCGTTCGCGAGCCCGATATTCACGCTGCGGAACGTATTCTCGAGAATCTTTACCAGCTCGGCCGCTTCGGGCGACGAGACGGGCACGAGCGTGTCGATCGCCCCCTGGTACAAGGCCATCGCGACCTTCAGGCAGGCAGGCGTGATTCCGCCGATCACTTTGGGCGTGTTGCGGGTGTTGAAGCGCTGATTGCCGGGATCGACGCGCTCGGGCGAGAACGCGAGGAAAAAGTCCTCGCCGACCTTGAGACCCGTGGACTCGAGTGCCGGCAACATCAGCTCGCGCGTCGTGCCGGGATACGTCGTCGACTCGAGCACCACCAGCTGTCCCTTGCGCAGCGCGCGCTTAATCGACTCGGTCGCCGCCAGGACGTAGCTCACGTCGGGATCTTTGGTCTTGGACAGCGGCGTGGGCACACTGATCGAGATGACGTCGGGCTCTTTCAGGCGCGCCAGATCGGCCGTGGCGGAGAATTTCTTGGCCTGGATCGCGTCGGTGACCGTCGCGCCCGGGACATCGAGAATGTGTGATCGCCCCGCGTTCAGGGTATCGACGACGCGCGGGTTGACGTCGAACCCCATCACGCGATACCCCGCGCGGACGATCTCCATCGCGAGGTCCGACATAGCCGAGGCCGACGACACCGAACACGGCGGTGCGATCCTTCGCCTTCGCGAGGAGCGTATCGATCATAGTTGGGGCTGCGACTGTTGCGGTCATGGGGTCTCCGGAGCGCCGCCCCGCTCGAGCGAGCGGGACGCGGCTTCCAGCACGCGGACAACGCGCACACCATCCTCCGCGCTCGCGCGCGGCGCTTCACGTCCCTGCGCGGCCCGAACAAAATGCGCGAGCTCGGCCGCGAGCGGCTCGACATTCGGGATCCGCGGAATGAAAATATCGCCCTCGCGGATCGCCAGGCTTTCGCCGAAGGACCCATATTCAGGAGGCCGATCGATGCCCTTGTCGTAGATCCGCAGCTTTTCGCGCGGCTCCATGTCGTCGAACACGACCATTTTCTTGGCGCCTACCACTGTGAGCTTCCGTTCTTTATGGGGATCGAGCCACGAGAGCTGGACGTGAGCCAGCACGCCGCTTGCGAACTCCATCGTCAGAAACACGACGTCCTCGATCGCGGGCTGCAGATAGCTCTTGCCGTGCGCAGCGACCCGTATCGGCTCCTCCCCGAGCAAGTAGAGTGCCACAGATACATCATGCGGTCCAAAGCTCCAGAGGGCGTTTTCGTCCTTCCGGACCTGCCCCAAGTTGACGCGAAGTCCATACAGGTAGAAGACCTTGCCGAGTTCGCCCGCCTGTACCATCTCGCGCAGCCGTTCGACGGCAGGATGGTACACCAGGAGATGGCCGACCAGCACCGGCACGCCGCGTTGGGCCCCTAGCCGGGCCACCGCTTCCGCGTCGCGCACGTTCAGCGCGAAGGGCTTCTCGACCAGTACCGGTTTGCCGGCCTCGACCACCTGTTGAGCAACCTTCGCATGTGTGGCAGCGGGGGACGCCACAATCACCGCGTCCACGGCCTGGAGCAGCACGGGGATGTCGCCCGTGACCACAGCGCCGGGGTACTGCCGCGACACCCGCTCCCGAACCTTCGCGTCGGGATCGCACACCGCGGCGAGCTCCGCGTCCGCCAGTCCGGCGACGGTACGAACGTGATTGCGTCCCCACGCCCCAGCGCCGACTACGCCAATCTTGAGGCGCGTCACCGGTAGAATCCGCGGATCGCATCGATCACGCGGTCACGCTGTGCGGGCGTGAGCTCAGGGTAAATCGGGAGCGAAATCACCTCGCGGGCCGCCCGCTCGGCCTGCGGCAGGCTTCCTTCCTTGTAGCCGAGGTGCGCAAAACAGGGCTGGCGGTGGAGCGGGACCGGATAGTACACCGCATGGCCGATCCCTTCCTTCTTTAGGTGCGCCTGCAGCCCGTCGCGCCGCTCGGCACGCAGCGTGTACTGATGGAAGATGTGCTCGTTCGCCGGATCCACGGCGGGCGGCGTGACCTGCGGGATGTCGGCCAACGCCTTGGTATAGTAGGCGGCATGCTCGCGCCGCTTGGCGGACCATTGGGCGAGGTGCGGCAGCTTGGCGAGCAGCACAGCGGCCTGGAGCGTGTCGAGCCGCGAGTTGGTGCCGACTTCTTCGTGATGATACTGCTTGGCGCCGCCGTGCAGCCGCAGCTTCTTGAGGCGGTCCGCCGCGGCGTCGTCCGATGTGACGATCATCCCGCCGTCACCCCACGCGCCGAGGTTCTTGCTCGGGAAGAACGAATAGCCCGTCACCCATCCCAACTCGCCCGCCATCCGCCACTCGCCGTCCATCTTGCGGCGTGCACCAATCGCCTGCGCGGCGTCTTCGATCAGCTTCAGGCCCTTGGCTCGCGCGATCGTCATCAGCTCGAGCATGTCGACCATCTGCCCGTACAGGTGCACGGGCACGATGGCCCGGGTACGCGGTGTGATCGCCCGTTTCACCGCGGCGGGATCGATGTTGAACGTATCGGGCAAGATGTCCACGAAGACGGGCGTGCCGCCCGCGTTGTGAATCGTGCCGGCGGTCGCGAAGAAGGTGAACGGCGTCGTGATGACTTCGTCGCCGGGCTTCAGATTCAGCGCCTTGAGCGGCAGCAGCAGCGCGTCGGTGCCGCTGGCGCAACCGATGCCGTGCTTCGCGTGCGAGAGCCGGGCGATCTCGACCTCGAGCTGCGGCACCGGCGGGCCCATGATGAAGACCTGCGCCTCGACGACTTTCATCATCGCGGCCAGCACCTCGTCTTTGATCGTGGCGTATTGTGCGACCAAATCCAACATCGGAACATTCATGAGGCGCGTACTCGGGAAGGGGTGGTTTGACGGAGGGTGCCGCCCGACTCCTGATAGCTGGCGCCGCACGCGGCGCACGTCGCCCGACCCCCGGCCGGATGCAGCCGCTCACCGCATTGGCACATCCAGCCCACGCGGCGGGCCGGCACGCCGACCATCAAGCCGTACGCGGGCACGTCGGAGGTGACGACGGCGCCCGCCCCGATGAACGCGTACTCGCCGAGCGTGACACCGCAAATGATCGTCGCGTTGGCGCCGATCGAGCCGCCCCGCTTTACCAGCGTGCGGCGATATTCGTTCTTGCGGGAGACATGGCTGCGCGGATTCATGACGTTGGTAAACACGCAGGAAGGTCCGCAGAACACGTCGTCTTCCAGCTCGACGCCTTCGTAAATCGAGACGTTGTTCTGGATCTTGACGTTGTTACCGATTTTCGTGCCGGGCATGACGACGACGTTCTGGCCGAGGTTGCAACGCTCGCCGATCACGGCGCCCGGCATCACGTGTGAAAAGTGCCAGATCTTGGTGCCGTTGCCGATTGTTGCCCCGTCGTCGACGTAGCTGGACTCGTGCGCGAAGTACTTTAGTTGCCGATGATCTTGCACTCGAGCTCCAGCGTGATGCCGGTCTTCTTGGCGACCGTCTTCCGCACGTGCTCGATCACCTTGAGGACGTCGCTCGCGGTCGCAGTACCCTTGTTGATGATGTAGTTGGCGTGCAGCGTGGAGACCTGCGCGCCCCCGATCGTGAAGCCCTTCAAGCCGCACTCATCGATCAACATCCCCGCGGTCTTGGTACCGCCGGGAGGATTTGTGAAGGTCGAGCCGCAGCACGGTTGATCGAACGGCGTGCCGGCCTTGCGCCAGCGGAGCAACTTGGACTGCAGCTCCTTCAGCTTGGCGGGCGACTCTTCGCCCAGGCCCAGCTTCGCTTCGAGGACAATGCCCTCGATGTTGCTCGAGCGATACTTGAAGGAGATCTGCTTGCGCGACAGCTGTTTGACCTTGCCCTTGGGATCCATCAGCGTCACTTCCGTGACGATCTCGGCGAATTCCGCGCCGTGGCAGCCGGCGTTCATGTAGATGCCGCCGCCCACGGTGCCGGGAATTCCGATGAAGCGCTCCACGCCGACAAACCCCGCTTCGGCCGTGCGACGCGCCAAGATGGGCGTCGGCATTCCCGCGCCGACGATCGCCGTCGCCCCTTTCATCTCGAACCGATCGAGCCCCTTCCCCATGCGGATCACGACACCGGGGAAGCCGCCGTCTTTGACGAGCACGTTCGAGCCAAGCCCGAGGACGACCCAGGGCAGCCCGCGGTCCTGCGCGAGCTCCAGGGCGCGCACCACGTCCTCGCTGTCGGCCGGCATCGCGAGGTAGCGCGCGGGCCCGCCGATCCGCCACGTGATGTGGCGGGCCAGCGGCTCGTTCTCGAGCAGCTTGCCGCGGAATTTGATTTTCGCCGGGGGCGGGGGCGGAGCGACTGCTTTCGCCGCCTTCGCAGCCTTCGGGGCTGCTACGCGCTTGCTGTCGCGATCTGCCCGCCGCTCGGTGCCTTTTCGCCGTTCGCTTTTTCGTGCCATTCCTGTAAGCTCCTGACGCTCCCGATGCGGCTGCGGAGCGCAATGATCGCATCACACGCGGCACTCGCCGCGGACATGGTCGTCGTATACGGCACCCGATGCACCAGCGCGGCGCGCCGGATGGCATAGTCATCCACCTGCGTGAACTTCCCCAGCGGTGTGTTGATCAACAGCTGGACTTCGCCGGACACGATCAAATCGATCGCGTTCGGGCGTCCCTCGTGCACCTTCAGCACACGCTCCGCCGGCACACCGCGGCCCCGGAGATACCGCTCCGTACCCTCCGTCGCCAGGATGCGGAACCCCAGCTCGTGGAAGCGGCGGGCGATCGGCAGCACCGTCGGCTTGTCGTGGTCATTCACCGTGACGAAGATCGTGCCCTCGAGGGGCAGGCTGCCCTCCGCCGCGATCTGCGCCTTGGCAAACGCCATCCCGAAGCTGTCCGCCAGACCCATCGCCTCCCCGGTGGACCGCATTTCCGGCCCCAACACGGTATCCACACCGGGCAGCTTCGTGAAGGGGAAGACCGCCTCTTTCACGGCTACCCCGGCGACGGGAAGCTCATCGGGAAGGCCCAAATCGTCCAGTGTCCGCCCCACGATGACCGCCGCTGCAAGCTTTGCGAGGGGGACCCCGGTGGCTTTGCTCACGAACGGCACGGTCCGCGAGGCCCGCGGGTTGACCTCCAGGACGTACACGACGCCGCCCTGGATGGCGTACTGGACGTTGATCAGCCCCACCACGCCCAGCGCCCTGGCAAAGGCCTGGGTGTGGCGCCGCATCTCGTCCACTTGCCGGTCTCCGATCAAATAGGGCGGCAGGACGCAGGCGGAATCGCCCGAGTGAACCCCGGCATCCTCGATGTGCTGCATCACCCCGCCGATTACGCAGCGCGTGCCGTCGGCGATCGCGTCAACGTCCGCCTCGAACGCGTCTTCGAGGAAATGATCGATCAGCACCGGATGTTCCGGCGCAACGCGCGCGGCCTTCACGAAATACTCGCGGAGCGAGCCGTCGTCGTAGACGATTTCCATCGCCCGCCCACCCAGCACGTACGAGGGGCGCACCAGCGCCGGGTAGCCGATCCGCTGCGCGACCGCTACCGCCTCCTCGACTGAGCGGGCGATGCCGTTCGGCGGCTGCGTGACGCCAAGCCTGTCGGCGAGCGCTTCGAAACGCTCGCGGTCCTCGGCGATATCGATCGCGTCGGGCGAGGTGCCCAGGATCGGAACGCCGGCGGCCTCGAGCGGCTTCGTGAGCTGCAGCGGTGTCTGACCGCCGAACTGCACGACGACGCCTTTGGGACGCTCCCAGCGTGTGATCTCCAAGACATCCTCGAGCGTGAGCGGCTCGAAGTACAGCTTGTCCGAGATGTCGAAGTCGGTCGACACCGTCTCGGGATTCGAGTTGATCATGATCGTCTTGAACCCGAGCTCCCGGAACGCGAGGCCGGCGCGGACGCAACAGTAGTCGAACTCGACACCCTGCCCGATGCGGTTCGGACCGCTGCCGAGGATCACGATCCCCTGCTCACCGAACGGCTCGGACTCGTTCTCTTCGTCGTAGGA
>WNGO01000291.1_pt1 | contig 42872 bp, 31 predicted proteins | sample 5400511 | NCBI WGS metagenome assembly WNGO01 (sample SAMN13153380, study PRJNA577476) | soil metagenome | isolation source: 20 cm soil or saprolite under Garry oak tree replicate 2 | place: USA:California | collected 2016-06-15 | reverse complement strand
TCCTCGCCGCCGTCCACGTTGATCACGTTGCCGGTGATCCAGTCGGCGCCGGGCTGTGACAGGGCCACGATGGCGCCCCCCAGGTCGGCGGGCGTCGTGAGCCGGTGGTGTGGATTCCGCTGCGTCGCAATCTCGATGAGCTTTTCGTTGCCGGGGATTTTGCGCAGCGCCGGCGTGTCGGTCACGCCGCCTCGCAGCGCGTTCACGGCGATCCCGAGCGGGGCGAGCTCCAGCGCCAGCTGCCGCGTATGGGATTCCAGTGCCGCCTTCGCCGCCGAGACGGCTCCGTAGGTCGCGAAGACTCGCGTCGAGCCGGACGACGTCATCGAGAAGATCCGGCCACCCTTCCCCATCAACCCGTGCTGCACGACGCCCTGAGCCCAGTACACCAGCGAATGGGCCATCACATCGAGCGTCATGTCGATGTTCATTTTTGTCAGGACGTCGTCGCCGATGTAGGGCTTCAGCGTACCGAAGGCGAGGGAGTGCAGCAGCACCGCGACGTTGAGCTTCTGCTTCACCAGCTCGGCGAGGACTTCTTTGCGCTTCGCTTCGTCGGCGGCGTTGATGTTGAAGTACTGCGTTTTGCGGCCCAATTGCGCGATGTCGCGGCGGATTTCCGCTACGTGCTCGAGTCCCGCCTTGCGGTCGAGGTGAACGCCCACGATATCATAGCCCGCCTGCGCCAGTGCCCGCGCCGCCCCCTCCCCGAACCCGCTCGAGGCCCCGAGGATGAGAGCCCATTTCGGCGTCTTCACCTGTGCGTGTGTGTTGTCTGGCATGGCGATATAATAGCCCACCTCCGATGAGACGCCACGTGTGGATGGGAATCGGCTTGATCGCGGGCCTCCTGGTCGGGCTCATCGCCGCCGGGCTGGCGCAACGCGGCCACCCCGGCCTCGCGGATCTCGTCGGCACCATCCGGCCCATCGGTTCGCTCTTCCTTAATCTGCTCTCCATGGTGGTGATCCCGCTCGTGGCCACCGCGCTGTTCGCGGGGATCGCGAAGCTCGGCGACCTGCGGACCGTGGGCCGTCTGGTGGTGCGCACGCTGGCGTTCTTCTGGGCGACCGCGCTGGCGGGGATCGTGCTCGGCTTCCTCGTCGCCGCGGCCCTGCTGCCGCGCGCCGCCGTGACGCCGGAGCAGCAGGTCGCGCTGCGCGCCGCGCAGGGCGGCGATCAGGGCCTGATCCAGCGCGCGGCCGAGACCAACCCCAGCGGCGCGCAGTTCATCGTGCAGCTCGTGCCGGCAAATCCGTTCAAAGCGGCCGCCGAGGGCAATCTGCTCCCGGTCATCGTGTTCGTGACGATCTTCGGCATCGCCGCGGCGTCGCTGCCGATCGAGAAGCGGGCGCCGCTCACTACGATCGCCGACGCGACCACCGAAGCGCTGATCAAGATCGTCCACTGGGTGCTGCTGTTGGCGCCGATCGGCATCTTCGCGCTCGTGGCACCGATCGTGACGCAGTTCGGCTGGAGCCTGGTGCGCGCGATGCTGTGGTTCATCCTGGCGGTGATCATCGGCGTGATCGCGTTCATCGCCCTCGTGTATTTGCCGAGCATCGCGCTGATTGCCCGGCTGGCGCCCGGGCGCTTCCTGCGCGCCGCCTTGCCGTCCATGCTGATGGGGTTTTCGACGACCTCGTCGCTCGCCACGTTGCCGACGATGATCGACGCGGCGGACAAGGATCTGCAGATCCCCCGCCCCATCTCCGGCTTTGTCCTGCCGGTTGGCGCCAGCCTGAACCGCGGCGGCAGCGCCGTCTTCCAGGCGGTCGCCGTGGTCTTCATCGCGCGGCTGTACGGCATCCCGTTCGGCATCGGCCAGATGCTGGCGGCCGGCGCCGCGGTGTTTCTCGCATCGCTCACGATCGCCGCGGTGCCGTCCGGCAGCGTGATCAGCCTGTTCCCCGCCTTTCAGTCCGCGGGCCTCCCCATCGCCGGCATCAGCATCCTGATCGGGCTCGACCGCATCCCCGACATGTTCCGCACGATGACCAACGTGACCGGCCATCTCGCGAGCGCCGTCGTCGTCGCCGCCATCGAAGATCGAAAATGAGCTGGCTGCTGGCAGCGCCGTGGATTCTGGTGCTGCTGCTGGTCGTCTACGGTTACGCCACGCGCCGTCCCCGGCTGCGTGACTACGAGCCGTTGACGACCGGGCCGCTCGTCTCCGTCATCATCCCCGCGCGCAACGAGGCCCGCAACATCGAGCGCTGCGTCCGTTCGGTGCTCGCGACCCTCTATGCGCCGATCGAGGTGATCGTCGTGGACGATCGCTCCACCGACGGCACGGCAGAGCTGGTCGAGCCCGCCACGGGCGGAAGGCTGCGGCTGGTCCGCGGCACCGACCCGCCGCCGGGCTGGTTCGGCAAACAATGGGCGATCATGCAGGGCTACCGCGTCGCCACAGGCGAGCTGCTGCTCTTCACCGACGCCGACACGCGCCACGAGCCCGAGCTGCTGCCGCGGTCGGTACGTGCGCTGCAGGCCGAGCGCGTCGATCTCTTCACGGTGCTGCCACGTCAGGAAATGAGGGGCTTTTGGGAGCGCCTCATTCAGCCGCACGTCTTCTTCGCGCTCGGGGCCCGCGCCGGCAACATCGCACGCATCAATCGGACGCGCCTCGATTGGAACGCGATCGCGAACGGGCAATTCATCCTGACCACACGCACGGCGTACGAGCGTGCGGGCATGCATGAGGCGGTGAGGCACAGCATCGCTGACGATCTCGCGCTCGCGCAAAACTACGTGCGATCGGGCAAGGACATCTTCCTCGCGCACGCGCCGGAGTTCATGACAACGCGGATGTACGGCTCGCTGCGCGAGATCATCGCCGGCTGGTCGAAGAACCTCGCACTCGGCGCACCGTTGACGATGCCGCCCATCCCCTTTGTCCGCGCGCTGCTGCCCTACGTCATGTGGATGCCCGCGCTGGCCTGGGTCGCGCCACCCGTCGTCTGGCTCCTGACGGCTGGTTGGGGATTCGCCGCCCTCGCCACGATCGTGTCGCTGCTCACCTGGATCGTCATCTACGCGGGCGAGCGCGCGCCGATCTGGTATGCGCCGCTCTATCCGCTCGGCGCGGCCATGGTCGCGTTCATCATGCTGCGCTCCGCCATCCGCGGCAGACGGCTGGTGGAGTGGCGCGGCCGCGTCTATCGCGCCTAGAAGTACAGGCCCAGCGCCACCAGCAGGCGAATGGTGTTGTAATAGCCATGACCCTTCTGTCTGCTAAACGAGTCGTTCCCCTTAAATGGGATTTTTGAGTCTGCCCGGTGGAGCGCGCCGCTGGCAACAGTGGGCGCGCCAAACGACATAATCGAATCAGCGCGTCGAAATAACCTGCTGGGCGAGTATCACGCCCGCTACGACGCTCCCTGCGGCTGCTCCGACATGCAGAATTGTCGCCCAGCGTGCGCCGCGCTCGGCGGCAAACCGCACGAGCACCGAGAGCGTCAGGGACACGCCCAGCATGCCGACGATCGTGCCGGCACCGAACGCTGCGAAGTACGCGATGCGTGTCGCCGCGTCGGGCGCCGCAGCGACCAGCAGCGCCGCGATCGCGCCGCTCCCCGCCAGGCCGTGCGCAATGCCGAAGCCGAGCGAGCGCCGCGCGTCCCCTGTCTGGTGGTTATGGCCGTGACCCGCGCCGCTTGCATGGCTGTGCAGATGAAAATGTGGTCCGGCAGCGACGTGCGAGTGTGTATGGAGGTGCCAGCGCCCCCGTACGTAGCGCCAGATCACCACGCAGCCGAGCAGAATCAACAAGCCGGCCACCAACAGCTCCGCGGCGGGCCAGAACCGCTCCGGAACCCGGACCCCCAGCGCGAGCACCAGGAGAACCACGGCACCCACCGTGACCGTGTGCCCCAAGCCCCACACGAGCCCCAGGCGGGCGGCGCTCCGAAACCGCGCTGCAGGGCGCGTGGCCAGTGTCGACACGGCCGCGAGATGGTCCGGCTCAAAGGCATGGCGGAAGCCCAGAAGGACCCCGATGGCCAGAACGGCTACAATTGATGGCGCCATTTTGAGCCCGAAATGTAACTACAACCTTTTGCCCCACTTGGATATCCAAATCCGTGCATGCCCCCCATGCCACGACAGGTGCTCGAGGACACTCTGACTGCTGATTCCATAGCGGCCGACGCGGCTCTAGCTGGAAGCGGGGACCCCAGTGCATTCGAGCGCCTGTACCGGACTCACGTTGCCCGGGTCCATACGTTGGTGCGCCGCATGCTCGACGCCGATGAAGCCGATGACGTCACGCAGGACGTCTTTATCCGCGCCTGGCAAAAGCTCTCGACCTTCCGCGGCGAGTCGGCGTTCGGGACATGGCTGCACCGGCTGGCGGTGAACGTGGTCCTCGCCCGGCGCAAGAGCGTGGGGATCGAACGGGGCCGGTTCATCGCCGATGAGGAGCCTCTCAAGGATGTGTCGGGGCGGCCACATACACCGGAGCTCTCGATGGACTTCGAGGAAGCGCTCGCGAGCCTTCCCGAGGGAGCCCGGCAGGTGTTCATGTTGCACGACGTGGAGGGGTATCGCCACGACGAAATAGCGCGCATGCTCGGTGTCGTACCGGGCACGTCGAAATCGCAGCTGCATCATGCGCGGATGGCGCTGCGGAGGCACTTGGAACGATGAACGATCTCTGGACGAACCGGCTTTCGGAATACCTGGACGGCGAGCTCGATAGCGCCGAGCGCGCCGCGCTCGAGGCGCACCTCGCGACCTGCGGGGCGTGCTACGCGACGCTGAGCGAGCTGCGCGGTGTCGTCGCCTACGCGAAGACTCTTGTGGACAGTGAGCCTGCGACGGATCTGTGGCCCGGAATTGCCCAACAGATTCGGCGGGAGCGCCTGCCTGAGCGACGTGACCGCCTTGTCCGCCGCCGTTTCAGTTTGACCGTCGGGCAGTTACTCGCGGCGAGCATCGCGCTCGTGCTGCTGTCGGCAGGCGGTGCGTGGATGGCGCTGCGTGACGGTCGAGAGAACGCTGGTCGGGTCGTTGAGATTCCGTCGCCCTCGCCGCGCATCATCCCGGCGGCTCGCTGGAAGGTGCAGTCGGACATGGCGATCGCCGAGCTGCAGGATGCGCTCACCGCCAACGAGAGTAAGCTCGACACGGCCACGGTTCGCGTGGTGCGCGAGAATCTCGTGATCATCGATCGCGCGATCGCGCAGGCGCAGAAGGCACTTCGCAACGATCCGGGGAATACGTACTTGAATCTCCATCTTGCGAACACGATGCGGCAAAAGATCGATCTGCTCCGGCGTGCCAACGCGCTGGCCAGCCAAAGCTAGAGAGGACACGAGAGAAATGCTGACGACACTCGCGACACTGGTAGCCGTCTCACTCACGCTGCAACAGGGCGAAGGCCGCGGTGAGGGACACGGCCAGGGCAGCGGAGATACGACGGTCGCCGTGCAGAGCGGCGCCAGGCTCGACGTCAATAACTTCGGCGGCGAAATCGTGGTGCACACCTGGAATCAGAACAACGTGAAGGTCCGCTCCAGCCACTCGAGCCGCAGCCGGGTCGACGTGTCCACCTCGTCGTCCACCGTGCTGGTGCGGACGGCCGGCCGCCGCGGCCCGCCGTCCATCGTGGATCTCGACCTCACGGTGCCCACCTGGATGGCGATGTCGCTGAGCGGCACCTATACCGACATCAGTGTGGATGGGGCGGGCGGCGCCGTGACCGCCGAGTCCGTCCAGGGTGACATCGAGGTCACCGGCGGCACGGGCAACGTGGCCCTCAAATCGGTCGAAGGCGGGGTGACACTTGCCAAGACCAAGGGCCGTATCGAAGTGAACTCCGTGGAAGGCGACATCACGATCACCGACGCGGCCGGGGACATCACGGTCGAGTCCGTCGACGGCGACATCATCCTGGCGCGCATCGACGCGGTCAACATCGACGTCAACACGGTGGACGGCGACATCACGTACGACGGCACGATCAAGACGAGCGGCAGCTACCGGCTGGCGACGCATGACGGCGACGTGGCGGTCGTGATTCCGCCGACCGCGTGTGTGTCCGGGTCGGTGTCGACATTCGACGGCGACTTTGACGCGAGCTTCGCGGTCGACACGGTGCGGGCCGGGAAGCATCGTTTCTCGTTCACGATCGGCCGGTGCGGGAGCCCGGCGCGGCTCGAGGTGGAGACCTTCGACGGCGACATCAAGCTGCGCCGTCCCGGCGAGGTGGAGATCGAGATGCCCGAGCACAAGGGCAAGCACCACGAGAACCACAACGACAACGATAACGACAACGATTTCAACTTCGATTTTCATTTCGACTCGAGCAGCGTACGTAGTTACGCCACCCAGTACTCGCACTGACACTGGAGAGACGATGCGGACCCTGATGATCGCCACGGCGCTATGTCTGGCGGCTGCCACCTCGGCGGCCGCTCAGGATTTCAACTGGCATGGCCGGATCGCCGCCGGCAAGCGGCTGGAAGTGAAGGGTGTGAACGGCGACGTCCGCGCCACCTTCACGAGTGGCGCCGAGGCGGTGGTGAACGCGCGGAAGCACGCGCGCCGCTCCGATCCCGACGATGTGAAGATCGAGGTCGTCGAGACCGACGAGGGCATCACGATCTGCGCTGTTTATCCCACGCCGCCCCGCGCCCGCCAGGAGAACAGCTGCGAGGCCGGTGACCACTGGCATTCCAGCACCGATAACAATGACGTGACGGTGGACTTCGAGGTGCAGGTGCCCGCGGGCATCGAGTTCGACGGCCAGACCGTGAACGGCGAGATGTCGGCGGAAGGGCTGAAGGGCGACGTCCGGGCGAGCACCGTGAACGGCAGCGTGCGCGTGAGCACGACGGGCCTTGCCGAAGCGTCGACGGTGAACGGCTCGGTGTACGCGCAAATGGGTCGCGCGGACTGGACCAACGATCTCGAGTTCAGCACCGTGAACGGCGGGATCACGCTCATCCTTCCCGGGAAGCTCGACACGGAAATTCGGGCCAACACGGTGAACGGCGATATCGAGACCGATTGGCCGCTCACGATCTCCGGGCGCATCAGTCAGCGGCGTCTGCGCGGCACGATCGGCGCCGGCGGGCGGTCGCTGAATCTGAGCACGGTGAACGGGGAGATCCGGCTGAAGAAGGGCACGTAATCGCACCAGATCGCAGTCCTTTGGTACCGAACTCATAGACATCCAGCATCACCTTGACCCCCTCGTAGTCAGAGGGGGTTTTGGTGCTGCGGGACATTCTCGCCCGCACCAGGCAGATCGACGACCTGCGCGATCTCTTCCGCGTGCTCGGCTATGAGCTCGCGTGGGAGGACGTGCCGGCCGCAGCCTGGCTCGGCGAGTCGGCGGCAACTGCCGCGGGCATAACGCGCGCCGCCCTGATCGCGCGCTACGGCGCGTTTCGGGTGTTCGCGGTCGAGGCGTTGCATCCCGAAGACGCCGCACGAGCAACTGCGCGGCGGCTCGCCGCGGGCGCCGAGCGTGGCCTGGCATGCGCGCTGGGCGGTCAACCGCTGCGCCTCATCTGCGCCGCAGGACCCGTCGGCGTTCGACTGGCGTCGATTTCTATTCCCAGCCCGACCGGCTCGGCATTGGCGACCCTGGAGCGGCTCGCTCCGGCGAAGGGCGAGTCGGCGCTCGCGCTGTCCCTACGAATCGGGGAAGTCCTGGCGAGCGAAGGCGTCACGCCGCGCTTCTTTCGAGCATTTCGGAGCACGCTGGATCGGCTGGCTGAGCGGCTGCGCACGCCACGCTCGCGCCTCGATCGTCACGCCCTGACGCTGACCGCGCTGACGCGCGTGCTCTTCCTCTATTTCATCCAGTCGAAGGGCTGGTTGAACGGCGACACGCGCTACGTCGCGCGGCTGCTCGACCGCGCGCTCGCCACCCGCCGCCACTTTCATCGCGCGTTCCTCCACGCGCTGTGCTTCGGCGCCTTGAATCGGCCGCCAGCCGCCCGCGGCTGCGCGGCGCGCGCTTTGGGCAATGTCCCCTTCCTCAACGGCGGTCTGTTCGAGCCGTCGCGCCTCGAGCGGGAGCATGGGCCCGCGGTATGGAGCAACGCCGATTGGCGGGAGGCCTTCGACGATCTGTTCGAGCGCTTCCACTTCTCCGTGCGCGAGCACGATGCCGGCGAATTCGTCGCGCCCGACATGTTGGGCCGCGTGTTCGAGGGCGTCATGGATCCCGACGAGCGCCACACCAGCGGCAGCTACTACACACCCGCGTCGTTGGTGCGAGAGCTCGTACGCGCGGCGCTCGAAGCGTTGTTGACTCAAGCGTTCGGACTGTCGCCGCGCACGGCGGCACAGTGGGTCCACGACGGCGTGGCCCCGCGCCCGGCGCCCCCCCCTGACCTGCGCGGGCTGACGGTGCTGGACCCCGCCGCGGGATCCGGCGCTTTCCTGCTGGGAGCGCTCGATGAGCTGGTCAGACTGCGCAGAGCGGCGGGAGACGGGCCGGCCTTGATGGTGAAGCGCGACGTGCTCGCCCACTCGCTGTTTGGCGTCGATCTCACTCCCACGGCCGTGCGCCTGACCGAGCTGCGATTATGGCTGGCCCTGGTCGCCGACGAAGACGGGGCCGATCTCGCGTCGATCGCCCCGCTGCCCAACTTGAACGGGCACGTACGGCAGGGAGACGCGCTCCTCGACCCGCTGATGCTGGCAGCCTCACTGGGCGGGCGCGCGATCCGTGCGGGAGGCGCGGCAGCGCGGCGCCTCGCCGCGGCACGGCGCACCCATTTTCTCCTCACGGGTCCGGAAAAGCGTGCCGGGCAGGAGGAGCTCAACCACGCGGAAGCGGCGCTGGCCGGGAATTTGTTGGACGAAGGCCGGGCCGCTCTGGAGACGGCGATCGCCGAGCTGCTCGGTGACGCGCGCAATCGCGACTTGTTCGGCCGCCGGCGCGGTCTCGACGCGGAGCGGCGAGTGCGGCTGGCCCGGCTGCGGCAGAGCTTGCGCGAGCTGCGTGGGGCGCAGCGTACGCTGCGCCGTGAGGGCGGCGCTCCGTTCTTCGCGTTCGAATCGCACTTCGCCGACGTCATGCGGCGCGGCGGGTTCGACCTCGTGACCGGCAACCCGCCCTGGGTACGCGCGGAACGGCTCGCACCGCGGGTCCGCGAGACGCTCACAGCCCGTTATTCATGCTGGCAAGCCACCGCAGTGCGCGGCTTCGCCCATCTCCCCGATCTTGCCGTGGCGTTCACCGAGCGCGCCTTCGAGCTGGTGCGGCCGGGCGGCGTAGTCGCATTGCTCGTTCCCGCCAAGCTCGCGACCAGCGGGTACGCCGAACCGCTGCGCCAGCGGCTCGCGCACCGCGCGCGCGTCGAGCGGGCTGTGCCGCTGGGCGAGATGGTCGCGCGAACGTTCGGTGCCGCGGTATACCCGATGGCATTGGTGGCAGCACGTGCCGAGCCGACGGGAACCGAGCTGACGGCGACCGCATTGGGAGCAAAGCCCACCGCGCCTGTGGTGCGACAGCGGCAACTGCAAAGCGACGGTCCGTGGATTCTTCTCGCGGGAGCGGATCGTATCCGCCGGCGGCTGCGGGCCGCCTTCCCCACCGTTGCCGATCGCTGGGCGCCGCAGCTCGGCGTGAAAACGGGAGCCGACGACCTGTTTCTCGTGGATCGCCAATGCGTGGGTGCCAGACCTGCCATCCGCGGCCGCGACATCGCGGCATGGCGTTGCAAGCCGGGGCGCTACGTCCTGTGGACACACGGCGCCGATGGGACACCCTTCGACCGCCTGCCGCGCGAGCTCACAGAGCGTTTGTCGGGTCACGAAGACCGGTTACGGCGCCGGGCCGACTACCGCGGTGGCCCGCCCTGGCAGTTGTTTCGCACCGGTCTCGCGTCGGCGCCACATCGGGTCATCTGGCCGGACCTCGGCCGCCGATTGAGCGCCGCCGTGCCAGCCCCGGACGGCGTCCCCCTCAATACCGTCTACGGCATTGCAACGCGCGATTCCGCCGATGCCGCAGCGCTCGCCGCCTTGTTCAACTCGTGCTGGCTGACGGCGCTGGCGCGGCTGGTGGCCGATCCCGCACGGGGCGGCTTTCGTCGCTTCAATGCCCGTGTCGTGCGCGGTTTGCCCGTGCCGGCCGCTGGCTCCGCAGTCTGGGCAGAGCTCGCGCGCCGCGGTCACCGCTGTGAGTCCGCTGACGATCTCATCGCTGATGCGTTCGAACTCGATGGCGCCGACCGCCGCGCGCTGGCCGCGGATTCTCTCTGAGCATCTCGTCCCGGTCCCGGAGCCCTTCGCCGTGGCGCTCCGGCCGGCGGGGGAAGCACTGCCGTGCGACGTCGTCGGCAGCGCGGCGCGGGCGTTGCTCGACGGGCCGTCGCTGGCGGCAGCAGCGGCGGCGGCCTCGCACTGGCCGGCCTGGCTCGCGCCGCACCAGGTCCCCGCCGCCGAGCGGCTGACCGCGATCATCGCACGGCACGGCGGCGCGCTTCTCGCCGATGCGGTTGGGCTCGGGAAATCGTACGTCGCGCTCGCCGTCGCTCTCGCCCACCAGGAGCCTTTCACGCTTGTCGTCCCCGCCGTGCTCGTTTCGCAATGGCGCGACCTGCTGAATCGATTCGGCGTACAGGAAACGCCGATCATTACCCACGAATCGTTGAGCGTAGGATCACGTTTGGTAGGGGCGCAGCATGCTGCGCCCCTACCTGCGCGCCGGGCACTGTTTGTTGTCGACGAAGCGCATCGATTCCGCAATCCAGACACGAACCGCCATCGAGCGTTGGCCCGCCTCGTGGTCGGCAGCCGGGTGCTGCTCGTGTCCGCCACGCCGATCCACAACAGCATCGCCGATCTCCTGCACCTGCTCCGTCTTTTTCTTCGGGACCATGCGCTCGCCGCCCTGGGCGTTCCGTCCTTGCGGAACGCCGCGGCGCGCGAGGCCGATCGTTCCCTGGCTCACGGCGCGGTCGCGCGCCTGATTGTCGCGCGTTCGCGCGAGCGCGTGCAGCACGGCTACGACGGTGGACCCGTCAGCATGGTGTTCCCGCGATCGACCACTGAAGCGCTGCGCGCCGGTCCGGCGGCCGACGCACTGCTCGGCGAGCTCGCTGCCGGCGTGACGCGATTACGCGCCGGCGGCGGAGCGGCACCGTTGCTGCGCCTGATGTTGCTGCGCCGCCTGGCATCGAGCCTGGCGGCGTTTCGCGCCGCGCTGATTCGCCACGAAGCCTATCTGGAGCTCGCGATCCGCGCGGCGACCGAAGGGCGAGCGCTGACGCCGCGCGAGTTTCAGCGCTGTTTTCCACGCGCGGCCGAATCCGATATTCAACTTGTTCTCTTTCCGCTCTTGCTCGAGCGTCCTGCGTCGAACGGTGCGCACTTGGCGGACGACCGTCGCGTCCTCGACCGGCTGCGTGAGTTGCTCAACCGTGCGCCGGCAACCGATCCCAAGGCCGACGCGCTGGACCGGCTGCTGACCGCGCAGCCCGCCAAGACCATCGTCTTCACTGATGCGCAGCCCACGGCCCGCTTCCTGATGCAACGGTTTCGCCACCGGCGGGTCGCGGCGGTCTTCGGGCACGTCGGACGATTTGCCGCGGGGGATGGCGCCCGCCGGGATGTGCTGCGAGCCTTCGCGCCCCGTGCGCAGGGTGCCGCACTGCCGCCCGCGGCCCTCGAGACCGACGTCCTCATCGCCACCGATCTCCTGAGTGAAGGACTCAACCTGCAGGATGCCGGACGAGTCGTGCATTACGATCTACCCTGGAGTCCGGCGCGGCTGGCGCAGCGCGTCGGCCGCATCGATCGGCTCGGCTCGTCGCACAGCGCGATCTCGACCGTCACCTTCCTGCCGCCGGCGCCTCTCGCGGGAGCGCTCGCCATCGAAGAGCGCCTGGCGACAAAGGTCGGCGCGCAGCAGGCCGCGGGAACCGACGGCCGGCTGGATTGGTGCGATCAGCTCGCCCTGCTTGCCACTCCAGACGGCGGCGCTCCAGCAGGAGCGTGCGCGGCCGTCGTCGGAGAGCCGGGCGCCGTTCTCGTCGTGCGCATTGCGAACCTGGTCGAGGCGATCGTCGTCGAAGGCGATGTCGCGCGCGCGAGCCCCGCTGCCGCTGCACGGATGCTGGCAGCAGCGGCGACGGCGCGGTCCATCCCCTGCGACCGCGACTTGCTGCGGCAGGCCATCGACGTCGCTGTGCCGCTCATCCGGTCACGACTCGCCGCTGTTCAGGACGCCCGCTGGCGCGCGAGCGATCGCGACCGGTTTGCGCGCCGCCTGATTCCGTGGGTCTTGTCGGCCGCCCGGCGCGCGGCCCGCCGCGGCGATGGCGAGCAGCTCGGCGCGCTCGATGCGTTGGTGTCACGGCTCGCGTTGGGGATGACGGCAGGTGAAGAGTTGTTGCTCGAGGACGTGCTATCGCGTCGCGAGCCGCTCGCGATAAACGACCTGCTATCGTGGCATCAGCACCTGCCGCCGGCGCAGACGGGCGAATGCTCTACCGCGGCGGAACTCATCGCCGTGGTGATATCCGTCCCTGGCTAGCTCGCTGTAGATTCTCGGTTGTGACGCTCAACACTTTCCTGTTCGACCTCGACGGCACGATCATCGACTCCATCGAGCTGATCCTGCGCTCCTACCGCCACACGATGGCGCTGCACCGCGGCAACGAGCCGATGCCCCCCGATGACATGTGGATCCAGGGCCTCGGCACGCCGCTGTGGGCGCAGTTCGGCCAGATCACGGATGATAAGGAAGAGATCGAGGCGATGGTCCAGACGTACCGGACCTACAACCTCACGCACCACGATGCGCTCGTAAAACCGTATGACGGAGTCGTCGACGAGATACGGCGCCTGAAGGAGCACCGCAAAAAACTCGGCCTCGTCACCAGCAAGCTGCGCGACGGCGCCATGCGCGGGCTGCGCATTTCGGGGCTCGATCAGGCATTCGATCTCGTGCTCGGCTGCGATGACGTGACACATTCCAAGCCGCATCCCGAGCCCGTTTTGAAAGCCATGGACGTATTGGGGGTTCCACGCGACAGCACCGTCTTCGTAGGGGACTCGCGGCATGACATGGAATCGGGCCGCGCGGCGGGCGTCAAGACCGCGGCCGTGCTGTGGGGCCCGTTCGACCGCGCCGACCTCGCAGACCTCGCACCCGATTACTGGCTGGAGAAACCCCGGGACTTGCGCGAGCTTTACGAGCCATGAGCCCTAAATTCGTCCCCTTCGAGTTGGAACGCTGGCAAAGCACCTGGGAAAACCGGGTACGCTTCAACCTCTCCGAATCCGGCGTGCACCCGCTGACCATCCAGGAGCTGCTCGGCCTCGGCGGCGCCTCCGCGCTGCCGCTGCTCGACGTGCGCCTCGGCTACGCGCAGTCGAACGGCACCGACTTGCTGCGCGAGCGCATCGCGGCCCTCTATCCCGGCGCATCGCCCGACCAGGTGCTCGTCACCACCGGCAGCTCCGAAGCGAACTTCGTCACCTGCTGGCGGCTGCTCGAGCCCGGGGGGGGGGACAAAGTCGCCGTAATGATGCCGAACTACCTCCAGACCTGGGGGCTGGCGCAGAACTTCGGCGCGGAAGTCCGGCCGTTCCAGCTGCACGAGAAGGAAGCATGGGAGCCCTACGCCGAGGAGATTCGCATCGCAATCGCGCCGGGCACCAAGCTCGTCGTCGTCACCAACCCGCATAACCCTACGGGCCACGTGCTCAGCGACGCGTCGCGCAAGGTGATCCTGGACCGCGCGGCGGAAGTGGGCGCCTGGATCCTGGCCGATGAGGTCTATCAGGGCGCCGAGCGCGACGGGAAAACGACCCAGAGCTTCTGGGGCTCGGGCTATGGCAAGGTGATCATCGTCAACGGCCTGTCGAAGGCCTACGGCCTGCCCGGACTGCGGGTCGGCTGGATCGTCGCGCAGCCCGCGTTCAGTCAGGAGGCGTGGACTCGCCACGACTACACGACGATTGGTCCCTCCGGCGCGTCCGATCACCTCGCGACCGTCGCGCTCGAACCGCACGCGCGCGAGAAGCTCATCGAGCGCACCCGGCGCATCCTGCACGCGAACTATCCGGTGATGGAGGCGTGGCTCAAAACGTTCGGCGACACCTTCACCTGGCATCCGCCCCACGCCGGCGCGATCTGCTGGGCGCGCTATCGCGGCGCGATCCCGGCGCTCGAAGTCGTCGAGAAGCTGCGCGCGCAGCACAGCGTGCTGCTCTGCCCCGGCGATCATTTCGGCATGCCCGGATTCCTACGATTCGGCTACGGCGGCGAGCTGCAGCATTTCCAGGAGGCATTGGCCGAGACGGAGCGGGGGCTGCGGAGGCTGTTCTCCGACTGATTATGACGACATCGACCCTGATTCGTGCACCGCAGGACAATAGTGAAGTAGGGGCGGTGAAGCTGGCGGGGCCGGAGGAAATGCGCGCGGCGCTCGACGCCAGCGTGGCCGCGGCCCGCGCCAGCCGCGAGATGCCCGCCTACGCGCGCGCGGCGGCGTTACGGAAAGTCGCCGACGGGCTGGAGGCGGCGCGCACCGACCTCGCGCGTACACTCGCGCTCGAGGCGGGCAAGCCCATTTCCCAGGCCCGCATCGAGCTCGACCGCGCCATCTTCGTATTCCGCGATGCCGCCGAGGAAGCCACCCGCATCGGTGGTGAAGTGCTGCCGGCCGACGTCGTGCCGGCGGGCACGGGCCGCATCGCCATCACGCGCCGCTTCCCGCTATCGCCGGTCGCGGGGATCACGCCGTTCAACTTTCCCGTGCTGCTCGCCGCCCACAAAATCGCCCCGGCGATGGCGTGCGGCGCCACGATCACCCTGAAGCCGCCGCCCCAGGATCCGCTCACGACGCTGCGCCTCGGCGACCTCGTCAACGCATCGGGCTACCCGGACGGCGCGGTCAACATCGTCCCCTGTTCGGTGGAGGTCGCGCAAATCCTGATCGAGGATCCGCGCGTCCGCGTGATCACGTTCACCGGCAGCGCCAAGGCCGGCTGGGCGATCCGCGCCAAGGCCGGCAGCAAGCGCGTGCTGCTCGAGCTGGGCGGCAATGCGGCGGTGATCGTCGAGCCGGATGCCGACCTCACCTGGGCCGCGTCGCGCTGCGCCGTCGGCGGCTTTACCTACGCCGGCCAGTCGTGCATCTCGACGCAACGGATCTACGTCCACGAATCTGTTTATACGCCGTTCCTCGACGTCTTTACTCGACGGGTTCAGCAGTTAAAGGTCGGGAACGTGCTCGACGAGCAGACGGACATCGGCCCGATGATTGCGCTCGAGGCCGCCGAGCGCGTGGAGCGCTGGATCGCGGAGGCCGTGGCGGGTGGTGCGACGGTCGAGCTGGGAGGCAAGCGCAGAGGCGTCTATCTGGAGCCGACCGTCCTGACCCACACGAGCGCCGACATGAAGGTGAACTGCGAAGAGGTTTTCGCGCCGCTCGTGACCGTCACGCCGTACCAGTCGCTGCATGACGCGATCGCGTGGGCGAACGCTTCTCCTTATGGATTACAGGCGGGCGTGTTCACGACCAATCTGCAGACGATGTTCCGGCTGCACGCCGAGCTCGACGTCGGCGCGGTGAACGGCAACGACATTCCCGGATTTCGCGTCGACCGCCTGCCGTACGGCGGCGCCAAGGCTTCGGGGCTCGGGCGCGAGGGCGTGCGGTACGCAATCGAAGAAATGACGGAGCGGCGGGTCCTGACCCTGAAGCTCGACTAGACAACCGCGCGCAACAGCAGGTAGGTCAGCCCCCCGATTCCCGCCGACGCCGGAATCGTCAACATCCACGCCCACACGATGCGCTGCGCCACGCCCCACCGCACGGCGGAGAAGCGCTGCGCCGCGCCCACACCCGTGATCGCGCCCGTGATCGTGTGTGTGGTGCTCACCGGGATGCCGAAATGCGAGGCGACAAACAGGGTGATGGCGCCGCTCGTCTCAGCGGCGAATCCGCCGAACGGGGTCAGCTTGGTGATTCGCTGGCCCATCGTCTTTACGATCCGCCAGCCGCCCGCCATTGTGCCGAGGCCGATCGCCGCGTGGGCCGCGAGGATGACCCAGACCGGGATGTGGTCAGCGTTCGTCAGGTGGAAGGCTGCGATCGGAAAATTCACGAACAGCGCCTGACTCGACACCAGTAGCGCGACGATGATCCCCATCGTCTTTTGTGCATCGTTCGTTCCGTGGCCCAGGGAGTAGGCTGCCGCGGAAACGAGCTGCAGCACCCTGAATGTCTTATCGACCCGTCGCGGCAGCGAGCGGCGCAGCGCCCACGACAAGGCGACGGTGAGCAGCAACGCGAGCATGAAGCCCATAACGGGCGCGACGACGATGAAGATCAGTGTCTTGGTCCAGCCGCTCGCGATGATCGCGGAGAATCCCGCTTTGGCAACGGCGGCGCCGGCGTACCCGCCGATGAGCGCATGGGACGACGACGTCGGCAACCCCAGCCACCACGTGACGAGGTCCCAGATGATGGCCCCCAGCAGACCGCCGAGGATCACGGTCGAATCGACGACGCTCAAATCGATCAGACCCTTACCCACCGTCTTCGCGATGGCGGTGCCGAATACGAATGCCGCGACGAAGTTCCAGAAGGCCGCCCACACGACCGCCGCGCTCGGCGAGAGCACGCGCGTCGAGACGACGGTGGCGATGGAGTTCGCCGCGTCGTGAAAACCGTTGATGAAGTCGAAGGTCAGGGCGACCAGCAGGATCGCCAGCACGAACCAGACGGAGGCGAGCATCAGGCGTGCTTGATCGTGATGGACTCGACCACGTTGGCGACGTCTTCGGCCTGGTCGAGCGTGCCCTCCAGATTGTCGTAAATCTCCTTCCACTTGATCAGCTCGATGGCGTCGCGCTCTTTCTCGAACAGCTGCCCCAGCGCCTCGTGGTAGATGGCATCGCCTTCCTCTTCGAGCTGTTTCGCCTCGACGCAGTACTTCATGACGTCATCGCCCTTCTTAAGCCGGCTCACTGCCTCCAGCAGGACGCCCATCATGCGCTGCAGCACTTCCACGAGCCGCAGCACGCCCTGCGGCGCCGCGCCCAGCCGGAAGATCTGCGCGCGCCGGGCGGTGCCGTCCATCGCATCCATGACGTCGTCGAGGTCAGAGGCGAGCTGGTGGATGTCTTCGCGGTCCAGCGGCGTGATGAAGGTGCGGTCGAGCCGGTTGACCACTTCGTGCGTCACCTGGTCGGCCTCGTGCTCCAGCCGCTTCAACGCTTCGATGTGGGGCGTGCGGCGGTCGGCGGACGTCTCGAACAACTTCCGCAGATACGCCGCGGCTTCCTTGTTGCGGTTGGCGACTTCTGTGAACAGATCGAAAAACTCTTCTTCGCGCGGCAGGAGACGCACGGTATCGCCTCGGGAAAAATGGGCCGGAGGAAGATAGCGGTTGAATGGAATGGCAACTAGGTTAACGTCTCATGACTTCCACCCCCGTCCAGCCTCAACGGGTCGAGTTCGTCCGCGCGATTTCGCGCCTCGACGCGACTGCGCTCGTCGTCGGATCGATGATCGGATCCGGCATTTTCATCGTGTCGGCCGATATCCTGCGGCAGGTCCATTCACCCGGCCTGCTGCTCACTGTGTGGCTGGTCTCTGGTGTGGTGACACTGCTCGGCGCGCTGTCGTACGGCGAGCTGGCGGCGATGTTCCCCAAGGCGGGCGGCAACTACGTCTATCTGCGCGAAGGCATCTCGCCGCTGTTCGGCTACTTGTACGGCTGGACCCTGTTCGTCGTGATTCAAACCGGCACGATCGCCGCGGTCGCCGTCGCGTTCGCGCGTTTCACGTCGGTGCTCGTTCCCAGCCTCACGCCCGACGTCTTCCTCGGCACGACGCTGCACCTCCCGCAGCCGATCGGCGACATCGCGGTCGGGTTATCACCGCAACGCATCTTCGCGATTGCATCGATCGCGCTGCTGACCTGGATCAACGTGCGCGGCGTGCGGACGGCGGCGTTCATCCAGACCACGTTGACGGCCGTCAAGACCGCGGCGCTGGCGGGTCTGATCCTCCTGGGGTTCACGATCGGGCGGAACGCCGAGGCGATTGCCGCCAACTTCGGCGCGAACTTCTGGGCCGGCGGCGGTCTGTCGCTCGCCGTCCTTCCCGTGGTCGGCGCGGCCATGGTGGGGTCGCTCTTCTCCATGGACGCCTGGAACAACGTGGGATTCGCGTCTGGCGAGCTCAAGAATCCTGAGAAGGACCTGCCGTTCGCGATGGCCGCGGGCGTCTTGACCGTGACTACCCTATACGTCCTGGCCAACGTCGCGTACCTGCTCGTGCTCCCCACCGATGCCATTGCGCATGCGCCGCAGGACCGCGTGGGCACGGCCGCGTTGCAGGCGATCCTGGGCGCGCCGGGCCTCTATATCATGGCGATCGCGATCATGATCTCGACGTTCGGCTGTAACAACGGCCTGATTCTCTCCGGCGCGCGCGTCTATTACGCGATGGCTCAGGACAATCTGTTCTTCAAGTCTGCCGCCAACCTGCATCCCACGTTTCGCACGCCGGCACTCGCGCTCATCGTGCAGGCAATCTGGACCTGCGTCCTGTGCCTTTCGGGCACGTACGGTCAGCTGCTCAACTTCGTGATCTTTGCCGCGGTCGTTTTCTATGCGGTGACGGCGGTCAGCCTGTTCCGGTTGCGGCAGCGGCGTCCCGATCTGCCGCGGCCGGTGCGCGCGCCGGGATACCCGTGGCTCCCCGCGCTCTACGTCGTTCTCACCGGCCTGATCGCCGTGGACCTGCTCGTCCAGGATGCGACGCGGACCTACGCAATGCTCGGGCTCGCCCTGGTCCTGCTGGGGGTGCCGGTGTACTTCGCCTGGAGGCGGCTGGCCGCCACATAGGCTTCGGGTTATATTCGGGGTGTATGGCGGTCCGAAAGCCCCGGGAATCCTCTCCCAAAGCTCCTCCGTGTCCTGATTGCGGCGCCAAGACCGCTCACCAGTCCGGCTGCGTGGTGTGCTTGCAGTGCGGCTGGGCACAGTGTGGTTAGCCGCCAACTTCCCCTTTTGCCGGCCGACAGGCCGTCGGGCCGTCCGCCCATCATCCTGGACGAGCGCCTCCGTGGTACCCGGTTCGTTTCGCTCACACCGCGTCGCGTCCTCAATCCGCCGTCCGCGACCGGGATGGATTACTGGTCACTCAATCCTTACGTCGGCTGCGAGTTCGGCTGCAGCTACTGCTATGCGCGCTATACGCACCGTTATGTCGTCGAGCGGGCGCACGACGCCGGCAAGCTCACCGACGCCGAGTTCGCCGATTACCGTGGTGCACACGGCTGGGAAGCGTTCGAACGGCGGATTTTCGTGAAAGAGCAGGTGGTCGGCGCGCTCGACGCCGACCTGAAGCGGGTGCCACTGGGCGAGTGCATCGTCATCGGCACGGCGACCGATCCCTATCAGCCCGCCGAGCGACGCTTTCGGCTCACGCGGGCCGTGCTGCAGCGCCTGACGCGCTGTGAGGGGTTGTCGTTCGGCATCATCACCAAGAGTCCACTCATCGCCCGCGATTGTGACGTGCTCCTGCGATTGCAGCAGCGCAACGAGCTACAGGTCCACGTGTCGCTGATCACGCACGATGCGCAGCTCGCGCGGAAGCTCGAGGCGCGCTCGCCGGTTCCTGCAGCCCGGCTGCGCGCGCTGCACAAACTCGTCGCAGCCGGCGTCAATGCCGGACTCATCGTGGCGCCGGTGCTGCCGGGAATCACGGACGACATGGCGCATCTGGACGCGTTGTTCGCCGCCGCGCGGGAGGCCGGCGCCCATTTCGTGCACGCCGGGACGCTGCGACTCTATGCCGCGGTCCGCGACCGCTTCTTGCCTGTTCTTGATGAGCATTTTCCGGATTTGGTGGCGCGCTACACCAGAGCCTACGCGCGACAGGCAGGTGCGCCGCGCGAGTACACCAACGCTCTGTCGCGGCGCATCGAGAAGCTACGGCGCAAATACGGCTTCAAGAACCACACCGGTATGATCGACCGCTACCGCCCCGCCAACATGCCGGTCCAGGGCGAGCTCGAGCTGCGCGGCAGCCTGCCCTAGTTGAGCGTGACGAGCTCGAAGACTCGAGTCTCTCCCAACGAGAGCTGTCAGCAGCGGGAGATAGTAGAAGCGGCGCATAGATCAAAACCGTGCGACGAGGTGAAAGACCTTCGTCTCGCCGCAGACCGGTGCCGCGACCCCGTAGATGTAGCCGTGCACAAACCTGTCGTAGAACGTTGTCTTGTCAGTTTGATCGTCGAGCACGTAGCCCGATCCCGGATATGTGATGGACGGCCGGAGGCGGACGCAGCCAAGGTTGCCCAGCTCTTTGGTCGCGAAGCCGGCAGCGTTGCGGCGCGAGGTGTCGGGCGTGGACTGTCGCACGGTGACGTCGCCAAACGTTTGGACAGCGAGGGTGACGGCCGGCGTTGATTGGCTGACCACGTGCGATGCCGCCCGTACGCCGAATGTTCGCGGAACGCTGGCCGCCAAGCCCACGACGGTTCCCACGGTGTCAACCGGACTGTGATATTGACAGAGCGCTCCGGGCCGGGGAGCCCCCATGTTCTTGTTCAGGAGAAAATACGGCTCGAACGTGACTGTCAGCTCATTGCTACTGGTTCCGGGGTTGAAAGGGGCCGCTCCCCGATAGCAGTAGGGCCACGGGACCAGCAATCGCACGGTGAAGGGCGTGGCGGCTGTCACCTCCGCCGGCCATTCCATCCACTCCACGTTGGTGGGCACGACTACAATGTTGTCCGCTTCACATGCGGCGATCATCGCGACGATCGGGAGATAGTAGAAGAAGCGCATCGTTATTGCCTCGCGGTCAGGCGAAATACTCGAGTCTCACCGCACACCGGCGCCGCCGCATCGTGGATGTAGCCACGCACGAACGTGTAGGCGAGGCCGGCGGTATCCGCTTGGTCCTCGAGCACGAGCGCCGCGGCGGGGCTGTAGAGGCCGGCCGGCTTCACTCGTACGCATCCCCCGGTATCGGTTTGCAGAGACACGACACCCGCCGCATTGCGGCGTGACTGATCCGCGTTGCTCGGTCGCACGACGACATCGCCGAATGTGCGCGCGGGGAGGCCTGCAAATCGAGGGTCGTCCACGCCGGGCCATGTGGACCCGCGCATTTCGTATGTGCGGGCGAAGGGTGCGGCGAGGCCGGGCGCGGTGCCGGCGGTGTCGATGGCGCTGACGAGAAGGGGCTCCATGACGCCTCCCACACAGAAGACGGGCTCCTCGTCAACTATCCAATACGGTGCAAAGGTCACGGCGGACTGATCGACCCTCGCTCCCGGCTGGAACCGCGGATTCGCCGCGCAGACGTTCCACACGACGAGCCTCGTGCGGAACGCCTGACCGGCATTCACCTCGGCCGGCCAATCCATCCACTGGACCGTGACAGGATTGACTCTCGTGTTGGACTCACTACATGCGGCCAGAATACCGAGGCTCAGCGTGACCAACGACATAGGACGCATAGTACTCTCCTTTACCTCCTCTACCCCATCAATTTGCCTCCGCGTCACCGTCATGCCACATCCGGGCGACCGCCCTGATCGTCCCCGGTGCATTCCCCTCGGCGCGGTTGTTCGCCAGGATGAACGCCTCGACCCGGCGCCGCAGCGCCTGCCGCACCAGCTCGAGGAGATCCTGACGCAGGGCCGGCTGCGGCTCCTGCACCCGATCGTAGGGCTGGAACTGCTTCACCGCATCAGAGTAGCGGCGACCGGGCTGCAGCAGCGCCCGCGCGACCGTAAAGCCGGCGGGAAACGTCCAGCCGAGTTCGACCTGCTCCCCGATCGGCGGCATCTCGGTCCACGAGTTGAACACGTGGCCGGCGCCGTGGCGCTTCAGGACCTCTCCATGGACACCCGTGAGCAACTCGGGATTGCGCAGCTCGACCGCATAGCGAAAATCTTCCGGCAACTGCTTGAAAAAATCGTCCAGCTGGTCGGCCCACTGCAGCGGATCGGGAAGATCCTTGCCGCGCATCGCCTGGAATTCGAAGACGAAACACGCAGCGTGATCTCTGAAAACGCGGCTGTACGGGCCGAGCACGGCGTCCTTGAAGAGTCCGGGATTGAGGAAATCGGGGTTGCGCAGGGAGTCCTGGCCGAGCCGTTTGGCGGTGATGCGATCCCAGACTTTGCTCACGCAGGGAAATCCCTGTGGCAACGCGCGCGCGTAGGACCGCAATTCATCTTCTGACGGCGGATCGTAGAACGCGCTGTCGATGCCGACGGTCCGAAACAGGGGATAGCGCGCGTATTCCTCGAGTCGCCTGGCCGGCTCGGGGCCGCGATAGCGGCGGTGATAGACGTCGCCAAACCAGCCGTCGTAGGTCCAGGTCGACGTCCCAAATCGGATGTTTGCCGGGATTCCGTGAGCGAGGTCGACGACTTCGGGACGCGGAGGCGGAACCGCATCGACTCCGAATAGATCGTGTTGTGTCACGAATGCAGAATCTATTCAGGCACGCGAATCGCGTAGAAACCGGCCCCGGGGCGTTCCGGGCTCACTGAGCCGACAAAAACCACTCCGCCATGGTAGGTCGCGGCAGTCTCGAAAACGGGTTGGCCCCATCTCGCGCCGCCGTACCGCCAGCGAATCTTCCCGGTCGCGTCGAACGCGTAGACCACCGCCGACGAGATGAGCGCCGTCCCTTCCGCGCGCGTGATCGGGGCGAGGATCGTCCCGATAGGTCCCCAGCTCCACAGCAGCCGGCCCGTCGCAAGGTCGAGCCCCTCAGCGGAGTCCACCCCGGTCACCACCGTGTTATCGAGAATAACTGCGCCCGCGCTGTACGGATTGCCTAACCCTTGATAACTCCACCGCAGCTGCCCGGTCCGTCGATCAAGCGCATATACCTTGCGGTTCTCAGAGGCGATCACGAGCACGCTGTCGCTGATGGCGGGCGGCCCAATGGACCCCGAGTTTCCCGGCCCTGGACCCGCCAGAGAGAACCGCCAGAGTACCGCTCCCGTCGCAGCGTCTACTGCCAACGCGTGGGAATCGACCCGATTACCAACTGGTTTCGTGGAGAGATAGACGAGTCCATCCGCCTCGATCGGACGCCACGCCTGCTCCGTCGCTGGTTCTTTTCCCACATCGACGCGCCATTGCATGGCACCGGTACTCGCGTCGATCGCGTAGAGATACCAGGCACCCGCATATACGCGGCCCTTAGAGACAGAGACTTCACCCCAGCCAGGGTAGTCGTCCGGTTGCTCGAATTCCCAGCGGATTTCACCTGTGCGGCGATCCAGGGCGAAGATATCCCACGCCGGAACAATGAGCAGATCGCCGGCGGCCACAATGTTGTTTCTGGGCATGCCGTTGAACGGCGCACCCGGGGTCGTGGGGATCCGCTGCTCCCACCGCAGGGCACCGGTCTTGGCGTCCAAAGCGACGACACGCATGTCGAATGCAGTCGTGAAGACGGCCAGCTCCGAATCCGCATAAGGACGCGCTGCGGCGCCAGCTAAATCTTTGTGAAACCATAAGATCCGAGGATCAGCGTCAGGACCAGTGGGCTTGTGACAGTCGCCCGCCAGGGTGAGAGCCACCACGCAGAACAGCGCGGCAACGCGCATGCAATTGAGTACACCACGAGCTTGCGGCCGTCTAAGGCTTCGGGATATATTCGGGTCCCCTTGGGGCTTTGTCAATGTCACGACGTCCTACGAGCTCGCTCGCTGCCTGCGTCTGGATCCCCCTCTTCCCGCTCCGTTGTGAAGAGGCGCGTCAGCATGGACTGGCTGGCTCCCCCACCGCGCTGCTCGCTCCAGACACCACGCGCAAGCTCTGGCAGGTCTCCCCCCTCGCCCGCCATGCCGGCGTGAAGCCGGGAATGACGGTCAGTCAGGCGATCGGTCTTTGTCACACGCTGCGGCTCATCGAACCCGATCCGGTCCACTACGACGAGCGCTTCGCCCGTTTGCTCGCGGCTTTGAATGAAATCAGCCCGGTAATCGAGTCCGGAGAATTGGGGTTGGCATATGTCGGCATTGATGGATTAGAGGGGATCTACGGCTCGCCGGGAAAGATTGCCGAAGCCATAAAGGGAATGTTGGAAGGTTGGAATGTTGGAATGAGCGAAGCGGGAGATACCGTCCAACATTCCAACATTCCAACATTCCGACTGGGGTTTGGTCTCGGCAAATTCATCGCCTGGGTAGCCGCGAGTCGCTCCAAACCGGGTGAAGCGATCGTCGTGCCGCTCGGCGAGGAACAGAAGTTTCTCGCCTCGCAACCGGTCTCCGTCCTGCCGCTCGACCCCGACACGCATCGCCGGCTCCGCCAGCTCGGCATCCGCAGCCTCGGCGCACTCGCCGCGCTTCCCGAAGCAGCCGTCACGGCACAATTCGGCGCGCTGGGGAAGCGGCTGTGGCGCCTCGCCGCGGGCCGCATCGCAGAGCCAGTCGAAGGATGCGTCGCGCCCGAGCCGATCGTGGCCGCGCTCACCTTTTTCACGCCGGTCGGTGAGCGCGAGCTGCTCGTCCACTCCCTCGACCAGCTGATCGCTCGAGCGCTCAAACATCCGCGCCGCATCGGCTGGCGCGTGCATGCGCTGCGACTGCGTGCCGACCTAGAATCAGGTGACGTGGGTAGAGACGGTGGTAGGGGCGCAGCATGCTGCGCCCCTACAATTGAAAATCGCGCCCCTACAAATCGTTCCTGGTTAGCGAACGTGTTATTGAAAGATCCGACCGCCGACGGTGATCGCATCGCGGCGCCACTCCGGACACGCCTCGAGCAATCGCCACCGACGGGCGCCGTCGAGCGTCTCGTCCTCGAGTTCACCGCCTTTACTCCCGGGACGACCGAGCTGCAGCTCTTCGCGCGCGATGCGCAGGCGGCCGCGCGTGCGGGCCAGCAGCGCGCGTTGCAGAGCGCCGCACGCGAGATCCGCATGCGCGTGCAGCGCGCGTGTCTTTACCACATCATCGAGGTCCAGCCATGGTCGCGCCTGCCCGAGCGCCGCTACGCACTGATCGACTACGAGCCGTAAACGAACCTCGCACGGTCACGGTGGAAGTGAATGAATCCGGTCTGATGACGGTCGGACGGCCCGACGGCCGGACGGTCGGAAGAGTCGAAGCCATTCTCGAATCGTGGCGCATCGACGATGAATGGTGGCGTCAGCCGATTTCTCGTTCGTATCTGGAATTGTTGTTGGCAGGAGGAAAGCGCGTCGTGGTATTTCAGGATTTATTGACAGGCCTTTGGTTCATACAGCAGCCATGACTCAGGGGCCGTTGTATGTGGAGCTGCATTGTCATTCCGCATACTCCTTCCTGGATGGTGCCTCGCCGCCGGACGAGCTGCTCGCCACCGCTCACCGCCTGGGGTATCCAGCCCTGGCACTCACGGATCGCAACGGCATCTACGGCTCGCTCGCATTCACGCACGCCGCCAAACCGCTCGGCCTGCAGGCGATCACCGGTGCCGAAGTCACGCTCACGGACGGCAGCCATCTCGTTCTGCTCGCCGAGACACCGCAGGGGTACACGAATTTGTGCCGGCTGCTCACCGAGGCGCATCTCGGCGCCGAGCGTCTCGATCCCCGGTTGCCGCTCGCGGCGATCGAATCGCGCCATGATGGTCTGATCATTCTTTCAGGGTCGCGCCGTGACGGCATGTTGTCGCGGGCTCTGGAGAACGATGGACTGAGCGCGGCCCGCAAGCTCGCGGAGCGGTGCCGAGCGGTGTTCGGACCTGACCGGTTTTTCGTGGAGATCCAGCGCAATAGCGTGCGCGGAGATTTGGCGCATACCACGACACTGCATAGTCTCGCAGGCGACGTACACCTTGGCGTCGTAGCGACGGGTAACGTCTACTACCACACCCGCTCCCTGCATCGCCTGCACGACGTCATGGTCGCGATTCGCCACCGCACGACGCTCGACGGCTCGCACCGGGTGCGCAATCCGAACAGCGAGTTTTACCTGCGGCCATTGGAAGAAGTCGTGGCGCTGTTTCATGACTGTCCGGATGCTGTCGCTACGACGTTGGCCATTGCCGGGCGCTGTAAGGCCTTCGACCTGACGCGCGACCTGGGCTACACCTTCCCCGACTTCCGCGGGGCCGACCGGGCTCCCGCGCCGCAGGCGCTGGCCGAGCTGTGCAACGCGCGGATGCAGGAACGCTATCCCCCAGGCTCGCTCCATCATGCCCAAGCCGTCCGCCGGCTCGCGGAAGAATTGCAGCTCATCGAGCATCACACGCTCAGCGGCTTTTTCCTTGTTTATCATGACCTCTTTGACTTGGCGCGCGAGGTTGCGGCGGACATTCGACGCTGCTCGCGGCGCGCCAGCGGCAACTTGCTGCCGGGCCGGGGCCGCGGCTCGTCCGTCTCGTCCATCGTCTGCTATCTGCTGGGCCTGTCGCACATCGATCCGATCGCCAACAAGCTCTTTCTCGGCCGCTTCCTGAACGAGACGCTCGCGTCGGTGCCCGACATCGATCTCGATTTCCCGCGCGAGATCCGCGAGGAGCTGATCCGCCGCGTCTACACGCGCTACGGCGCCGAGCACGCCGGGCTGGTGTGCTCGTTTCCCACGTACCGGCTGCGGTCGGCGGTGCGCGAAATCGGCAAGGCGCTCGACTTGCCGCTGGGCGAAATCGAATTGGTCGCCAAGCTCGCCGATGGCCGCGCCGAGGAGCTGCCGGATGAAATGGAAAACCTGCCGGGATTCAAAGGCCGCAAGGACGCGCCGCTGTGGAAAGAGCTGTGCCAGCTCGCGCACGAAATTCGCGGCTTGCCGCGCCACGTCTCGCAGCACCCCGGCGGCATGATCATTTCCTCCCGGCCGCTCATCGAGCTGGTGCCGCTCGAGCGCGCCGCGATGGATGACCGCGTTGTCTGCCAGTGGGACAAGGATTCCTGCGACGACGCGCGCTTCATCAAGATCGACTTCCTCGCGCTCGGCATGCTGTCGCTGGTGGAGGAATGCGTCGAGCTGATCGCGCGGCGCACGGGAACGCCTCCCGATCTGTCACGCATCGACTTCGAAGACCCCGCCATCTACGACCGCATCTGCGCCGGCGACACGATAGGGCTGTTTCAGATCGAGAGCCGCGCCCAGATCCAGATGATCCGGCGCAGCCGGCCGCGCAACCTCGAGGATCTCGCGGTGGAAGTCGCGATTGTCCGGCCGGGACCGATCGTCGGCGGCGCCGTGAACCCGTACGTCCGGCGGCGGGAAGAGCAGCGGCGCGCGCATGCGGCCGGCCGCGCCTACGAGCCTCCCGTCGATCACCCGCTGCTACGCGACTGTCTCGCGGAGACGCTGGGCGTGATTCTCTATCAGGATCAGGTGCTGCAGGTGTGCCAGGCGCTCGCCGGCTTTACGACCGGACAGTCCGAGGCGCTGCGCCGCGCCATGAGCCGCCGCCGCTCGCACGACTTGATCGGAGGCTTCTGGGACGAATTCCGGCAGGGGGCGCTGGCTCGTGGTGTCTCCGAAGCAACCGCGGAGAAAGTCTTCGGCCAGGTGATCGCGTTCAGTGAATTTGGATTTCCCAAGTCGCATGCCGCAGCGTTCGGGCTGCTCGCCTACCAATCGGCGTGGCTCAGGCACTACCATCCCGTCGAGTACTACGTCGCCCTCTTCAATAACCAGCCGATGGGCTTCTACTCGATCGATGCGCTGGGCCGCGACGCCATGCGCAACGGCATCGAGATGCGCTTGCCCGACGTGAACCGAAGCGACGTGTGGTGTACGGTGGAAGAAGGAGCAGGGAGCACGGAGCAAGGAGCAGTACGAATTGGATTGGGATTTGTGCGCCATTGGAGTGAAGAGACAACAACTGCAACTGTTGAGGAACGCGAACAGCACGGGCCATTCAGGAGCGTTGGAGATTTTGTGCGTCGCGCGCCGCCCAGGCTCAAACGCACCGCCATCGAGGCGCTCATGTGGGTGGGCGGCTGCGACGGATTCGGTCTCACGCGCCGCGAGCTGTTATGGCAGGTGGGACTGTGGCTGCCACCGAAAGCCTCGCGCTCCGTCGACGGACGCGGCCGGCGCCAACTCGAGCTGGCGTTGAGCCACCCCCACGAGCATCTGCCCTTCGGCGGTCTCGCGGCCCACGAGCGGCTCCTGGCCGAGTACGCCACGCTGGGATTTTCTGCCAGCGGGCATCCCCTGTCGCTAGTGCGCAGTGCGTTACCACCCAATCTCACGCTCAACAAGGCCTTGGAGGGCCTCAGAGCGGGAGAAAAATGCCAGGTGGCCGGCCTTGTCGTCGCGCGTCAGCGGCCGGAGACCGCGAAGGGGACCGTATTTCTGCTGGTCGAAGACGAGACCGGAATGACGAACGTGATCGTGCGAACCGACGTCTACGATCGCTATCGTGCGGCGGTGCGCGGAGAGGCGTTTGTCCTGGTAACCGGTAAGTTGGCCAAGGATGACGGTACCGTGAACGTGCTCGCGGAGAAGGTGGAGGGACTGCGATTGGGAGGGGCGCAGCATGCTGCGCCCCTACACGACTCGCCTTCGCCACTTTCCTTTCTCCGCGCCATGCGTCGCGTTGCCCCCGATTCCAAGGACTGGGGATGAGCGCTCGAGAATCCTGCACCGCCGGCTTTCGCGTGAAATCGGGCTGGGCTGCCGCTGTCTTAGTCGAAGGCCTCCCCAAATCCCCTCGCGTTGTCGACAGCCGCGTCATCGAGCTCAGCGATCCCGCGGTCGTCGACTCGCGCCAGCCCTATCATGCCGGTTTCGGCACCGCGCAGACCGATTCCGCACTAGTGACTCGCCTCGTGCGCGGCATCGAGCGATTTTCCCGCCACGCCATCGCGACTCTCATGGCCGAGTATCGCGAAGACCATCGCGTGCGCAGGGCCGGCGTCATCGTCGCATCATTGACGGATCCCGCTACCATCGCGAATCAGCACATGCGCGCCCACGCATCCGAAGGCCGGCTGTTTCGCAGAGTGCTCGTCGATGGCCTCGAGCGATGCGGCGTGACCATTCGAATCGCGCTGGAACGGGAGGTCTACGACCTTTTGGCCACGGCGCTGCACCAATCACCGACCAGGGTGAAGACCAGGGTAACCGCACTGGGTGAACGGGCGGGACGGTGGCGGTCAGAGCAAAAGGTAGCGGCTGCAGCGGCCTGGCTGGTCAGCTAATGGCGTTTCGCGCGTCAGTATCACATCCTGTACCAATGCGAATCGGGATTGGCTGCTGCCTCGTGCTCGCGGCGTGTGGCGGGAAATCGGGACCGGAGAAAACCGCTCCTGTGCCGGGCTCCACCGCGCCGTCAGCCCCGCTTATTTCCCGTGCACTCTTCGCGATCGACGCGAATGGCACGCGGCTGGCCTACCGGATCAGCGGCGACAGCACGAAGACGCCCGTCGTCTTCATTCACGGCACTCTGGCTGATTCCCGGTCGTGGACCCGCCAGGAGCCGGGCTTCGCGCAATACTTCCGCGTCCTCGTGTATAGCCGGCGCTACCACCGGCCGAATCCGCAGACGGACGACAACCAGCCCTATTCGGCTAAGCTGCACGCCGAAGATCTCGCGGCGCTGCTTCTAACGCTGAATTTCTCGTCCGCACACATCGTCGGATCGGGCTACGGCGGGTACATCGCGCTGACCCTGGCGCGCGAGCATCCCGATATGGTCCGCTCGCTGATCCTCGAAGAGCCGCCCATCGTCTCGCTGTTGACTGGCTCGGAAGCGGGGGATCCTGTGCGCCGCATCTTTTTCTCGTCTGCGCTCGACCCGGCGCGCGCCGCGTTTGCGCGCGGTGATTCCGTGGCCGGGGTGCGTGCCTATTACGACGCTGTCACCGGACACGGCAGCTTCGACCGTCTTCCCACCGCGACGCGCAGCGAGTTGGTCGGCCATGCCTTCGAGCTGCGCCGCGAAATGCTGGCAAACCGCGAGCAGTACTACGCGCCGATTTCCTGCGCCGAGCTGGGCCGCTTTACAAAGCCGGTCCTGATCATCCGGGGTGAGCGGAGTCCACAGGTCTTTCAGCTCATCAGCAACGAGCTGGCGCGCTGCCTGCAGAGCGATACCACCGTGATTATTCCCGGCGCCGGCCATCCGCCGCATGCCGCCAATCCGGCGTACTTCAACCAGGTGGTCGCTCGCTTCATTATGACGCATTGAGCGGCGGGGGTTGACGTCGCTGGTCCGTCTGTTCAGATAATCCGTACCGTGTTGCGCCGCCTCCTGTTTGTCGCCGCGCTCGCACTTCCAGCTCTCCCGGTTGCCGGGCAAAGCCGCAGTCAGGGGCTCGTGAACACCGCTCGCGAGCACATGGCGGCCCGAGATTTCGATAAGGCCGATGTAGCGCTCTCCAGCGCGCTGTCATCCGCGCTTTATCGAGCTCGATCAGCGGGCGGCCTGGGCGTCAGGTCCCAAACTCGCCTATCCGCCCGAGTTACGGGGCCGCGGCGTGGCGGGCCATGCAATCGTACACGCCACGATCGATAGTCTCGGCAAGGTCGAGGCGCTCGGAGTGATGGTGCTCGAGTCGCCGGATCCGGCGTTCGACATGCCCTTGCAACAGATGATGCTCGCCGCGCAATTCACGCCCGCGCGGCGCAAGGGTCATGCGGTGCGCAGCACCGTGACCATGGGATTCGATCTCCACCCTCCCGCTCCCGTGAACCCCACGCCCCTGATCACGTCTGCTCGTGAGCAGCTGCGTGCTCATCGCCCCGACAGCGCGCTCGCCCTGACGGAGGAGGCGCTCGACGGCGCGAATCAGGCGACTGAAGGCGAGCGCGTCTACGCGCTTCTCGTCCAAGGCACCGCATGGCACGTGAAGGGAAACGACAGTTTGGCGACGATCGCGTTCGATACGGGTCTGGCCGGCTATCGGGATCTGACCGCCCACGGCGTCGATCTCGCGCCGTTCCTCAAACGACTGGCGGACTCGATCCGCATCAGCCGCCGGGGGGCGCGGCCACGGCCCGCGCTGTTCGCGCAGCCTGCCGTGGTTGGGACGGTGGATGAGCCACCCGTGCTGATCTCGCATCCTCCAATACGCTACGCACCCGAGATGCAGGCGCTGCGCATCGGCGGCACCGTGATCGTCGAGGCGACCCTCGATACGACCGGACGCGTTGTGCCAGCGAGCGTGCAAGTGATCCAGAGTCCGAATCCCCTGTTCGATACCGAGACGAAGCGGGTGGTTCTGGCCGCGATGTACCGCCCAGCCCGGATTGGTGGCAAGGCCGCGCGCGTGACGATTCGTCAGCCGATCACGTTTGCCGCCTATTGACGGCCGGGCGAGAATACGAGCATGGCAACCCAACTCGCTACAGTGGCCGGCGGCTGCTTCTGGTGCCTCGAGGCAGTCTTCGAGCAGCTGCGCGGCGTCACCAAAGTCACGTCCGGCTACTCCGGCGGGCACGTCCCCAAGCCGAGCTACGAAGCCGTGTGCACCGGGACGACCGGGCATGCCGAGGTCGTCCAGGTCACTTTCGACCCCGACGAGATCTCCTACCGCGACCTGCTGGGCGTGTTCTTCACGTTGCACGACCCGACCACGCTCGACCGCCAGGGCGGCGACGTCGGCACGCAGTATCGCTCCGCGATCTTCTACCACGATGACGAGCAGCGCCGCACCGCCGAAGAGGTCTTGCGCGAGCTCGAGGCCGAGCATGTGTTTGACGACCCGATCGTGACGAAGATCGAGCCGCTGAAGGCGTTCTATCCCGCCGAGGAGTATCACCGGGAGTACTACAGAAGGAACCCGAACCAGCCGTATTGCCGCGCGGTCATCGCCCCCAAAGTGGCGAAGCTGCGCAGCAAATACTTGCAGCAGCTGAAAGCCTAGCCCGCGGTCTTGCTCTTGCCGAGGTAGGTCCGCACCAGCGGGGCGGGCCGGCGGCGCAGCAGGGCGCCCCGCAGCATGTCGCGCTCTTCCGCCGGCATGTCGACGAGGAACCGTTCCTTCCCTTCGCCTTCCTTCACGACGATCGGCACGCCATCGCGATAGAGAACGCGGTTCGTCGTGATCGCCGCTACGGCATCACCCGGCGTCAGGATCCCGACAAGGTTCAGCGGATCGGCGCCACTGACGGCGATCAGCTCATCTGCGCCCTGCTCCCTGCGCGTGCTCCGCAGCAAGCCAATTGCTTCCGGTAGCGCATACTGCTCGCCGGAGAACCCGCCGACGAACCGGCCGCCCCGAATCTCACCACGGGCCTCGAGGCGCCGGTAGACTCGCAGGATATCCCGCCACGGCGCGAGCAGCGTCTCGCGTTGCACGAGCCGGCGGAACACCACGCCATAGCGCCGCAGCAGCTGCCAGGCGATCGCTTCGGCCACTTGCTCCTCGGGAATCGCCGGACGCGCGTGCGTGCGAGCCCACCGCCCCGCCGTCTCCACCCCAAACGGCGCGATGCGGCCGCGCCGCCGGAATCCGCCGCCGAGCGGCCGCCGGCGATCCGACGGCACGAGCAGCGCCCTGAGCCCCGCAAAGCTGTCGGAGGAGACGAGCCCCCACGCGACGAGCTCGGCCAATCCCTTCTCGACTTCGGTGCGCAGCAGGCCGGTGGCGTTGACGAGATCGCCGAAGAACAGCGCGCCGCGCGTCTCGAACGCGCCCAGCAATGCCTTTCCGGTGGAGGAAAGCGGCAGCGTCGCAGGATCGACTTCCGGATTGCCTGCTCGCCAAATCTCGCCGCGATCCCGCCGGAACAGCGCGACCGGCGTGCTCTTCACCGGGCCCACCTTTCTGTTCCGCGTTCCGACTTCCCCGTTCCGCGTTGCCGTCAGCCGCCCCCAGGCGATCTCCCCCGACAGGCACAGGCCGTCGAGCCACAGCGGATCGTAGTCGGTAAGCCGCGCCGGCAGCACTTCGGACTCCCAGGCGCCGGCCGCCAGCTCGTAACCGTCGAGCAGATCGAGGACCGCCGCCAAGCCTTCGGGCCCTTCGGCGCGCGCTCCGGTCGCGAGACGCTGCCACTTGAAGAGGAAGCGCAGGAAGTCCGCGGCGGCGACCGGCTCGATCTCTTTGCGCAGCCGGTCGAGCGTATAACGATGGATCCGCGCCAGCAGCCTCCGCTCGCACCACTCGAGCATCTGGACGCCTGCCGAGAAATGCCCACGCAGCGCGAACCCTTCGTGCTCCAAAGTGGCAAGCGCGAAGTCAATGTCGATCTGCGGTAATCCAAGCGCATCGGCGAGATCAGCGGCAGTCGTGGGACCGATGACCTCGAGCCGCCCGCGCACCAGCTCGCGGATGGCATCTTCTCTGCTCCATGACTTCGCGCGCTCGCGCTCCGGAGCAGTGACCGCCGGCTCGAGGACCGCGTCGGGGAACGCAGCCTGGACCATCGGCACACGCTCGCTGGCGACCCAGAGCTTGCCATCCAGCACTGTGGCGCGCCCGGCGGCGAGCAACTGCGAAAAATGCGGAGCCCATTCAGTCCGTTTTCCGGCCTCGAGCTGCGGCACCACACCCATGACGAGCAACGCGTCGTGCAGCTCATCGGCGTTCTCAGGATCCGGCCACGCCTGCTCCCTCACGAGATCGATGGCCGTCTGATCGAGCTTCCCGAACTCCTCGGCCGTCTTTACGTCGAGCCCGCGACGCGTGATCACCGCCTGTGTGCGCCGCTCCTCGAGCGGCGCGTCGTCGAGGAAGGCGTACGGCCGTGCGTTGAGCACTTCGTGACACAGCGGCGAGGGCTCGGTAGTGTCTCGCGCGATCAGCGTGAACTGACCAGCCTCCATCCCTTCCAGCACGCGCTTCAGCCCCGGAAAGTCCATCGCCTCGAGCAGGCAGTCCGCGATCGTCTGATTCACGAGTGGGTGATCGGGAATCTCCCGGTCGCCGACCAGGTTTTCCGGGCAGGCGAGTTGATCCGGGAAGACCGCCGCGACCAGATCTTCCGCTTCCATACGTTGCAGCGGCGTCGGGACTTTGCGGCCGCCCCGGAAGCGCAGCACGGCGAGCGCGCGCGTCGCGTTCCAGCGCCAGCGCGTCCCGAACACCGGGGCGTCGAGCATCGCTTGCACCAACAGGTGCTCCGCGGTCGCGGGCTTGAGATACTGGAAGACGTCCTCGAGCGGGAAACTGTGCTGTGGTCCCAGCGAGAGGATGATCGCGTCCTCGGTTGCCGCCGCCTGCAGCTCGAAGTTGAAGCTGCGGCAGAACCGCTTGCGCAACGCGAGCCCCCAGGCGCGATTGATCCGGCTGCCGAACGGCGCGTGCAGCACGAGCTGCATCCCGCCGGCCTCGTCGAAGAACCGCTCCAGCACGAGGCACTGCTGCGTCGGAATCGTGCCGAGGATGACGCGGGTCGCGCCGAGATACTCGACGATGGTGCGCGCGCCCGCGTCGTTCATGCCGATCGTGTCCACGAGCCACTTGATGGCGGCCGGCGGATCGTCCAGCCGGTCGGCCACGTCCTGGCGCAGCCGCGAGACTTCCTCCGACAGCTCGTTGGTCCGCCCCGGCGCCTCGCCGACCCAGAACGGCAGCGTGGGCGGTTGCCCCCTGGCGTCGGCAACGCGCACCTGCCCCGATTCCACTTTGACGACCTGATAGGACGTGTTGCCCAGCTGGAAGATGTCGCCCGGCATGGTTTCAATTGCGAAATCTTCGTTCAACGTGCCGATGAACGTCTCGGTGGGCTCGAGGATGACACGATAGTCGCCCAGATCGGGAATCGCCCCGCCTGACGTGATCGCGGCGATCCGCGCGCCGCGCCGCCCTTTGAGCTTCTTGTTGATGCCGTCGTAGTGGATGTGCGCGCTGCGCCGCCCGCGGCGCGTCGTGAATCCCTCCGCCAGCATCTGCACCACGTCGTCGAACTCCGCCCGCGAGAGATCCCGATACGGGTAGGCGGACCGCACCCGCTCGAACAGGTCGTTCTCGTCCCATTCTTCGCCCGCCGCGGCCGCCACGATCTGTTGGGCGAGGATGTCGAGCGGCTTGTTGGGAATGATCAGCTTGTCGAGCCTTCCCTCGCGGGTTGCGCGCAGCATCGCGGCGCATTCGATCAGCTCGTCGCGCGACAGCGGAAACAGGCGGCCCTTGGGAATCGCCCCCAGCCGGTGCCCGGCGCGGCCCACGCGCTGCAGCAGCGTGGCGATCGAGCGGGTCGAGCCCACTTGGATCACGAGATCGACGCTGCCGATGTCGATGCCCAGCTCGAGCGACGCGGTGGCGACGAGCGCCTGCAGCTCGCCGCGCTTGAGCCGCTCCTCCGCCTCGAGCCGCTTCTCGCGTGACAGGCTGCCGTGGTGGCTCGTGACGTGATCGGCGCCGAGCCGCTCCGAGAGATGCATCGTCAGCCGCTCGCACAGGCGCCGCGTGTTCACGAACACCAGCGTCGTGCGATGCTGCGCAATCAGCTCGGCGATCCGGGCGTTGACCTCTTCCCAGACCTCGGCCGACATCACGGCCTCGAGCGGCGACGACGGAATCTCCAGCGCGAGATCGAGCGTGCGGATATGGCCGGCATCGACGATCGTGGGCAGCGGCTGGCCCGTACCGACCAGAAACTGCGCGATTTCCTCGATCGGCCGCTGGGTGGCCGATAGCCCAATGCGCTGCGGTCGCTTCCCGACCAGTGCGTCGAGCCGCGCCAGCGAGAGCGCAAGATGGCTGCCTCGCTTGTCGCGCGCGACGGCGTGGATCTCGTCGACGATGACGGTCCGGACCGACCGCAGCATTTCGCGGGCGCGTTCGGAGGTGAGGATGAGGTAGAGCGATTCGGGCGTCGTGACGAGGATGTGGGGTGGTCGATTCAGCATCGCCTGCCGCTCGGACTGCGGCGTATCACCGGTCCGCACCAGCGTCCGCACCGCGACGTCGGGCAGCCCCTGCTCTGCCATTTGCGCACGGATCTCGGCGAGCGGCTCGGAGAGGTTCTTCTGGACGTCGTTCGACAGCGCCTTGAGCGGTGAGACGTAGACGACCTGGATCTCATCCCGCAGGTCGCCGTTCAATCCCTGGCGCACCAACCCGTCGATCGCGGAGAGGAACGCGGCAAACGTCTTGCCTGATCCGGTCGGCGCGGCGATGAGCACATCGCCGCCCTGCTGAATTACCGGCCAGGCGCGTCGCTGTGGCTCGGTGGGCTCCGCGAACCGATGGGCGAACCAGCGTTCGATGACGGGATGAAAGCGGGACAGCGGCATGATACCAAATATAACCCGAAACCAGAGTTGTCACCCCTCCGTCGGTTTGCGCTCCAGCGCGATGAAGAACCGCTCGATCGCAGGCCAGTGCGCTCCCACGTCCTCGTATCCCAACTCCACCAGCCGCGAGGTGTGCTCCGGGTGAAACAGGAGAAACCCGAGGAACTCCGAGGACTCGGCCCGCTGGCCCCCGATCACGCGCAACAGGCGCCGGACCGCGAGTGGTAGCAGCGCGCTGCTGGACGAGGCGAGACCGGCGAGATCCCGGGTGGGTCGCAACAGCAGCAGCTCCACCGGCCGCAGATCCTTGGGCGTCGGCACGGCCGCCGGGAAGAGCGAGAGCATCCGGTTCACCCGTTCCAGCTCCTCGGCATCGCCATCCAGCGCGTCCAGGAAAATTGCCCGGAACAACAGTCCGATTGCCTCGGCAGTGCTGGGATAGGCGCCCAGGGGCGTCGTCGCGCGTGGGGCCATGTGCGGTGTGTTCACTCCAATGGCGATGACGGCATGCGCGCCGAGATGGATCGCGGGCGAGAGCGGCGCCATTTGCCTGACACTTCCGTCGCCAAAGAACTCGTCGCCGATGCGGATCGCCGGGAAAACGATGGGCAGCGCCGCCGAGGCCATCACGTGCTCCACCGCCAGCCGCGTGCGCACAGCGAGCCGTTGCGTGCGCTCCCCTACCGGCGTATCCGCGGTCCCCTGTACGAACGTGACGGACCGGCCGCTCGTGTACGACGTGGCGCTGACCCCCGCGCAGCGCAGGCGTCCAGCGTCGATGTTGAGGGATATCCCGTTCGGATCCAGGCACGACGTCAGGAATTCGCGCAGCGGCTGTGTATCGGCGAGCTCATGTAATGCGGAGGCCCCGTTCCCCGGCCGGCCGGTGACCCCGCGCCACGCCCAGCGGATCAGCGCGCGGGTCAGCCGTCCGGCATGAACCTGGTAGACGGCGTCGCTGGTCAGTCTTGCCCACTCCGCTCGCAGCCCGGCCACAGCATCCGGCAGCGCGCCGGGGTGCGCGGCGAGATAGGTCGTGTTGATCGCACCGACCGACGTGCCCGCGAGGATGGGAAACGCAAGACCGGGCAGCCGATCGGCCAGACCTGCCAGGACGCCAACCTGGTACGCGCCGCGCGCGCCGCCCCCGCCCAGTACGAGCGCGAGGTGGGAGGAGTAGCGCCACGCACCCGGCGGCCGCTCGCCGGGGTTCGTCACGGTGAGCGGACGAGGTGACGGGAAGTGACGAACCGGACTCACGTCCGCTACCGGGAATCCTTGGGCCGGAGCAGCTCCTGGAATGGCGGGAACTCGCGCAACGGCTCGAGCGCGACGTCGGTGTGCAGGCTGTGGGCGTGCGGATACCCCTGCCGGAGAGCCTCGCGGATCAAGCTGACCGCGACTTCGCGCTCCCCGAGCAGCGCATGAATCCGCGCGCGCCACATGGTGTGCCGGCCGTAGAGATAGCGGCGGGTCAGTGCCGCGAGCTCGCTGTCTCTCCGCAGTGCTTCCTGCCGATTCTGTTGGCGCGCGGCGATCGCGCCGAGATAGCCGATGTAATCCAGCTGCTCAGGTGGGCTGTTGAGCCAGCCGTGTGAGTCGATCGGGCCGCCGGGAGTTCGTGGCAGGAACTCGAACTCGCGCCGTGCTTCATCGAGTCTCCCCGCCGTGAACGCGGTCACGGCAACCAGATAGTGCTGCAACGGAGAGGTTGAGTCGCTGAGGGCTCGCACTGCCAACCAGTCAGTGGTCTGGGCCAGCACCGAATCGGCCGCCGCCCCCCACCCGTGTGCGCGCAGTTCGACCGCTCCTGCCAGCATCGCGTCGGCGGCCGTCCATTCCTGCTGTGGTTCGAGATTCGCGCTCGCGGCGAGCAGACTCCGCACGTCTGCGGTGCGCCCCAGCGCAGCGAGTGCCACGACCTGCATTGTCACCACCTGCAGATTTCGCGGAAAGCGACGCGCGGCTTCTTGTGCCTCTTGCAGCTCCTCGCGATGCTCGCCCAGCATGTGCAAGGCCGCGGTCAGGTCCTGCCAGTATACCCACCACCCGTGGGTGAACCCACGATCGGGATCGAGCCCGCGCAGGGCGTTCAGCGCGTCGCGCGGCCGGTTGAACGCCATCGCGCCTTCCGCAAACAGGTAGACCGCGTCCGACCCGGGCGCGAGATCCGTCATGGTGCGCGACGCCTGGAAGGCCATCTCCGGGTCCCCCCGGCAGACCGCCAGTACCCACGCCAGATAGGCCCGGTCCAGGGGCGCAAGCCGCGCGGAATGACGCTCCACCGCGTGGCCCAGCGACTCCGCCGTCGCGAAGTCCCCGACATTCATGTGAGAATTTGCCGCGAAGATGAGCGGCAGCTTGAACGTGGTGTCGGCGGCGGCGGCGCGCTCGAAGTGCACGATCGCCCCGCGCGCATCGAACTGCGCGAACCGGTCCAGGCCGGCGATGAATTCCTGATATGCCGGGAAGGTCGGGGGCTGGCTGGCCGTCGTTGCCCAACGGTTGAGCCGGGAATCGAACAGCGTCGCGAGCGTAGCCATGACGCGCTGGCGCAGCGTTTCGACCGCCATCAGTGGCTGCGCCAACGGTGCCGCGATCGGCTCGAGCGCGCGCAGCACCCGGCCGTCCTCCGCCGCGGTGATCTGTACCTGGAACCGGACGCTGTCGCCTTGCTGGTAGTAGCCACCCGAGACGATCGTACCCGCGCCCGTTGCGCGCCCGAGCGCGCGGATCGCGGCCGCGTCGCGCAGGCCGGGGGCCTCGCCCGTGTGCATCGCCGATGACATCACCGACACCGACGGGACGACTTCGACAAGGCCGGTCTGCGCCAGTCCCTGCGTCACCCAGTCGGCCGCCATGAAGCCGAGATTGTCGAGCGCTTGATTGCCGGTGCGATTCTCCATCACGGCCACCGCCACGCGGCGCTCGTGCACGGAAAGGGCCGGCTTCCGCAGCAGGATGGCCGCGGCCGTGATGCCGAGTATCGCGACACCGCTGCTCGCCGCCAGCAGCCAGCGCCCGCGCCGGCCGGCGAGGACACTGCGCGTCGGAGTGCTCACGCGGTGGCCGGTACCGCCGAGGGCCGCTACGAACGCCTCCGCGGTCGCAAACCGCTCGTCCGGCAGCGGCGCGACCGACTTCGACACAACGTGTTTCACCGCGCGCACCACGCCCGTCGGCGCTCGACGCAGCGCCGGGCTCGCTTCCAACGCCGCCCAGTTGTGGATCATCCGTTCGTTGAGCGCGACAATCGCCGGCTCTCCCGCGAGCATCTCGAACAACACACAACCGAGGCTGTACACGTCGCTGCGCGCATCGGCCGGCATGCCGAAGGCCTGCTCGGGACTCATGTACCCCGGCGATCCGATGGATTGACCCGTCTGCGTGATCGACAGATTGCCGGCGGCGCTGATCGCGCGCGCGATGCCGAAATCGGCAACCACGGCGTGATCCGACGAGAGCAGGATGTTTTCCGGCTTGATGTCGCGGTGGATGATGCCTTGCGAGTGGGCGAACGCGAGCGCGTCAGCCACGTCGGTGGCGATGTGCAATGCCGTCTCGAGCGCCAAGCGTCGTTCGCGCAGCAACCGGTGCCGCAGCGATTCGCCCTCGATGTACGGCATTACATAGTAGAACAGTCCGCCGGCTTCGCCGGCCGCAAAGAGGGGGACGATGTGCGGGTGGGTGAGCTTCGAGGCGAGATCCACCTCGCGGATGAACCGCTCCCGCAGCAGCCGGGTGGACAGCTCTGGATCGAGCACTTTGATCGCGACGCGGCGATGGGGGTGCTGCTCGACGGCGAGGTACACGCGAGCCATTCCGCCAACGCCAATCTCGCGTTCGACGTCATAGTGGGGAGCGAGGGTTTCGCGGAGCGAGTCTAGCGCGTCGATCATCGGCTCCAAACTACCTCATTTCGCCAGCACCTCTAGCGAGTCCCCGCGCAGCATGGCGATCCGCTCGATCGTCTCGCCGATCTTGTTGTTCGGCGTCGACGCTCCGGCGGTAATCCCGATCCGGAGCGGTCCCGCCGGAAGCCAGTTTTCGCGCCGGTCCTCCGCAGTGTGCACGCCCACCGGCCGGAAGCGAATGCTGCCTCGTGCAACGTCGATGCACGCCGCGTCTTCGATGTGGTAGGTCGTGACCTTCTCGCTGCAGATCGCGGCGAGGTGCGTCGTGTTGCTCGAGTTGTAGCCGCCGATCACGACCATCAAATCGAGCGGCTCGGCGATCAGCTTGAGGACGGCGTCCTGCCGCTCCTGCGTCGCCGAGCAGATCGTGTCGAACGTGCGGAAATGCGCGCCGAGGGCATCGGCGCCCCAGCGCCGCGCCATGCTCTTCCCCACCTCTCCCGCGATCGCCAGCGATTCGCCCGACAGCATCGTCGTCTGATTCGCCACGCCGACGCGCTGCAGGTCGCGGTCGGGATCGAACGACGGCGACATCTTGCCCTCGAACTGCTGGAGAAACTCGTCCCGCGTCCCCCGTCCCTCTATGTATTCGCACACGACCCGGGCCTCGTTCATATCCCGCACGACGAGGTATTTGCCGCCGGGATACTTGTTCACCTGGCTCGACGTGGCCTTGGTCTCTTCGTGATAGTTCTTGCCGTGGATGAGTGCGGTGAAGCCGTCGCGCGCGTACACCTCGACGCGCTTCCAGACGTTCAGGACCGAGCCACACGTCGTATCGACGAGCACGCACTCAAGCGCCCGCAGGCGTTCGAAGTCTCGCACCGTCACGCCGAACGCCGGCAGGATGACCACGTCGCCGGCAGTGACGGAGCTGAAGTCGAACTCGGCGTCTCGTTCTTCCGGGCGGTGCAGAAACTCGATACCCATCGCGGCGAGCTTGTGATTGACGTGCGGGTTGTGGATGATCTCGCCGACGAGGAAGGTGCGCTTGCCGGGAAACTTGGTGCGCGTCTCATAGGCGTATTCGACGGCGCGGTCCACGCCGTAACAGAAGCCGAATTCGCCCGCCAACCGAAACGTGAGATCGCCGACGTCCAGCGTGTAGCCGGCAGTCCGGATGGCGTCCACCACCCGGCTGTGATAATCGGCCGTCAGCGCGCCTTCGATGGCGCCCTTGAGGCCGAATCCCTTCCGGAAGTAGGTCTGTTCCACGCGACTCAATCTAACTGCACACCCCGGCCGCCGCGGATCGCGTCGAGCACGCGCTGCACCTGCCAGCCGTCGCGGAACATGGCCGGTTCGCCGTGCGGTGTGCCGCCGCGGATCACAAGCACCATCTCGCGCATCAGCCGGACGAACGACCGCGCCCACATGTTGTTCGGCTTCGTCTTTTCCCAGAGATCGTCCGGAGCGGAGATGTCTTCGAGTGGCCCGCCGGACTTTCCAAACTCGAGCTTGGTTTCGCCACTGAGCAAAAGCGTTCCCCCGCTGCCGGTGACCCGGCCAAAGAGGCCCGGTCCGTGGTGTCCGATTGCACTCACGGTGATGGTGGCGACGGCGCCGCTGCCGGTTTGGAGCACGCAGCTGGCGAAATCATCCGCCGTAACCACACGGAGCGCACCCGTTTCGTCCGTGCGCTGCTTGACGAACGTCTCAACCAACCCGGCGACGTGCGTGATCTCACTGCCGCTCCAGAACCGGAACAGGTCGATGAGGTGGGACCCGACGGCGCCCAGGATGCCGCCGCCGCGCGATGCGTCGGACCACCAATTCCAGGGCGCGTCGAACGCCTGCGGCCGGCCGTCCCCGCGCAGGTAGGGCATGAGCGACAATTCCACGTGGCGAAGCTCGCCAATCGCGTTGGAACGAATCAGCTCGCGGGCGCGGCGGCGGTTGGGCTCGTAGCGCAGCTCGTGGTCGATCCATGCGAGCCTGTCGGGATGCTGCTCAGATGCTGCCACCATTTGCGACGCCTCAAACGCATCAATCGCCATCGGTTTTTCGCACAGCACGTGCTTCCCTGCCTCGAGCGCGGCGATCGCGTAGCGGGCGTGCGAATCCGGCGTCGACGAGACAACCACGAGATCCACATCGTGTGAGCGAGCCAGCTCTGTTCCGTCAGTGAAGACGTGTGGCAATCCAAAGTCGCGCGCCACGGCCTCCGCGCTGGCGCGATGGCCGCTCGCGATCGCGGTGGGCGTGGCACCGGGCACGAACGCGAGGCCTGGCAACTGCACGCGGCGGGCGAACCCCGACCCGATGAAGCCGACCCGCACGACCGCCGTGGCCGTCATGGCTGGTAACCGCACGTCACCGTGTCCGCCCGCAGCGGCACGTCGCGATACTCGATGCGCGCCGGCGTTCGAATGGCGTTCTCGAGTCCCGAGCCTTCGATACGCGCTCCGAGTTTGCCCCCTGCGCGCTGCACCTGCACGGTGCCGCTGTCGAGCACAAACGCGTGCGGCGTCTCGCGGATGAGGTAGCGAACCGCCACGACCGCCGCCGGTACGGCTGCCGTGTCACCGGGCGCGGCCACCGGATATGAACCCGAGACCAGGCTGTCGCGGTAGCGCACGCGCAGCAGCACGCCACTTCCCTCCGGGCTCCCAGACTCCAGCAGCACGGAGCTCTCACCGACACAACGATACATGGTCGCCGGGAGCGCGAACCGAATCGTGTCTCGAGGAGGAAACGCGACCATCGCCTGGAGCCGCCGCGGCTCGTCCGTGCCGCGGTTGCAGTGCGTCAGCAGCAACAGCAGGGCAGGGGTCGCTCTCAGCGCCGCGATGGCGCCCCCCCGCCCCCCCCGGCCCCCCCGGCCCCCCCGGCCCCCCCGACTCCCAGCG